>Ga0137306_103044_pt1 | contig 12964 bp, 12 predicted proteins | sample Inofroosms_March_FD_97187 | JGI IMG/M metagenome (GOLD analysis project Ga0137306, IMG submission 97187) | Mouse cecal microbial communities from Vienna, Austria - N-Acetylneuraminic and N-Acetylglucosamine D2O microcosms_March | ecosystem: Host-associated > Mammals > Digestive system > Large... | reverse complement strand
GAGGTACGAGCCTGCTATTCTTTCTATGGGTAAATCCTTTTCCCCAGAAGCTTTCTTTTGCCCGCATGCTCCCGCAGTGCAGACAATGAAGTATAAAAGCAGTGTACAGAGAAGTCTTTTGTTTATCATGTATATCTCCTTTCTGTGTCTGTAATCTAATAATGCCACTGTTTCTAAACCTTAATTTTATTTAATAACAGTTAAGAAACAGTGACAGATCAGCTTAATATTTTCTTAATTTAACGAATACAACCTTTATACCTGGCGCTTCTAATTCTAACTGTTAAAACACGGCAGCTAATCATAAATTATTGTTCGTAATCACATTTATAATGATCCACAGGTACCGCTTCAACTTCACTGGCTGGGAGCAGATTCTTGGAAGCATCAACATATGTCCGGTATTCTTCATTCTTTTCTAATACTTTTTCAATATATTCTTCGGTATTCCCATTATTTTCAGAAGCAGTGTCCGAGGCCGTATCCGAAGCCCCGTCCAGCGTATCCCCATCATCTGACGCCGCACTCAGATTGTTTTCACCGGATGCAATTGCAGATACAAAATCTTCCGGCACCTCAAGCAGCAGTGTCGAATTCGCTCCTATTACTACTAATTCGCCTTCTTCCGTTCCATATGCAGTAAAAATACAAACATCTCCTTCTTTTGGCAGGAAATCATCTTCATATACTTCATAACAGCTTCCGTCAACAGCCATTCCTCCTCTCTTAGTAATCGGAATATCTATATCCGTTCTTAATTCACCCTTAAGGTTTTTGATCACATGGATGTCATAATTCGTATACGGCCTTTCGCCGTCCTCGTATTCATATCCTTTATGCTTAACCACATTACCGACAAATGCATAATCTGCACTGCTAGTAATCGCCACTGGATCAGAGGGATCTACATAATACGAACCTGCTATTCTCGCTATGGGTACATCCTTTTCCTCAGAAGCTTTCTTTTGCCCGCATGCTCCCGCAGTGCATATTACACAGGAAATTATTAATGTATAAATTATTTTTCTTTTCATACCAAATACCTTTCTCTACAATTTTTTATATTATTTGATTAAAATTTTAGCTTTCACACCGGCTTTTCCACTAATGTTGTCATGTAAATAAGCAAATGATAACGTAGCTTGGGCATCACTATTTTTTACCAATTTCGCATTCCGAATACTCCCTCTCGTTGCATTATAAAATGCTCCATACACCTTCGTGAGTCTATTCGCACTAATATTTACACAAAAACCAGCCTTCCATAAATACTTCATTTTACCAGTTATTTTATACGTTCCATTCGCCACTCTGTCCGTCCCCGGCACTTCTTCCACTACAATCTCTGTCTCTTCCCCATTTTCATCCACGAATGCAAAGCTCTGCGTGCCGCCCTTTTCCAGATCATACTCTGCCAGCACCTGTACTTCGGTTTCCGCTCCGCCCACATCGGCCTCCTGCGCGTTTACCGTTCCCACCAAAGCCGCCGCCAACGCCACGCATAGTCCCAGACTGGTGAATATCCGTTTCATTTTTCTTAACTGTCTCATGTTCTCATCCTCCTTGCCTGCTGTCTTTATCAGATGCGCAAAGCACACACGCTTTGCCCTCTGCCAATCAGTATAGCCCCAGCCGGAAGAATACGCAAGCAATCATTCATTGCCCCCCTGCCAGGCTTGATCTTCCCTGGATTTCCCGGCACGCGGAAACTGTTCATTTCCCCTTTTTTGAATGCTGCCTGCTCCTTATTCCTCCCTACTGCTCCAGGTATGCGTCCACCCCGTCCGCAATCCCCTCAGCGATTTTTTTCTGGTACGCTTCTTCCTGCATCTTTTTATCTTCCTCGGGGTTTGTCATATAACCCATCTCCACGATGGCCACAGGTACCTTCGCCCAATTGATCCCGCTCATCGTGTCCGTCTCCCAGACCCGCTCTCTTTTCGCCCCGGTTTTTGCCACCGCGCAGTCAAGCACTTTCTCTGCCAGGGAACTGCTCTTTTCATACAGCTCACCGTTATAGGGATTTGCAGGTGTCTGGCAGATGGTCATCATACCGTTTGCGCTGCTGCTTTCGGCGCCGTTGGCATGAATACGGATAAATGCGTCCGCTCCTGCCTCGTTCGCAGCTTCAGCCCGCTCGGCATTAGAGATATCCACGTCATTTTGCTCCCGCACCATTATAACTTTGTATCCTCTGGCAGAAAGCTCATCCCGCAGCTTAAGTGACACCGCCAGTGTAAGCTCGTACTCCGGAACCTTCGTGGACACCCCGCTCGTCCCGGAGGCAACCTTCGCCTTCATCTGGGATGCTCCCGGTCCCACCGGCTCCTTCTCACTGTTTCCCTTTGCCTGATGCCCCGCATCGATCACCACCAGATACCCGTTCTGCTCCGGTCCGCTGGCAGCCTTTGGCTCTTCCTGTCCTTCCGGCTCATTTGCAGCTTCCGCTGTTTTCTCTTTTAATGGCTCCTGACCGTCACTTTCTGCCTTCTCCTCTGACGGTTCTTCCTTTTGGATCACAAGATCCTCAGGCTGCCATTCCTCTTCCTTCTCATCTTCCTTTCCCCCGCACCCGGAAAGCGCGTACAAAATCATACTCCCAATGCACATTATCCATAGCATCCGTATCAGCTTTTTATATCCCATAATTTCCTCCATTCAGGCTTGTATCAGTTACAGTATACACCAATAATCTCATACTGACAAATAGTTGCCTGGTTATATTGCAGTTCACTCTATAAGCAGCTACTACAATACTAAACCTTTAATAGTTTTTACCTAAACTATCTTGTCATTTCCCCATTATTATGTTATCGTATAGAAGTCCACATAAAACAGAAAGGAATTGTCTATATGTTTTCTCTTAATAATAAGGAAGAAATCGACCGTGTCTACGCCCAGTTAAGCCCCCGGGCAGACCTTGTATACTCATTTGTATCCATTTACAACTCCTATATCAATGAAAAACGTATTTACGGCGGTGTCGGACCTGAAATTAATATGGTAGAAGTTCACACATTAACTATGATTTCTGATACACCGGGTATTACTGTCAGCGAGTTATCCAAGATGTGGAACCGAACAAAAGGAGCCGTTTCTCAAAATGTCGCAAAATTAGAAAAAAAAGGACTTATCACCCGCAAACAAAACGATGAAGACGGCCGCATCGCACACCTATATGCGACAGAAACCGGGCAGCGGCTGAGCACTGCCCATAAGATGTATGATAACCTTGATATCATGCAGACCCAACAGGAGCTGCTTGCTGAATGCACGATTGAAGAACTGGATGCATTCTATAAAGTCTTAAAGACGTATATCAGCCTGTTTGATAAAAATTAAGATCAAAGCTATCACAACATTTCTATAAATGCTGTAATCCTGGTGTTTAACTGCCCGATGTCCGCAGCAGAAAAGTCTGTTTCCACCTGCGTATAGGGCAGCTTCTTTTTTCATTGACAAATGCTCTAATCTTGCTTGTCTCCATATTCAGCGGATGGCAAAAAGTCATTTCCACTACCCTGTCAGCCTTAAATTCGTCGAGCATTTCTCCTAAAAGCTTCAATCAATTTGTGTTGAACAATCCTCCTCCATACACAACCGTACAGACTTCGAACCCCGTGGCTGGAGCCGGATTATATTTCATGAGTTCATAAAAATCCTTTACCGAACGGCGGATCTTGTTCTCTTCTCTAATCACCCCGCAAACATCATCTTTTGTCATTGTTACATCAAGCTTCCGTTCCAGATATTCTTTAAAATCCGCAAAACCAACAGAAGACCAGGCTACTAAGCCAGGTCTTCTGACTGCTGATCACTTTACCGCGATCGCTTCTATTTCGATTAATGCGTCCTTTGGAAGCTTTGCAACCTGAAACGCTGCCCGTGCCGGATATGGTTCTTCAAAAAATTGTGCATATACCTTGTTCATTTCATCAAAATCATCCATATTTTTCAGCAATACTGTTGTCTTTACGACATTCTGCATATCCATATTTTCAGAATTTAAAATTTCTTTGATGTTCTGCAGCGATCGCAGCGTCTGAGTTTGAATCATATCCCCGCCAAATTCGCCAGTCACGGGATCGATCGGAAGCTGCCCCGATATGTATATCATATCTTCTGTATGGATTGCCTGGGAGTAGGCCCCGATAGCCGCTGGTGCCTTGTCTGTCTCTAATTTTAATTTGTTCATCTCTATCCCTCCAATGCTTTCTTAAGTATCTCACATGCTTTTTCTACCGTACTTCTCGGACATGCAAGGTTCATACGTGCAAATCCATCTGCATTCGCAATGAAATCACTGGCATATTCCAGATACAGGCCTGCTGCCGAAATGGTTCTAAACAACTCCTCTTCCGTCATTCCGTATGCACTCAGGTCAATCCAGCACAGATAAGTTGCCTCCGGTTTACAAAATTTAACCCTTGGAAGATTCTCTCTTAAATACTGATCCAGATACTCAATATTGCCGTCTATATACTCCCGCAATTCATCCAGCCACTCCTCGCACTCATTGTACGCAGCAATGATCGCCTCTACAGAAAGGGGATTCATAGAGCCACTGTAACGGCTGTCGTCAAAGGCCGCTTTCAGCTTCGCGTCATAAGTAAGTACATAAGAATGATTATTCCCCGCACAATTAAAACTTTTACTGATTGCATTCGCTGTTACAATACGCGGCTCATTTGGATAAAGTGCGGCCTGAGATATTGTCTTAACAGATGACCTTGTCAGGTCGCCATGCACTTCATCTACAAAAATCCTGACATTATTATCAAAACATATATCTGTCAGTTTCCGAAGTTCCTCCTCCGTCCATACACGTCCGCTGGGATTGTGTGGATTGATGAAGATCAGCAGTGTATTTTCAATCTTTTTCGCCTCCTGCTCAAAAGCATCGAAGTCAATTGTATAATACCCTGTATCATCATGCTTAAGCGGCAATTGTACGATCTTGCGGTTAAACTCCTTTACTGTTTCTGTAATCCACGGATACCCAGGTACGAAATACATCACTCCGTCCCCGTCGCTGGACATTTGTGCGATCGCCTCTCTCGATGCATTGATGATACTTGCAAAAAACGCAATATTCTCCCGCTTTGCCTCAACACTATGCCGGCGTTTCAGCCAGCCGCTGATCGCATCAAAATACCTGTCACTCAACGTAGAAGTATAGTTTGCATACCCAAGTATTCTTTTATCAATACGCGCCTTCATCGCATCCAGAATCGGCTGCGGCACAGCAAAGTCCATGTCTGCTACCCACATAGGAATGTATTCATCCGGCAAATATGGATTGTATACGCGTCCTGCATCATACTTTTGAGAATTGGAATCTGACCTGTCAATTATTTCATCAAAGTTATATTTTCCCATAATTTTTCACCTCATTTATATCTTGTCATATTAGTTATTTCTCAACAGCCTCTCCTCTTAACTGAGCAAAGAACTTCTCGGATGTCTTGCCATCTCTCATTCTCTTATCAAGAATGATGTTACAGACCAATCCTAATACTGCAAATACCAGACACGCGAGAAACACATACTTATAACCTGTCATCTGATATTTTTCAATCCAGCCCGCAGCAATGGAATACGCGAATGTATCCGGAATCGTCAGAATCAGGCTTTCGATTCCTACCGATGTTCCAAACAGCCATAACGGTGTCCGCACATGCGTCAGCATAGAGCTTGATAACGGAGACCGTCCCTTTACCGAGCACGCCAGCAGAAGCACACTCAATATACCTACCATAAAGAATGCCGGTGTCCACGGAATGATAAGAACAATACCCATACTCAGGATATAAAATGCCAGCCAGATAAAGTAGGAACGCACCGCCCCGGCCTTATCGCTCAACCATCCCGATATGATCGGCAAAACAAATGTAATACCATTATTCTGTATAGTATTTAACGCCGTGATCGCCGCCGTTGAAACGCCAAAATATTCTGCAAGCATGGGACTCAGATAGGTGAGGCCGATATATCCGGTATAGCCAAATGCAATCCCCAGCCATACAAGCCATTGGTTAGGATCCCTAAAGAGAATGGACAGATTTTTAATCGACATTTTATCTTCTTCAGAACTTGTCTTCACTTCTCCCTTTCCGCCGCTGCAAATAATCTGGAGCCCAATTAATGACAATACTGCCATACACATATATAGAATCAAAACCAGCCGCATAGCGACTGTCGCGTTGGCTTTAGCAACAATCCATGATGCAACAAAGCCAATGACCAGACCTGTTAACCCGTTAAATGAATCAAGCCATCCAAAAACTTTTCCGCTGAGTTCTTCTGGTGTTGTACTGGCTATCAATTTTGTAACCGGAGCCCATAGGGGTGTCAACGCAAAGACGACAAAGCATACGGTAGCAACTATATATCCCGGATTAAGCATCAGAACAATACAACTTACAATTGCAATACAATATGCAATACTCAGTAAAGTTCTTGGCTTAACTAAATCCGATAAAAAACCATTGTAAAAATATGCGATTACTGCTGCTACTCCCACCGCACTTAAAATCGTTCCGATCTGCCCGTCCGTGTTTCCGGTCGCCTCTTTATACAATACGTAATAATTTCTTACCAGATATTGGATATCGAACGCTGTCATGCCCATACCGCAGAAAAATACCGTCATCCACGCTTGTCTGCCCATCTTGATCCTGGGTTTCTTTTCTTCGCCCATAAATAAATTCTCCTCTCTTGTGTTAAAAATATCCAGTCCTTTGCATGTTCTATGGCCATATAGTTTATGCGCTAAACTTTATTTGACTTTAGTATAGCAGATAAACCAATTATCGTCAATATATTATTCCCAGTTTTTCGTTCAATCTGACAACGTTTCTCTTATATTCAAACAGGCAATTTGTTCCATTTCAATAATGCTTAGGAGCACCCTTAAGCCCATATACCTTCTCTTTAAATATCTTTAAGCTTATTTTAGAGTTTTCTTCCATTATTACCGCTATCAGTCAGACTTTTCCCAAATCTGTACGCTTCATAAGGAAATACAGTATTTCTTGTCATTTCTACAGTACCACATCCCTTCGCCAGCATGGTCCCCTGATTCTGAAAATGCAGATAATCACACAATGTCTCATAATGATGCTCTATGCTGTCCATCGTCCAATCATCATCATTCCATGCAGCCACAATCATTGCGGATTTCATCTGCTTTTTCTTCAACTCCGTACTAAAAACGCAGAATCTGTCCACAAGAGCCTTCAATTGCGCTGCCATCCCCCAAAAATACAATGGAGTCACGAATACTACCATATCTGATGACATCATCTGATTCCATACTATATCCATGTCATCCTTCTGGCTGCATTTTCCGCTATCCACAGTATATATTCCGCAATATCCGCATCCCGTACACGGATTTACCTTGTGCTCCTTTAAGTCAAATTCACTGATTTTATGCCTCGACTCCATAGCTCCTTTTATAAACTGATCTGCCAGATAGTTAGAAGAGCTTTCCTTGTGGTAACTACTTTTTATCACAAATATTTTCATGATCATCTTCCTTTCTTTTCCCTTTTTAACCTAACCCCAGTAAATACATGATTCCCCTTCCCTAAATATGTTTCTTCTTCATATATAGTATAGTTGCTAAATCACTTTGTCAACAAAAAAATTCATTCAAATCACTTTTCCTATTGACAATCCTTTTTCAAACTGCTATATTCTTCCTGTTAAGAAGTTGACTAATCAACATCTTGCCCGGAGGTTTATATGATTGACAGATTTGAGAAGCTTACTGCCGGTGTGACTCGGATCTACAAAAGCATACAGAAGATCAAAAGGCACCGCATGGACTCCCTGGGACTAAAAGGAACTCACGTCATGTGCCTTCACTATTTGTCCGGACATCCCGATGGCCTGACCGCCGCCGATCTGTGCAGTATATGCCGGGAGGATAAGGCAGGCATCTCCAGGATCCTTTCCGATTTGGAAAAGACAGGACTCATCACTTACTTATCAGACAATATGGCAAAAGACACAAAAAAATACCGCGCCAAAGCAGTCCTCACCGAATCCGGACACACCTGCGCCAAAAAGGTCACCAGCCTGATCATGCACGCGACTATTGCAGGAGGGCTGGGAATCACCCCGGAAGAGCGAGATATCTTCTATCGCATACTATTTAAAATTGCGGAAAATCTTGAAAAAGTCTGTCAAAACCTTGAAAATGAAACCTCCCGACGGACCGTTTAGCCAGTTACTGTTCTCAGGAATGCAGCCACGAATCGTTGCTAGGCCCCTGGGCCGTGAACAGCAACTTTAGCCAAGCTGTCTGTCAGTATTTGATAAAGGAATTAAGAAGAAAGAGGATAACAACCATGAACCCACTCAGGAAAATGTACTGCAGAACCTTCCAGACTGCATTTAAGATCGCGCTTCCCTTCCTCCCTTACCGGACCCCGGAGATCATCGGAAGCGTCAAGGGAATCCCGGATATTTTAAAGAGGAAGAGATGCAGCGCCGTACTGATCATCACCGATGCCGGCATCCGCAGGCTGGGACTTACCAGACGGCTGGAAAAAGCACTGGCTGACAACAGCATTCCTTATTATATCTACGACAGGACCGTCGCCAACCCCACCACGGCGAATGTGGCAGAGGCTCTTCAGATCTACTGTGAAAATGGATGCGACGCCATCATCGGCTTCGGCGGAGGCTCCAGTATGGACTGTGCGAAGGCTGTTGGTGCAAGGGCGGTGAAGCCAAAGCAGTCTCTCGCTAAGATGAAGGGCATCTTAAAAGTTCATAAAAAGCTTCCGCTGCTCATGGCCATCCCCACCACTGCAGGAACCGGGAGCGAGACGACACTTGCGGCTGTCATCACCGATGCTGAGACAAGGCACAAATACGCTATCAACGATTTTCCGCTGATCCCAAGGTACGCCGTACTGGATCCGAAGGTGACCATAAGCCTTCCGCCCTCCATCACAGCCACCACTGGGATGGACGCCCTGACGCACGCTGTAGAAGCATATATCGGCAATTCCACCACCTACGGCACCAGAAAGAATGCCCTTTTGGCGGTGCGTCTCATCTTCGAAAATATCGATACCGTATACAACGACGGAAAAAATATTGATGCCAGAAGAAATATGCTTCACGCCTCTTTCTACGCAGGCTGCGCATTTACCAAGTCCTACGTAGGATATGTACACGCCGTAGCCCATTCCCTGGGCGGGGAATACAACGTCCCCCACGGCCTTGCCAACGCAGTGCTCCTCCCCTTTGTCTTGGAAGCCTACAGGGAAACCATACACAAAAAGCTTCACCGGCTGGCTGTCGCCGCAGGCATCTCAGAGCCGGAGACTCCCATCGGCGAGTCGGCAGCGGCATTTATCCAGGCGGTAAAAGATATGAAAGAGCGCTTTGGCATCGGCAACCATATTCCGGAGATCCGAGACGTAGATATCCCGAAGCTTGCCCACTACGCAGATAAAGAAGCGAACCCGCTCTATCCGGTACCTGTCCTGATGGATAATCTTAAGCTGGAAGATTTCTACTACCAGTTGATGGACGAAACGCAGGATGCTGACCTTAGCCAGACAGACGTTACTGTCTGCAGGTAAAGCTAACCGTAACGGACAGACGGGCAGACGAACAGTTAATGTACAGATCTGTATAACGTATAAAAGGGGGTTCCACCTATGAATGCAAATGAAATCAAAGAGCTTGTCCTCTTGCAGCGCAAATATTTCCGCACAGGAGCCACTCTTCCCGTGGAGGTGCGGCTCAGGGCGCTCGTAAAGCTCAAAGCATGCATCCTGAAATATGAAGACGAGATACACAAGGCTTTAAAGGCGGATCTGGGAAAAAGTGAATTTGAAAGCTACATGTGCGAGACAGGGATGACCTTAAGCGAGCTTTCTTATCTGATCAAACATATCTTTTCTTTTACGAAGGAAAAGCGCGTGCTTACCCCGCTGGCGCAGTTTCACGCCAAAAGCTACAAAAAGCCCTCTCCCTACGGAGTCGTGCTGATCATGAGCCCCTGGAACTACCCGTTCATGCTCACCATGGAGCCTCTGGTCGATGCCATAGCCGCCGGAAATACGGCGATCCTTAAGCCGAGCGCCTACTCGCCATGCACCAGCAGGATCATGAAAAAGATCGTCGAAGAGTGTTTCAGCCGGGAATACGTCTCGGTAGTCACCGGAGGGCGCGCCGAGAACAGCTGCCTGCTGAATGAACATTTTGACTATATCTTTTTTACCGGAAGCCAGTCTGTAGGCAGGGAAGTGATGCACAAGGCTTCGGAGCACCTCACCCCGGTCACCCTTGAGCTGGGCGGCAAAAGCCCCTGCATCGTAGATAGGACTGCCAACATTAAGCTGGCCGCAAAACGGATCGTGTTCGGAAAATACTTAAACTGCGGACAAACCTGTGTCGCTCCGGACTATATCTACTGTGACCGGATAATAAAGGATAAGCTTCTGGCTGCCATAAAGCAGCAGATCAAAAAGCAGTTCGGCGCCCGCCCGCTGGAGAATAAAACTTATGGAAAAATCATCAATGAAAAACATTTTAACCGTATCCTCGAACTGTTCGACGAATCTAAGATCGTCTGCGGAGGAAGCTTTGACCGTCAGGCATTAAAGATCGAGCCGACGGTCATGGACAGGGTGACTTTCAGCGACGCCGTTATGCATGAAGAGATCTTCGGCCCCATCCTGCCGATACTGGTGTATGATTCCCTGGATGAGGCAGTCACAAACATCAACACTATGCCGCACCCGCTGGCACTCTATCTGTTTACTTCCGACAAAAGCGCGGTTAAAAAAGTAACCTCTCTGTGCGGCTTCGGCGGCGGATGCATCAATGATACCATCATCCACCTTGCCACAAGCGAGATGGGCTTCGGCGGCTTCGGTGAGAGCGGCATGGGCGCTTACCACGGGAAAGCCGGATTTGATACATTTTCCCATTACAAAAGTATCGTGGACAAGAAGACCTGGCTGGATCTGCCGATGCGCTATCAGCCCTACCGTAAGCTTTATCACCGGCTGATTCATATTTTCTTAAAGTAAATGTAAGGAAACCGTAATGCTTTCGGGCTTGAGGAGCCTAACAGATATGCTATAATGGTAATTAAGGTCATGCCGTGAGCGGGCGCGGCCTTAATTTTTTGAAAAGAGGATGATTCCATGAGCCGTAGCAAAAGACCGGTCAGTCCTAAGAAACGCAGATACAGACGCATCCGGAGTGTGATGCTGTTTATCCTTATCCTTCTTATCGCTGTCCTTGGCGGTATCCTTGTCTGGCAGAAGAAGGAAGCCGGCGCGAAAAAGGCACAGAAGGCAAAAGCTTCAGCGCAGGCCGAGACCGGAAAGTCTGAAGATCAGGAAGCGCAAACATCCGGCGGCTATGACAGTCCGGACAGTACCGATGACAATCAGGCGAACAGCGGTGACAGCCTGGACAGTACCGATGATAATCAGGCGGACAGCAGTGACAGCCCGGACGGACAGCAGGAAAGCGATGCCGCCGAAGATAATATTAATAAGGAAGTCCAGCTTGCAAAGAACACGGCCACAGAGGAAAAGCACAAAACTAACGGCCTTGCGATCTGCATGTACCACTATGTCTATGATAAAGACAACCCGCCCAAGGATAAGCTCAACAGCAACTTCATCGAGGTCCATGCCCTTGAGGAGGAGCTTAAGTACCTGACCGAGAACAACTATTACTACCCCACCTGGGAAGAGGTAAAGGCGTACGTAGAGGGCGACCTGCTCCTCCCGGAAAAGAGCGTGGTGCTCACCTTTGACGACGGCGCCTACAGCTTCCTCAACTTAGGTGTCCCACTCTTTGAAAAATATCAGATACCTGTCACTTCTTTTCTCATCGGCAATATCGACGGGAAGAAGAAGGTAAAAAAATATGCCAGTGAATACATGACCTTCCAGTCCCATTCCTACAATATGCACCGGGGCGGCGGCAATATCGGCCACGGAGGGATCTTCCCGGTCATGGACCACGACGAAGCGGTCGCCGACCTTCAGAAATCCATCAAGGTCGGCGGCAACGGGGATGCATTTGCCTACCCCTACGGCGACTACAACGACAGCTGTGTGCAGGCGGTAAAGGATGCCGGCTTTAACTGTGCCGTTACGACAGAATACGGACGCGCGAAGCCGGGTGATAATCCGCTGCTTCTTCCGCGCGTCCGTATGTCTATGGGCCAGTCGCTGGCAAGCTTTAAAAAATTAGTCGAGTGATACCGCAGGCTTATCGTTGGTCACGTCCCCGTTTCCCGATACCGGTATCACATCTCCGAGATAGGTGGGCCTGGGTTTTGCGATGGTATATCCCACATCCTTGATCCTTGCCGCCATCTCCCGGAGCTTCCTGTACTTATCTCCGCTGTATACTCTCGTATCGCAGGTTACCCCGGCAGCCTCTATCCCCAGAGCCTTCGCGTCATAGAGCGCACGGTACATATGGTACTTCTGGGTCACCACGACGAGACGCTCTGCCTCAAAGATCTCTTTCGCCCTGTACATGCTCTCATAAGTGGAAAAGCCCGCATGATCCATAAATATACATCCAGATGGTACGCCCTGCTCTATGGCGTAATTTTTCATGGCATTTACCTCGTCATAATCGTCTCTTCCGTGATCGCCGCTCATGATCATGCGGTCTGTAATCCCTGCTTTGTATATGGATATGCCTGTGTCGAGACGTTCCTTTAGCATCTTGCTCAAGCTCCCGTCCGGCTTCACCTGGGCGCCAAGCACTAAGACCGCGTCGATTTCATCTCCGTCCTCTTTTCCGGATAGCTGACTTTCCCCCTCCGTCTCTGGACTGTCCGCCTGCTCTTCCTCAAGCTGCTCTATGGTGACGATCTGTTTGCCGACCGACAATTTCACAAAGCCGTTGATTCCCAGAAGCAGGACCATTCCGGCTGCAGAACATGCCAGAAAAAGCC
>Ga0137306_103043_pt1 | contig 12965 bp, 6 predicted proteins | sample Inofroosms_March_FD_97187 | JGI IMG/M metagenome (GOLD analysis project Ga0137306, IMG submission 97187) | Mouse cecal microbial communities from Vienna, Austria - N-Acetylneuraminic and N-Acetylglucosamine D2O microcosms_March | ecosystem: Host-associated > Mammals > Digestive system > Large... | reverse complement strand
GCAGTCAAAAGAAATTACCAGAGAGCTGTATGCCCAGCGATCTCTGATCGTAAGAGTGAAAGAACAGGTTTCCCGGCTGCTGTCGCCCCTTTTGTAGCAGCCGGGGAAATCAATGGCGGGGAGCGGTCAGGTATTACCGGGTTCATTGTCCAGCATTGTCTGAATGGTTTCTCTGACTTTTCGGTTCAGTTCTTTTTTTTCTTCCCTGGAAAGTCCCGCCGTGGGCATGGGCTTTCCGAATTCCACCGTTACCTGTGCCTTTTTCATTCTGGGGAAATGGTTTTCGAAAATGTCCGCCGTGCGGTGCATGGCCACCGGGACGATGGGACAGCCGGATTTTTCGGCAATCTTAAAGCTTCCCTCTTTAAACGGCAGCATTCCTTCTTCTCTGCTTCTGGTTCCCTCAGGGAAAATCCAGATGGAGACGCCCTGCTTTACGCTGTCAATGGCGGACAGGATGGTTTTCAGCCCTTCTTTCAGGTTTTCCCGGTCTAAAAACTGGCAGTGCAGGTTTCGCATCCAGGTGGACAGGAGGGGGTATCGTTCCATCTCTTTTTTGGCGACAAAGCCGCATTCGCCTTTGATCAGCGTGTAGCCGATCACGATGTCAAAGTAGCTTCTGTGGTTTCCCACATAGAGAACCGGCTGATCCTCCGGGATATTTTCACGGCCGATAACGGTCAGCTCTGTCCCGCTTAAAACCAGAACGCTGCGAAAGGCCCACTGCACGATTTTCAGCGAAGAACGGCTCATTTTTTCCGGATTGAACTTTCCGATGATATATTCCGCCAGCAGAAGGGGAGACCCCAGCACTAGAAACAGGATGACAAAAGAAGCGGTGGCTAGAAATCGGATCATAAGTTAAAACCTCCCATGCGGTGTGAATGGCAGTTTTGTTTGAAACAGTTGGGTTCTGCCGTAATTTCTTTTTAAAAGTATAGCATGGTCTGTTTTTTATAGCAAGATATGATACAAACAAAACGACCCGGACCATAACCTGTTCCGGGCCGTCTTTCCTATTTAGTATATGCGCTCCCCGCTCTGTTTTCCGTGAACGGAGTCATTGACCGGTTATTACTCCACAAACACCGAATTATACCGGTCGATACACTTCCCTAAGGTCTCGGAGAAATGTCCGATGGAGCCCAGCGGTGCGCCGGAGCCGCTTAAATCCAGAGGCTGTCCGCTTTCTACCTGCTTAATCATCCATTCCAGCGCCTGAATCAGAGAATCATAAAGGCCGTCGAAAGGACGGGAATTGCTGAGTGACTCTTTGATTAACTGGTTGTTGTCCGCCAGAGCGGCGTCCAGGTCGGCGACGGTGGCTACCAGTTCATTATAGAGATTCTTGATTTCCGTAAGATCCATGCCGGTGATGTTTTCGTCGGTGATCTCCTGATTATAGATTTCGTCCAGCACCGCTTTGCCGATGGTGATTCCGTGGCTGGCATTGTAGATAATCAGTTGTCCGTCGGCTTTCATCTGTTCTTCTTCTTTGGCGGTTCTCTCATCGCCCATCTTTGCAACCGCATCCATGTAATTCGTTCCCATGGTATAGAAAGTATCTGCGTTTGCGTAGATTACGGTATGATATTCCTTTGCTTTCTCATACTGATTGTCAGCATAGTCATAGCTGTCGCTGATTGCGGAGAAGGTTTCCATCAGCGCTCTTAACGGATCGGCCATTTCCTTGACCATGGCATCCAGCTCGTCAAAGGCCGGTTCCATATCGGCCAGTTGTAAGCAGTCATCGATGATATCGGTGTTCTTGCCGTAAATGCTGTAGCCATAGGTATACCCGGTGTCAGGCAGCAGGGCAAATTCTTCCGTATAGTCCACCACTTCAAAATAGTAGTCGATATTATCCAGGATATCAAGAATATCGTTGTTCAGGTCCACATAATAGTTGTACTTGACCAGTTCCATCTGCTCCGGGGCCAGGGTTTCTTCTTCCGCCTCGGTTTTGGCTTCCGTCTCCTGCACGGTGGTTTCCGTTTCGGGGGCTGTGGTATTTTTCTCTGCGTCAGAGCCGCTGTCCTTCTGCCCGCAGCCGGACAGGACAAAGGAAAGAAGCAGGACAATGGCTGCTTTTCCTAATGTGTTTTTGTGTGATGCGTTCATTGTGTTCCTCCTACTTTTTTATATTTATAGATGCTTATGCCTGATTCTTCAACCGGAATCAGGCGCAATCTCTTTGCAGTTGAAAGTACTTGATAGGATCTTCTTGCGTGTATTGTAAAACGGAGCCGTCCTGTATGGAATATAACAACAAACATTATATCAGGTAAAAGGGGGAAAGACAAGTATTCCGCCGATCATTCCGGCAATCTCGGGCAGCTTGAAAAAAGCATCAGGGCAAAACAGAGAATCAGATGAAATCAGACAAAATATCGCGGGAATCAATTGACAACGACTGTGATTTCCGGTTAGAATAAAAGTCCAAACCTGATCGTAAAAACGGGTTTTCCGTTTTTCCCATTTCGGTCGGTCGGAAGTGGATTATTTCGCAAGGATGCGTTTACATAGAAAAGCTGACGGCAGATGACAGTTATGCCGGAAATGCAAGGAGGAAGATAAAATGAGTATGAGACAGAAGATGGCAGGACTGCTGGCGGCGTTTATGCTGGCAACTGCGATTTTCCCCAGCCATGCCGCAGGAAATGTTTCTCATGACAGCGTTTCGGGAGGAAACGCAGAGAGATTGGCCAGTCTTTCGGCCAACGGGCTGGAACGGGACTGGAACCCGGAGGGGGATCTGGGACAAGTGGACGTAACGGTGGGCGCCGCACTGATTCTGGAAAAGCCCGTGACGTTTACGATCAGCCTGACAGGGGCCGGGACAAAGGCCGGTGCGGGAGAGAAGCAGCTTACTCTGGGCGCTGACAACAGAAGGGAGAGCCGGGTACGGTTTGAGCGTCTGGCGCCGGGCGATTATACGCTGCGGGTAAAAGCGCCGGGATTTGCCGATTATACCCAGGAGATTACCGTGAACAATAAGGCCTATACGGTAACATTGCTGACCGGTTTTCTGGGCAATATGGTTTATGAAACGGAAAATGCCCATCCCGGCGTACTGCTGATCGGCGATGTGAACGGTGACGGCATTGCCGATCAGGCAGACCGGACCAGACTTGTGGATGCCATTGATCAGGACAGCAAGGCCGGCGGCCTGGATTTAAACGGCGACGATCAGGTGAATCTGGTGGATCTGGAATATTTTGCCAAGGGACAGAAAAAAGCGGAGGACACCCGGTCCAGACTGGAAGTATCGGTGCCTGCCGCCGCTATATACGCCTCCCCGGTGGCAGGGACGCAGGTAGCCGGAAAAGGGGAGACAGCCGAAAAAGTTTTGAAAGCGCTGATGAACAGAGAGTCCGGCGTTACGCTGACGCCGGAAAAAGGCGGGGCGATTTCGGAGGCCAATCCGGTTGATCTGATGTTTTTTCTGACCGGCGACGAGACTTCCCGGATGGACGGCATGGTGATCCGGACAGGAGACGAACATGTGGTCAGCCAGGCAAATATTTCCATTACATATATTGATGAAACCGGAACGGAGCGGACAGTGGAAACCCAGGCGAAGAAAGGGGTTCAGTATCTGCTTCTTTCCGATGATGTTCAACTGAAGCTGGATAAAAAAGGAATAATCGAGGTTTACCTGGGTTCTCAGGTCGCAGTGAAAAAGGTTATTTTTACGATTACGGGAATGGAAGATGCCGGTAATCTGGCGGAAATTTCCAGTGTGGAATTTGTCAACGGCATGGAGAACCGGATTCCTGAGCCTGAACTGGATCAGCCTGGAAAGCCGTCAGCCGTTCCGGGCGACAAAAGCTTCAGCCTTTCCTGGGACCCCTGTATCAATGTGACAGGCTATGAGGTACTGATCCGCCAGGGGGATGACCAGGAGTCGGTAATGGTGGCCAAAAACAGCCTGACCGTGGTTTCCTTTAAAGGAGACAAGCTGAAAAACAATACGGAATACACGGTTCAGGTACAGTCGGTGAACGGCACCTGGCGCAGCGGCTATGGCCCGGAAGTCAAGGTAACGCCCAAGGCCACTAAAAAACCGGATAAGCCGGACAATGTAAAGGCGGTTGGCAAGTACCGGAGCATTGTGGTGTCGTGGAAAGATATGGAAGACACTGATTCCTATAACCTGTTTTATAAAAAGAGTGACGAGGCCGCATTCCGGAAGATTGAGGGAATCACGTCGAACAGTTATACCCTGTCCGATCTGGAGGACCGGACGGAGTACATAATTTATGTCACAGGCGTGAATGAGCTGGGAGAGAGCGGACCTTCTCTGTCGGTGAAAGTGTCCACCACCGATGTCACGCCGGCTTCCATGCCTAAGTATAATCTGATTAACGTGGCGCAGGAAAACGGAGCGGGAGCCCATATCGAGAGCGCCAGATATTATCAGGGCAAACTGCAGGACAGCCCGCTGGATACCGAGGCGGGCACTGCCTGGGGTACGGTGGATCACAGACCGGTGTCCTATTATGAGCTGAATAGCTGGGACGGCGGCGGATATAATCCGATGGGAGACCGTCACGGCCTGTTCTATGAATTTGACCAGGCATATAAACTGGATACCATTGCGCTGCAGGAGATTGTGCCCCAGGATGTGGCCTACGGCTATGCCCGGGTACGGTACTGGGACGAAAACGGAAATACGGGACTTTTTGAGCGGTCTCAGGTTTCGGTAAAGAAAAAGACCGACAGCAACGGAAGAATTTATTATCTGTTAAAGCTGCCGGAGCCTGTTACGGTGAAAAAACTGCAGATCGCCCTGGCCCGTAACGTGGCTTCGGGTACGATTACGGTTTCCGAGGTTTACTTCTATTATTATGACACATTGATGGAAGAAATTATGGCGCTTTATGCCGATGATCTTCACACGGTTCTGAAAGACGACGTGACTCAGGAAGTGATCGACCGGCTGCGGGCGAGAGTCAATGAGCGTGACCCGGTGAGCGGCGAGCTGCATCCGGATCTGGAACTGCTTCTGCGGGAGCTGGAAAATGCGGAAAATATTTTAAAGAGCACCAATCTGAATGCCCCCGTTCTTGTATACAACGGCATCAGCACCAGTGAGGCGGGCCGCGGCTTTGGCGGTCTGAACGCATGGCAGCCGCTGGGGGTTACGGCGGCGGCAGGCGAAGAAGTGGTGATCTATGTAGGCCACAACACCAAAAAGACAGGGGAGAATACGAATCTGCAGTTGGTTGCCACCCAGTATCATGCGGAGGCCGGCGCCATGTTCGGCCAGGCGGCAAACCTGAAAATCGGTGTAAACCGGGTGACGATTCCTCAGATCATAACCACGGATACGGAAAAAGGCGGCGCTCTGTATGTGCAGTATACCGGAAACAATGCCAATGACCGGTATGCGGTGCGTGTCAGCGGCGGCGTAAAGGTGCCCAGACTGGATCTGTATCGGGTGACTGACGCGGGGGAACGGCTGAAAAGAGCGGAGGCTTATGTGACGGAGCTGGAGACTTATGTCAGTCAGATGGAAGCAACCCATAACCAGCTTCACAGGGATTCCGGCATGCGTTCGGTGCAGTATACCTATGATGAGCGGAACTGTGTTCTGGGTGCATCTGACATTATGCTAGATACGATGATGCTGTCTCTGCCTGCAAAACAGATTCTGAACGGGGCCGGAACGGGCACCGTGACGCAGAAGGCACAGAAGATCGTGGATTCCATGGATGCCATGGAGGGGATGATGTATCTGTTCTACCAGCATAAGGGGCTGAATGCCAAAGCGGCCAATGCGGTGGATCAAGTTCCCTGCCGCCATCTGAATATCCGTTACCAGAGAATGTTTGCCGGCGCCTTTATGTATGCGTCGGGAAACCATATCGGCATCGAGTGGCCGGAGGCGGCGGGCATGATGGGCGGCGTTCCCGTGCGGGCCGACAGTGAGGGAAGGTATCAGAGCGGCCGGTATTTCGGCTGGGGCATCGCCCATGAAATCGGTCATTGTATCAACCAGGGCAGCTATGCGGTGGCGGAGGTTACGAATAACTATTTCGCTCAGCTAGAGAAATCAAGGGATACCAATGACAGTATGCGGTTCCAGTATCCGAAGATTTACGAGAAGGTGACGTCAGGCACAAAGGGGGCCGCCTCCAATGTATTTACCCAGCTTGGCATGTACTGGCAGCTTCACCTGGCCTATGACAAAGGATATAATTTTAAAACCTACGATGATCCGGCAGAGCAGGTGGCCAATCTGTTCTACGCCCGGATGGACACCTATTCCCGGACGCCATCCAAAGCGCCGGGCACGGTGGCGCTGACGCTGGGCGGCGACAGGGATCAGGTTCTGATGCGTCTGGCCTGTGCGGCGGCGGAAAAGAATATCCTGGAATTTTTCGAGCGGTGGGGCAAGACGCCGGACGAGGTTACGAAGGTTTACGCCGCACAGTTTGACCGGGAGACAAGAGCAATTTATTATGCAAATGACGACGCCAGAGTCTATGCTCTGCAAGGCGGCGAAAGCAGCCTTGGGACGTCAGGAAACGTGGAGGCGGTAGACGACGGCGCAGCGGCCGCAATCAGTGACAATGCGGCCAATCAGGTGAATCTGACGCTGGGGACACCCAAAATTGCGGCAGAGGACGTACTGGGCTATGAGATCGTTCGCTGTACCATATCCGGCGGAAAAACCGTCAGGGAGCCGGTGGGCTTTACGACGGAAAATTCTTTCAGCGATTATATTTATTCCATGAACAACCGGACCGTGTTCTATGAGGTAACGCTGATTGACAAATATCTGAACCGTTCGGCGGTGAAAACGCTGAATACGGTGAAAATCCAGCATGACGGAAGCCAGGATAAAACCTACTGGACCATTCATGCGGAGGATGTGACGGCGGAGAAGGAAACCACAGGTCAGGGAACGGATGATTTGCCCTGTGAGCCTGTGGCGGAGAGTACCATAAAACGGATGATCGACCAGGATATCGGCACATCCTGCACCGCGGCACTGGGAAGCCAGGCGGCCTTTACGCTGGAATTTAATAAATCGCTGACGGTTACGGGCTTTAAATACACGCTGGCGAATGGCGGCTCGTTAAAAGGCTGTGATTATGAAATACAGATCCGGGATAAAGATGCCTGGAAGACCGTGGCACAGGGAACATTTGGGGCCGGAGAGAGCAGCACTATTTACTTTGCCAATGCGGACAACAAGTCCGTAAGCACCCATGTAACCACCGGACTGCGGCTGATGTTTAAAAACCAGAGCGGCAAGCAGGTGGAGATCGCAGAGCTGGATGTGCTGGGCGTGACCGGAGACAATGTGGACTTCCGCCGGACTTCTGACGGCAGAGTGGCCATCGGCCGTCTGGCAGAGGACTATCAGTACGGCTCCCGGGAACAGGATGTGGTTCCCAAAGGCTCCGTGATCTTTACCGGCTCCTATAAAGGCAATCCCGCCTACAACGTGGTGGTGCTCTATGACCAGGACGGAAGGATTGTGGGAGGCAAGGACGAGTCAGGCAGACTGAAAGCCCAGCAGATTATTCTGGCGGATATCCCGGAAGAAGGAAACCTGCAGAATGTTTCCGACGGCACATGGATTTACTGGATTGAGCCGGGACAGTCCCAGGATTTCTCCGATATCCGGAAGGTGCGGGTAGAGCTGTACAGGGTAAACAATGCCCAGACAAACGAAGGACAGCGGATGGTCAGCGATTCGGTGTATGAAGACATGCCGGAGAAACTGTCGGATATTGTTTTTAATAAAGAGGAACACAATTAATTTCCGAACTTTAGATAGTGTCAAGTGGTTTATGAAAACAGCAGCGGACCGGACTACAAAATAGTAAGCGGCTGAAAGACACCTGCTAACAATTTTGTATGCATCGCACGTAAGCCCCTAAAAAACAGGGGCTAAGTGCTCATAGCAAAGCCCCGGGAGGATTTACAGACGCTAAAGCGGCTGAAAATTCTCCCAGATCCAGGGGGCTTGGAAGGGGAGCTGCGGAACTTCGTAATGAGGAAAATATATGAGAAAAAAGATAATAGCCCTGCTGGCTCTGGCGGTTCTTCTGTCATTTCAGCCGGCATTCCGGGCATCTGCCATGGGAAGGGATACGTTTATTTTGGACGATGGAGGGGGAGTGGCGCTTGACTCCCCCCACGGGGCGGAGGAAGGAATCGCCTCTCTCCGGTTCAGCCTGAAAGTGGACGCCGCAGATGCGAAAGAAGTCTCTTTCCGGTTCGCCGGTTTAAGCGCAGAGGTTCAGGAATACCGTTATCATGCGGACAGCCACAACCTGAATATATACATAGCGGGCAGTGAAGCACTGTTTAAGGACGGGCAGGAACCGCTGGATATGGGCAGGGTAGTCGTTTTGGATGCCAGCCAGAAGGAAGCGGAGGCCAGAATCAGCGTGGTGGAAAACTCTCTGGTTTATGTGTACGGGACGGAGATGAAGCAGGCGGACAAAGTGGTGCTGCCCGATTCCGTGATTATCAATGCTTCCGAAAATCAGGACGTTCTTGAGACGCCTCCGGCGGATTCCGGCTCCGAGGAGACAAAAGGGGATTCTTCTCCTGATTCTGATGACGGAGGAGAAAACGACGGCGATTCTGGCTCTGGTTCCGGTTCTTCTGATTCCGGTGGTTCTGACCACGGCGGCGGAGACTGGCAGGAGATTGAAAACGGCGGGCTGATTGTGGACGGCATTGACAACATACAGGGAAGCGGTGCGGGCGCCGGTACCGGAATAGGAACCGGCGGACAGACCGGCATCACCACAAGACCCGGAACGGGAACCGGGGTAATCGGAACCGGAAACAAGAACGGGGACGGGTCGCCTGCCCCCAGTGAAAACTATACGAAATTACAGCAGTTATTGCAGCGGGTTCAGGCCATGAAAGAATCCGATTACACCAGCGAAAGCTTTGCAGCCTTACAGAAAGCCGCCGACGAAGCACGGCATGTACTGGAAAATACGTCCTCCACGGACCAGGATCTTGCGGACGCCCTGATGGAGCTGGAAAATGCGGTGGGCGCACTGGTGCGGAAAGAAGATATAACGGTGGTAGAGCTGGAGAGCGAGGAAGAAACCACTGCGGCAGAGGAAATCCCGGTGGTGGAGCCGGAGGATGTAAAAAGCAAAGGCAGCCTGCTTCCTGTGATTCTGATTGTGATCTTAGTGGCAGCAGCAGGAGGCGGAACCTTCTTTGTGCTGTATCAGAAGGGGATCATTGGAAAAACAAGGGTGAAACGAGACGGAAAGTGGCGGGATATCACCGGGAAGAAATGATTCTGACCGCGGATATTGCCCTGTATGATGAATGATCTGCGAAGGTCCTGAGTGTGAGGAATGCTCAGGGCCTTTTTACATGTGTGCCGAGCATGGCACTAATCTTGCTGGTGAAAGTCCAGTCACGGGTATTTACCGCCAAGTGTAGCGAACCACAAGTCGGTATCAGTAATGGTATGGATGAAGGAAGTGGTGTAGCAAAGTTCTTGAGCCTACGAACAGAAACTTGATCAGGCGATTAGGTGGGTAAGGTTGCATTTCAAACCGAAGCCCGAATGGTAAACGTAAACCGAAGTTGTAAATCAAGAGGTTGTGGAACGAAAGATTAGTGTCTTACCTCGGGAGACCCTACTCACATACCGGAAGGTATGGTCGAAAAAGGTTTGGAGAGGGAGTCAGATGATGTCATAGTAGGTGAATGCCCGCAGGGCACTTAGCTGAAGGACTGAAACGATTTATAGTACGAATCGTTATTGACAGGAAAGGCAGGAACGTAGTAAACGGTAGATAGTGCGTACCTATACAAAACTGGAGCAAACCTGTATGATAGAGACAGATTTGCTCCCAGTCTTACTTCACTTCATTTTTACCAGGTTTCCGGCAGTTCGCAGGGAGGTTTGGTGACCAGGGGAGCAGATCCGCCAGAAAGCCACGGTCTGTATCATCCAGATGCCTGGGTATCTCAGTGAGCAGATATTCAAAGTAATCGTATGGTTTCAGATTGTTTGCTTTTGCTGTTTCCGCAATACTGTAGATGATTGCACTGGACTGGGCCCCGGCAACCGTGTCGATCATGACCCAGTTCTTTTTCCCAATACAGAACCCACGGATCGACTGTTCTGCGGCATTGTTGTCCATCGGGACTTCTCCGTCATCCGGGAACACTTTCAGGTATTTCTCCTGGCCCAGCGAATAGTTGAAACCTTCCCATGTTTTGCTTTTCTGCGGTACTTTCTGGAAGTTTTCACGCACCCATGTGAAATAAGCCTCCACCAGCGGCCTGACGTTTAGCTGGCGGCGGTTCTGTCTCTCCTGTGCGGAAAGTTCTTTCAACTGTTTTTCTTCCCGGTAGATTGCCTGGATCATGGACAGGGCAAGGTATGCGCGGCTGTCTTTCTGCGCTGCTTTCGGCAGCGCCTTTACTGCTTCGTCAAACCTGCGCCTCGCATGGGACCAGCACCCGGCAATCCTCAGGTCTTCCCGCTCGTTTTCGATCGTATGGTAGACCTGGTACCCATCCGTGACGCATATCCCGCTGAAATTCTTCAGGAATTCCCGTGGATGGCCGGCATTGCGCGTCCGCTGGTATTCATACAGGACGATCTGCCGGTCTGTGTACATCCTTCCGGTGCGGTATACCCACATGTTATGTGAGTAGCCACATAACATGTGTTATGTGCTGAGTTTTTGGAAAAGGCCGGAACCCACAAGAATGCCGTATTTCAGCCATTTATCCCAAAAACTCATAACATAATAATAGTTTCTCCTTTATGATGTAATCGTATCACCAACATCATTTAAGGAGGATTTTTATATTGAAAGAAAAAGCGAAACCATGCGCCGGATTATCTGAAAAAGTACTCAATGAAATGTATTCGGATGGCTATTCCCCCAAAAGTGTGGATCATCATGTCAGGCCCATCTACAACAGGCTGGCAAGATATTGTGAAGAACATTTTGAGGGAGTGTATTCTGCTGATGCAGGTGAAGCCTTCATTCGGATGATTCGAAGGAAAAACCAGTCAAAGGAGCAGACAGATTTGAACCGAAATTCCATCGAACGGTTAAATCATGCGCTGGACGGAGATTTTCATTGGAGGCCCGCAAAGTCAAAGTTAAAGCCATATGCTGCTTCATGCTATGATGCGGTTGTTGCCAGATACGAGGCTTATCTTATCCGGACTGGAAAGACCATTACCAACACCAGGCATCATATACATTTAATTGCTGGCTTCCTGTCGCATATGGAATCAGCAGGAATCACCAGTCTCCCTATGATTAAAGCAGAGCATATCCATGAAAGGTTTGCAGCCGCAAACGATAAGGCAGGTTTCCGCAAGGCAGTGAAGATGTTTTTTCGATATGCCTGCAAATACGGATTGGTTGAAAATGATAACAGCCGTTGGATCCCGGCAGTCCCACGCCATAGGCCGGTTCCCTCTGTCTATACGAAAGATGAGATAGCAAGAATACTGAATTCCATAGACCGGACCACAAGTCTTGGTAAAAGAAACTACTGCATGATTCTGCTGGCTGCAAGACTGGGGATCCGTTCCTGTGATATAGCCGGGCTGAAGCTTGAAGACATCCGGCACAGGGAGGGCATTATCCGGATAACGCAGCAAAAGACGGATATTCCCGTTGAATACCCGATACTGGACGAAATAGCTCATGCCCTGAAGGATTATCTTGACAATGCAAGGCCTGGTTCCGATCTTCCCTATATATTCCTGACACAGCCCAGGCCCACATCCTCTGGTTTAAGCACACGGGGAATTTATGCCGTTGTGTCCGGAGCAATTGCCCAGGCCGGCATAGATATGTCTTCCGGAAGACATGGCGCCCATGCCCTGAGGTCAAGTCTGGCATCGCATCTTCTTGCGGAAGGGAAAAACTATGCGGATATCCAGCAGGTATTAGGCCATGCCTCCCCTGATGCCGCCAGGCATTATATCCGTGTTGAAGCGGAACGGCTGAGGGAATGCGCCATGGAAGTGCCCGCTTTTCCTAATGCGCTGATCACCTATTTCCAGGAAAGGCGGTGAATTGACGGATGAAAAATACCATCTGGTTTGAAAGTCGCCTGAAGGAAAAATTAAATTCTTATATGGAACTAAAAGAAAGCCAGGGCCATCAGACCTCAAAAATACGCCATATTTTTATCTCGCTTGACCAGTACCTGCAGAAAGCTGATTGTGGCGTCCAGAGCCTGTCGCCAGCTGTCATTGATGGCTGGATCGCATCCCTTCCGGAGAAACTCAGTGTAAACACAGTGAATATTTATATATCAACTTATCTGCAGTTTGCAAGATATCTGCAGTCACTTGGGCATGCTGCCTTTATACCAGAGAAAGCGGTCGCCAGCAGGAATTATTCCCCGTATATATTTCATGAGGATGATCTGGCGGCATTGATGCAGGCCGCGGATACCATGGTGTTTTCTGTTCCTGAAAAACACCGTCACAATGCCGCCTGCTTTAGCGTGATGCTAAGAATGTATATCGGGTGTGGATTCCGGTTGAATGAGATACGGCTGCTAAAGACGAGCAATGTTGATCTGGAATACGGTATTGTTCATGTGCGGAATGCAAAGGGAAACCGTGACAGGATCGTACCCATGCACAAAACACTGACGGAGAGTGTAAAGATATATTCAATAAGCGGAATTCCCCAAGAAGAAAACCTGTTTTTTCCTTCCGGAACCGGGAATCCTATTTCATGTTCATGGATAAGGGAGGCGTTTCTCAAATGCATCCGGTATATCGGTATAGAGAAACCAGATCTCCCGAAACATTCCAGAAATATCTGCCTGCACTGCCTCCGCCATAGTTTTGCAGTGGCAGCTTTCCGACGGTTGGATAATAACGGTCTGGATATGTATGATGAGATACCGGTACTCTCTACATATATGGGGCATGAAAATCTTTACGGAACGGAACATTATCTCCATATGAC
>Ga0137306_103040_pt1 | contig 12976 bp, 10 predicted proteins | sample Inofroosms_March_FD_97187 | JGI IMG/M metagenome (GOLD analysis project Ga0137306, IMG submission 97187) | Mouse cecal microbial communities from Vienna, Austria - N-Acetylneuraminic and N-Acetylglucosamine D2O microcosms_March | ecosystem: Host-associated > Mammals > Digestive system > Large... | reverse complement strand
TGGAAAAGACAGGAACGCACACCCTGCAACACCCACCAGCATACTGATGGTAAAGATCGGTTTCTTATAACCCTTCGTATCAGAAATTGTTCCGAAAACCGGCCCGATCACAGCCACCAGCAAGGTGACGACGGAAGCCGCATAGCCCCAATAGGCCAGATATTCCACCTTGGACAGCCCGGCCTGCTCCGCCAGCGAATTAAAATAGATGGGCAGTATGGTGGCAATCAAAAGGACGAAAGCCGAATTCCCCACATCATAAAGAATCCAGGATAATTCCAATTTGGTCAATTTCTGCTTTTCCATCATCTCCCTGCACTCCACCTCCTGCCATCAGCCTGTTTCATGGGCTTTCTTTATCATAGTATGCACAGCTGCCCTTTATACTGACAGTGCGGCTGCGCATTTAAAAATTTCATTCAAAATCTTTATCAAATCGACTGTTCAAAGGCTTATCCGTCCAAATATTTTCATAATACTCCGTAATCAGTGCCGCCGTCTCTTCCACTGCGCCGTCAGATAATTCCAGCAGCCTGCGGCTTGACCGTGCGCACCGCGGATTTGGCGTAAGCGCCATCAGATGTCCCTGTATCTCATCATAATGTCCGGTCATCCCCATCACCCTGCGCAGCAGCTTCTGCCCCATAGGCGTAGAAGCGGACAGCAGCCTTTTAATCAGCCGCATATCTGTTAAACAGGTGCGGACAATTTTTTTGTCCATGGAAACGACATCGGCAGTCATGGATGCGGCGGCAGCCGCAAAAGCAGCCCTGCCATACAGCCTGGTTAGACAATCTACCGTATCTTCATCTACAGGAATAAATTTCCACACAGGAAACCGCAGCGGCTCTAATCCGTCCTTTTCCATCAGATATCGTTCAAACTCTGTCTCTATCGTATTATGGCTCTCCCCCGTGTCCCTGATCTGCTCATCCACATACCAGTGACAGGTGCTGTCCAGCATAAAATGGCAGACAGTTCCGATGGCACAGGCCATTTCCATCGAATCCTGCTCACTTTTCCTTAATATTTCCCGAAAACCGGAAAATAATTCGGAAGCCGGCGTCCGGTGAATCCGAAGTCCCAGCTCTGCTACGGGAGTCGACTTCCACGCTTTATAAAAAAAGAAGAAATCCGGCCCCTGCAGGCCGATTCCGAACTGACGCCTGTGCTTTTCCACAACTGCTTTTATCGGTTCCGGCAGCCGCTTTAACACCTGCCAGCCAAAACGTTCATGTGCATATACGGAAGGCATTTCTCTTCGTTCTCCTGTTTGATGTTCATCCCTGAATGACGCTCTTTTATCCTGCCTGCTTTCCGGCTTCCGCCTCCCGGATTTCTTCCGGTTCCTCTTCGTCGTACTTCATCAACTCCCGGAAATATTCCAGGGCCGCCTGCTGCCGTCTGGTCAGCCCGGTAGGAATCTTTACATGTATCCGCACATAATGGCTGCCCCGTCCGCCCATTTTGTAAGGTCGGATCAGTCCTTTATTTTTCAGACTGAAATTACTCTCCGCCTGGGTTCCCGGTTTGATGACGTAATGATATTTTCCCTCGATCGTATCCACGTCGATCTCCGTCCCCAGCACCAGATCCATATAATCCAGATAAATGTCAGTATACAGATGATATCCTCTGATCTGGAACCCTTTTTTCTCCTTCAGCAGAATAATAATTGTAACATCCGTATTCTCCAGCTTCTCCTTAATCTGATCATACGCCTCCTGCCCTTCGCAGATGATCTCATGAAGCGGGATCTTCTTATACTGATAAGCGCCCGACGGTATCTTCACCCTGCACTTTAACAATTCGTATCCCAGATCATGGGACAGCCGCATCAGATGGGTAATCTCCTTCTCCACCTCCATAAGCGTTTCCTCCAGCTCCAGATGGACGGGAATCCTGATCTCCCTGTGGAACGACCACTTGGGCCTGGGTTCCTCCCTGAAGCTGCTCTGAAAATGCCCGTAACGGCTCCACTCCTTGCGCAAAGCTTCATAGGCTTCAGATATTTCCTGAAATTTTTTCTTTATGTTCGGATCGTCCGGATTACTGTCCGGATGGTATTTTTTCGCAAGTTTGCGGTAGGCCGCCTTGATTTCCTCCGGCTCGGCATCCTCGCTGACCCCCAGTATTCTATGATAATTTTTCAAAATACCACCTCCGTGTTATGAGGATTTTATACTCCCCTTTCTTTACAAAACCCGCCGATGCGGTTATAATGTGGATAGGAAATTCATCAAAATTTTAAGGGCGAGGTGGGAGAATTCATGAGCGTTAATTATCATGCTTTTCAGTGCAGAGGTTTTTTATTTGACGAGTACGAAGCGCATAAAGAGCACTGGCTTGCGTTTTTTCAGAATTATGACCCCAGACGGGTCGTCCACATTCTGGGGCTTACGGCTGACGAAGACTATCTTTATCTGTCCTACTATCAGACGCCCTACCGGATGCGGCTTGTGGACGGCACGCTGGAAAAGAAGATCAACGGAGAATGGAGCAGCCGCCTGTATTTCAATGAAGCCATGGTATGCTACCATCTGCTCCACTACGTCAAGGATACGCCCATGCTCACCGGTGCCTGGACGCCGAATACGGCGTTAGACGGCATCATCTCCCGCACGGAGCCTCAGCATGACCCGCTGTTTGCTCCTTTTGAAAAACGTTTTACCGGGAGAATCGCCCAGTTAGAGGCGCTCTGCAAAAGGCTGGGCGGCGTCAGGCAGGACAAGGGGGATCTGTGCTATGAATTTGAGGCCTTTCCCCAGGTCCATCTACAGGTGCTGTTTTACGATGCGGACGAGGATTTCCCCGCCCAGGTAAAGGTGCTGGTAGACCGGCATGTGACAGACTATATTCATTTTGAAACCACCGGCTGCCTGATTTCGGACTTATTTGAGAAGATCGAACAGATGGATGACGCGGAAGCAAACAACGGGTAACGGCAGGGAGCGTTTTTCATTCGTTTACAAAAGCCAGATACTCCGGCGGAAAATCGCGGGAATACCTGGCTTTTCAAATGTCTGAATTTTCATCTGCGGCGCCGTATTCAAAACGCCTCTGAAAACGTTAATCATCAAGCTTTCCTGAAAATGAATACATCAAAAATTTAATTGATGTCGTACTAATGAATCGACACCGTATGGGTAACGAGAAACCGTTTCCCGTGCAGCTCTTCAATTTCCAGAGAAATCTGGCAGGAGGAGGCTCCCACCGCAGTCATGGCGCCTTCCATATAAGCCTGCTTATAGGCATCCGCCTGATAATTCTGATACCACTCGTCTAACAGCGCCTCGCCCTCCAGCACATTATAAAAGGTGTAATCTCCCGGCCCGGTTCCGGTGATCTGATTATAACAGTCTCCATAATAGCTCTGCATATCTCCGAATACCCGGCTCTCATCCAGCCCAGTTTCCTCCAGCCGCTTAAAATCGCTGTCCAGATCCCGGTAAGCCTGCCCGTTGCAGGGCGGCAGATAAACGGACAGCTCCTGGCGCACATGGGTGTCGGCATAGTCGGCGTCGCTTTTATTGAAAAAAGCATAGCGGCTGCCCTCCACATCTCCCCAGGTCGGGTCCACATTATAATATCCGTCGTCCAGCCGGACAATATTCCACGCATGATCCTCCCCGGCGTAGCCCGTACAATAGTAACAGGGAATACCCAGCTGTCTTAACAGGTACTGATAGGCTCTGGCATAGCCCGCGCATACGCTCTGGCCGTTGACCAGCGCGCTGTAGGCGCTCTGATTCATCTCCGAGCCCAGATCATAGGTAATGCCGTCGATCAGCGTATTGTATACATATTTTTCTTTTTCATAGGCATTCGGCAGGCCCTGGGCCTGGGCAATGATCTCGTTCGCCCTGGCGTCAAAGGCCGCTTTTGCATCATTTATATCCTGTGCCGTGCGATTAAAGGATAAATCCACTTCCACGCATGGACCGTTCTGGAGATATTTGCAGGTATAGGAGGAATCCAGCCAGAAAAGCTCCGGATGGTCATTGAACACGGCGGAAAATACGTTTTTCAGCTGTCCCGCATCCACTTCCGCCGCCGGCTTAAAGACAGAATTCAGCGCATTGGCATTGGCATAAAGCTGACGGTACAGCAGCTGTCCGGTGGCATCCAGCATGGAATAATAAGGATAGTACTCCGCGTCAAAGGTCAGTCCCTCTCCGGTGGGGCCGGTTCCCAGCTGACTCACCGCGTCCTGACTGACCTGGACGCTTTCTTCTTTCACCCGCTCATAGCCGTTCCGGCCCTCTACCTGGGCTGGTACCGCCGTCGCCGTTTCAGACCGTTTCGGCGGCTGGTAGCCGGTTCCGTCAGCCCCGGCTTCCTTCGACAGCAACGCATCCGCATTTGACAGGCCGTCGTTTTGTGTTTCCCCGGCGGCAGTCACTCCACCGTCCGGTTCACCTGACCCAACGGATTGATCCGTTCCGCCTGACCCATCCGCATCCCCTTTCTGTCCTGTTCCGGAATCTGAAAGCTCTGACCGCTGCCCGTTTCCGTAACCGGCTTCCGTCTCCTCCTGCCCCCGGCGAAACAAACTGTTTGACGCTCCCACCATCTCCGGTTTGAACGCATACAGCGCCATCACGCCGCAGGAAAGCAAAAACAGGCCGAGTATCCCGTATAATATTTTTTTCATCGTTCTCTCTTTCTGACGAAACCGCCACATCGTTTCAAAATCGTTCCGGCCGAAGATTCATAAACAAACAGTACTTTCAAAAACTTCACAAAGTGAAATACCCGGCGGGAATAAATCTTACGTTCAGCTGACCATATCTACTTACAGTGCTGCTCATACAGCTCCTCTTTGAACCCTGTCAGCACAAAATCATCGCCCACCAGAATCGGCCGCTTTACCAGCATGCCGTCCGTTCCCAGAAGCTTTAGCTGTTCTTCCTCCGTCATGCCGGGAAGCTTATCCTTTAGCTGCATGGATTTATATAACATACCGCTGGTATTGAAAAATTTTTTCAGCTCCTGGCCGCTTTTTTCATACCACCCTTTTAATTCCTCTTTCGACGGATTTTCCGTCTTGATATCCCGCTCCTCATAGGCGATCTGATGAGCCTCCAGCCATTTTTTCGCTTTCTGGCATGTACTGCATTTTGGATAATGAACAAATAACATTTCGGAACCCTCCTGTTTTCTTCGAAATTTTTACTTTAACTTTTTCGTATCGTTCACTTTTTTAAGATTTTTTCAAATTTTTTGTAATATTTCTTCGATTTTTACGTTTATATATGCGTAACTGGGTGTTGTGCTAAAGCAATTTGAAGTTACTGTCGAGAGGGAAAGGCGGAACCGATGGCGAAACGGTTTCCGCCTTTTTCTCTTCATTTTTTCATTCGTCGACCTCAATAATATCATGCTCCGCACTCTTTCCGCCACTAAGCGCCGCCACGCACTCCACCCCCACCGTCATCGCGAACATGTCCACCGGCTGCACCTTCTCCAACGCAAACCCTTCCCGGCACAGATAATTCAGATCCCTGGCCAGCGTCGACGAATTGCAGGAGACATAGACCAGCCGTTTCGGATTCATCCTGACAATCGTATCCAGCAGGCTCTTGGCGCAGCCCTTCCGGGGCGGGTCGACTACGATCACATCAGCATAGGTTTTCTCCCTCTCATACCACTTCGGCAGCACCTCTTCTGCCTTTCCCACAAAAAACTCCGCATTCCCGATCTGGTTCAGCTTTGCGTTCTCCCTGGCATTCTCAATCGCCTGGGGCACAATCTCCACGCCGTATACCTTTTTCGCTTTCCTTGCCAGAAATAGAGAAATCGTGCCGATCCCGCAGTACAGGTCCCAGACCGTCTCCTGCCCCTTTAAGCCGGCAAACTCCAAAACCTTCCCATACAGCTTCTCTGTCTGCACCGGATTCACCTGAAAAAAAGACTGGGGAGAAATATGGAAGGAAATATCCTCGATCCGGTCCGTAATATAGCCAGGACCGCGCAGAATCACGGTCTTTTCTCCCAGGATCACATTCGTCCGCTCCATATTCACATTAAAACCGACGGTGGTCATCCCCTCCATCTCGAAAAGGGACCGCACCAGTCCGTCCGCCGCCGGTAATTTTCTTCCATTGATCACCAGGCATACCATCAGCTGCCCGGTAGCGGCGGCCCGGCGGATCAGGATATGGCGCACCAGCCCTTTATGGAGGGTCTCGTCATAAGGCCGGATTCCTTCCCGCCTCATATACTCCTTTACCAGCGCCAGAATCCGGTCATTTACCGGATGGCCGATATAACAGTGGGGCGTCTCGATCACCGAATGGGTCCGTCCTGCGTAAAATCCCATCCGGATATTCCCCTCCTTGTCCTGCGTCACCGGAAACTGCGCCTTATTCCGGTAATGAAAGGGGTCTTCCATGCCGATAACCGGCCGCACCTGCACATCCGTGAAACCGCCGATGCGTTCCAGATGACTTTTCACCTTATTCTCTTTGAATTTAAGCTGCGCCTCATAGGACATGGCCTGCAGCTGACAGCCGCCGCAGGGGACCGCCGCGGGACAGACCGGCACGACCCGGTCGGGGGAAGGCACCAGCAGCTTTACCAGACGAGCATAGCCGTAGCTTTTCTTCACCTTAATTATTTTGACCTCCGCCCGGTCCCCCACAATGGCATCTTTAATAAAGAGGGTATAGCCGTCTACTTTGCCAATACCCTCTCCGTTTTCACTCATATCTTCTATTACCGTCGTAACAATATCATTTTTCAAAAGATTGCTTTCCATTTTTCAACCCTTTATTCCCGCGAGCAACGAGCCAAGTGACCACGGCCCAGGCCGTCCTCTCGCCCTGACGGGCTCACCTTATGTTTACATGGGCATTTGGCGACTGCCGCGAGGGTGGAATACCCCCCGTAGCTTGCTGCGGGGTATTTCACTTCGACGTCCGCTTAATATTCGACTCAAACAGCCGGTTATACCCCAGCCATTCTCCATCCGCATGATTTCCTTCCAGATACTCTTTCATCGTCTCTAGCTTGGCATCCGTATTGTCGGCAAAGTTCAGTGCCATGGCCTCGATAATCGCCGGCAGCTTGGGGGAACCGTACTCATATTCCCCATGGTGGGCCAGGATGCAGTGTTTTAACTCCATCGCCAGCATCGGAGGGAAGTCGGGAATGTCTCGGATTTTCTCGTCCAGCATTTCCACGCCCATCACGATATGCCCCAGCAGCTGCCCCGCATCCGTGTAATCGTTTGCCGGAAAGGCGGACAGCTCCCGCACCTTCCCGATATCATGAAACAGCGCCGCGGCGATCAGCAGATCCCGGTTCAGAATCGGATAGCGGATCGTGTAATATTCACACAGCTTCGTCACACTGAGCGTATGCTCCAGCAGCCCGCCCACGAAGCCATGATGCACGCTTTTCGCGGCCGAATGAGACTGGAATGCCTGCGCGAAGGACTGATCCTCCACGAAAAAGGCGCGGGCCAGCGCTTTCAGATGCTCATTGCCGATTTTATTGATATAATCCAGCAGCTCCCGGTACATGCCGTCGATGGAGTACCGGGAAACCGGCAGAAAGTCCTTTGGCTCATACTCCCCCGGCCTGGCCACCCGGATACGCTTGATATTCAGCTGCAGAGCCCCCTGGTAGCAGGTCACATCAGCCTCAAGCCTGATATAGTCCATCGCCTCAAAATGATCGATTCCGCTGCTTAAATCCCACACCTTCCCGTCGATGGTCCCAGTCTTATCCTGTAAAACCAGCGAGTAATAGTTTTTCCCCGCTTTGGTTTTCGCCACCTGTTTTACTTTACAGAGATAAATATCCGACGTGTGCTCTCCTTCTCTTAACAGTTCAATAAATTTCACTGAAATTTCCTCTTTCTATGTTCTGATATTTTACGTACCGATTATCTAATTTTTAAATTTCCCTTTTTTAATGACGGAGGGCCGCTGCCCTACCTGCTTCTCAGCTGCACCGTAAATTCCAGCTCCCGTGCCTCGTCGATCCCTTTCCGCACCGCTGTCACTTTCACTTCGGACTCCGGCGCAAGCATAAGCAGCGTTTCATGGAGTTCCCGCATACTGGTAACAGGCGTGCCGTCCACCTCGGTAATCACGTCGCCGTTCTGAATCCCTGCCCGGTAAGCAGGACCGGACTGCAGGGTTTCCGTCACATACACCCCCACAGGCAAATCGTGGGTGTCGGCGATCTCAGCCGTTACCGCCTGTCCCTTCACGCCCATATAAGCCACTTCTTTGCCATTGCACAGGTTCTCAATGATTCCTTTGATATTGGAAATACCCACGGCGGATGTCATAGCGCCGTCTCTGCCGCCGTACTCGGCGGTAAAGACCGCAACCACTTCTCCGTCCAGATTCAGCAAAAATCCGCCCGACTGCTCCGGCAGCCCCAGATCGGTATCAATCACCCGCAAATCCACGTCGATCCCGCCGGTATCAGTCCGGGTATAGACCACTGCGCCGACCGCCATCGAGCCCACCATGCCATAGGGATCACCGGCGGCAATTACCGGCGTTCCGGGACTTAGGGCATAGGAATTCCCCAGTGCCGCCGGCGTAATCAGCTCCAGATCCGAAGCTTTTAATGACGATACCGGCACATTCAGCACCGCCAGCCCGGTCAGGCTGTCCGCCCCCCGCACCTGGGCCTGAGCCTTCAAACCGTTGAAAAAAGTGACCTCCAGCTCGTCCGTATCCTGTACCTTGTCAAACCGGGTCAGAATCAGTACGTCCCGGCCGGACACCTGAGTGATAATTCCGGAGGTCTGGCCCTCATTCTCATATACATTATCAAACCAGTCTTCATTCTGACGCACGGAGGTGATGGTAACGAAGCCTCTCGACGCCTCCTTCCACACGCCCGTAGCCAGTGTGCTGAGCCGTTTATAATCGGACAGCTCCAGCTTCTTTTCATCCACGGCCGACTGAATCATCTCGCCCAGATCTTCCTCGGTCATCGTCTCTTCCGTCTGCGGCTCGGTCTCCTCCGCCGTCTGGGCCGGTTCTGTCTGCGTCTCATGGGGATCTGTGTCCTTGGGAATCACCACCGCTTCCCCCGTCTCCTCCGGATAAAGCCTCTGCTCCATCCTGTACCGGACCGACACAAAGGCGACGGCCGCGGCGGCGCCCATCACCACTGCCAGAATCAAAAGCGCAAGGAAGCGCAAAATCCGCTCTCTGAAGCGCACCGGTTTTTTTACAATCTTTTCTCTGATAAAAGGAGGGGGAACCGTCTGCCGCCCGCCTTTTTCCGTTCCTGTCTTTTGTGCTTCCTTAAGCCTTTTATCCTGCTCCGTCATAACCAGGGAATCCTCCTTCTGACACAAGACTCTCCTGACCAATATTATAGATGAAAACCAACGCCTTGTGAAGTGTTTCCCAGAAAAATAATATAGGAAAACCATAAACTTTAGTGTATAATACTGATGAAGGATGAAAAAATCCGGAAAAAACGTTCGGATCAGCCTGAACAGCGCCGCAAATACCCACACAGACAAACGCCGCGCTGAAAGGAACGTTTTGAAAAGCAATGTTTGAGACAATATTGAAACGCAACATTTGAAACAATTTTTAGAAGGAATATGCAAACGCAATGTCTGAAACAATTTTAGAAGCAATATACAAACATTGTTCGAAAGAGGAACACTATGAATGAAAAAGCATTAAAGACATTAGAATATGATAAAATCATCTCAAAACTGACAGAATATGCCCAGACGCCCCTGGGCACGCAGAAATGCCGGGAGCTTCTGCCGATGGACCGGATCGACGAGATCCGCGCAGCCCAGCAGGAAACCTCCGACGCCCAGAACCGGGTGCGTTTAAAAGGAAGTATTTCCTTTTCCGGCGCCAGAGATCTGCGGGCTTCCGTCAAACGGCTTCAGATCGGCAGCGCCTTAAATCTTACGGAGCTTTTGCATATCAGCTCCCTGTTAGACTGTGCCGCCCGGGCCAAAAACTATGGACGGCAGGAAAATGAGGAAAGCGAGGGCGACAGTCTTTCCCCTCTGTTTTCCGCCGTGGAGCCCTTAACGCCGCTGAACACGGAAATTAAACGCTGCATCATTTCAGAAGAGGAGGTCAGCGACGACGCCAGCCCGAAGCTCAGACAGATCCGGCGCTCCATGCGGCTGACCGGTGACAGAGTTCACACCCAGCTGAACAGTCTGGTAAACACCCACCGCGCCTATCTGCAGGATGCGGTCATCACCATGCGCAACGGCCGTTACTGCATCCCGGTAAAAGCCGAATACAAAAGCCAGGTCAGCGGCATGGTCCATGACCAGTCCTCCAGCGGCTCCACCTTTTTTATCGAGCCTATGGCCATCGTTAAGTTAAACAATGAATTGCGTGAGCTGGAGCTGGCAGAACAGAAAGAAATCGACGTAATTCTGGCAGGCTTAAGCCAGCAGGCGGCGGAATACGCTGACATGCTTCTTGAGAATATCGCCGTCTTATCCCAGCTGGACTTTATCTTTGCCAAGGCCGCCCTGTCACGGCAGTATAAGGGAACAGAGCCTCTGTTTAATGAAAACCGTTATGTGGAAATCAAGTCCGGCCGTCATCCGCTGCTTGATCCGACCAAGGTGGTTCCCGTCGATCTCACGATCGGCGGCAGTTTCGACCTGCTGATCGTCACCGGACCGAATACGGGCGGCAAAACCGTATCCTTAAAAACCCTGGGACTGCTTCAGCTGATGGGGCAGGCGGGACTGCATATTCCCGCTTTTGAAGGCTCTAAGCTGGCCGTATTCCCGGAAATCTTCGCGGACATCGGCGATGAGCAGAGCATCGAACAGAGCCTGAGTACCTTCTCCTCCCATATGACCAATATTGTCAGAATCCTGGAACAGGCGGACTCAGATTCCCTGATCCTGTTCGACGAGCTGGGAGGGGGCACTGACCCGGTAGAGGGAGCGGCTCTCGCCATGTCTATCCTCACCTGGCTTCATCAAATGGGCATCCGCACCATGGCTACCACCCATTACAGCGAGCTGAAGGTATTCGCCCTGTCCACACCGGGCGTTGAAAATGCTTCCTGTGAATTTCAGGTGGAAACCCTGCAGCCGACATACCGGCTTCTGATGGGCATTCCCGGCAAGAGCAACGCCTTTGCCATTTCAAGAAAGCTGGGACTGCCGGAGCATCTGATCGAGAACGCTTCCGCCTTTATCGGCAAGCAGGAAAAGGATTTCGAAGATGTGATCGCCGAGCTGGATGCTTCCCGGGAAGCACTGGCAAAGGAGCAGGAGGAGACCGCACGCTACCGTGAGGAAGCAAAGCGGCTGAAAGAGCGGCTGCAGACCAGGCAGGAGCAGTTCGACAAGCGCCGGGAGGAAATGCTCGGGAAGGCCCGGGAGGAAGCCATGCAGATTGTTCTGGAAGCAAAGGCCACAGCCGACCGCACCATTAAAAATATCAACAAGCTGGGGGCTGACAGCGACTTAAGCCGGGCGCTGGAGGAACAGCGGGCCCAGCTGCGGGGCGAGATCTCGAAGCTTGAGACAAAAACGGCGAAAAAACAGCCAAAGCCCCGAAAGGTCCATAAAGCGGAGGAATTTAAAATCGGAGACGCCGTAAAGGTTCTTTCCCTGAATCTAAACGGCACGGTCAGCTCCCTGCCAAACGCCAGGGGCGAGCTGTTTGTGCAGATGGGCATCCTCCGCTCTCAGGTGAATATCTCCGATCTGGAGCTGATCCCGGAAGCTACCATCACGGGACCCACAGGCGACGTAACCCGGCGGAACAAAAAAGGGTCGGGGGCCAGCCAGATCAAGATGTCCAAATCATTTCAGATCTCATCTGAGATCAACCTGATCGGCATGACCACCGACGAGGCCGTCGCCCAGCTGGATAAATATCTGGACGACGCCTATCTGGCCCATTTATCCCAGGTTCGGGTGGTACACGGCAGGGGCACGGGAGCGCTGAAAAAAGCCGTCCATCAGCATCTGAAACGGCTGAAATATGTAAAGTCCTTCCGGCTCGGAACCTTCGGAGAAGGGGACACCGGCGTAACGATCGTAGATTTTACACAATAACCCGTATGCCGTTTATTCTAAATTCATCATGAATGAAAGCTTTGAAATTTTAACAGTGAGGTAACAACTTTGACCGCAAAACAAAAAATATTGATTGTTGACGACGACGCCAATATCGCCGAGCTGATCTCCCTCTATCTGATGAAAGAATGCTTTGAAACCATGACCGTTGACAACGGCGAGGACGCCGTAAAGGAATTTTCTTCTTTTCAGCCTGACCTGATCCTGTTAGACCTGATGCTGCCGGGCATCGACGGCTATCAGGTATGCCGGGAGATCCGCCGGGATTCCCAGGTCCCGATCATTATGCTGTCGGCAAAAGGGGAGGTATTTGACAAGGTACTGGGACTGGAGCTGGGCGCCGACGACTATATGATCAAACCCTTTGACTCCAAAGAGCTGGTGGCTCGGGTAAAGGCCGTGCTGCGCCGCACCTTTGTGCCGCCGGCTTCCGAGGCTCCCGATACCGGCAGGCAGCGGGGCGAATATGTGGAATACCCGGATCTGACGATTAATCTCACCAATTATTCCGTCATCTACATGGGACACTCCGTGGAAATGCCGCCCAAAGAACTGGAGCTTCTGTATTTTCTGGCTTCCTCGCCAAATCAGGTATTTACCAGAGAACAGCTTTTGGAACACATATGGGGGTATGACTACGCCGGAGACACCCGCACGGTTGACGTACATATCAAACGGCTCAGAGAAAAGGTAAAGGATCACAGCGCATGGGCTATCTCCACGGTATGGAGGGTTGGGTATAAATTTGAGGTAAAAATCTGACACTATGAACAAACGGCTGTATTTAAAACTAATCTTAAGCTATCTGGCCGTGGGCGTTCTGGGCTTTATCTTCGTGGCCACAGTCTCCTCCCGCAGCATTTACCGGTATCTGTCCCGCCAGAAAGCGTCCGCCCTGTATCAGGAAGC
>Ga0137306_103036_pt1 | contig 12987 bp, 12 predicted proteins | sample Inofroosms_March_FD_97187 | JGI IMG/M metagenome (GOLD analysis project Ga0137306, IMG submission 97187) | Mouse cecal microbial communities from Vienna, Austria - N-Acetylneuraminic and N-Acetylglucosamine D2O microcosms_March | ecosystem: Host-associated > Mammals > Digestive system > Large... | reverse complement strand
ATATTCGTACCTGGTTAAATAAGATGTATCAGTTAGAAGCGAATCGCCATCCCAGCCAGGCAGACCGTTGGGTGAATGGGCAGAGGATTGCGGCTTTAAATGGAGCAACTACAGGATATTTAAGTGATTTGGGTTCGATATTGACCGCAAACGGCTGTATTTATCAGGATTATGTTATGGAATGGATAGAAAAATATCCAGAGTTATCGGAAGCCTTTAAGCAGTCCGGCGGCTGGAATAAAAACAATAAAGCCTGGGCGATGGCGTTAAGAGGAATCGGGGACTGGCAGGAAATCTATAGGGTAAAAGGTGGAAGTCTTGATTTTTCTTTCGCAACTTCGGGAGGAATGTATATCGGTGATGTGATTGTCGATGCTAAGTCGCTGTCTATTCCTGATAATGGGAGCAGTATGCCGATTGTCTACATGTCACAGGGCGGAGGCCAGTCCTGGAGCAATGTTCCTTTTGGCGGAGGGACAATCGCAACGTCAGGATGTTCGGTTACTTCTCTTGCGATGGTGCTGTCTTATCTGAAGGAAGGTGAAGATTCGGATGCCTTGGATACATGGATATATCCATCCGATATTGTTTCAGCGATTACAAAGAAGTACGGCAATTATAATTATTTCCACACAAAAGAAGGACAAAAGTGGGATATTTTTCCGGCAGTAGCGGGTATTTATGGGGTTTCCTGTAAGCAGATCAGTACAGCGAATATCATCAAGGAACTGGAAGCCGGTCATCCGGTAATTATGAGTTGTATTCCCAGCGAATTTACCTCCGCAGGGCACTTTATTGTACTTTCTGGCATTACCGAGGACGGCTATGTGACCGTCAATGACCCAAATGCTGCCCATGCATCTTATTCCTACAAGAAATATCCGGTATCGTATCTGGTAAGCTGCGGAAAGGGATGGTGGTCGTTTTCTGCATAAGTATTGGTGATAAACGTTTTTAGAACTTTTTAGATTTACGTTTTCTATATTGTCTATTTCTTTCCCATAAGTATCTTGAAGGGGAAATAAAATAGAAAAAGGAGTTGGATACAAATGAAACGGTCAAAAAAACTGATTTATGGATGTGTAGTAGCAAGCGTTACATTGTTGTTGTGTATCCCAGCAATGGCAGGGGGATACTCGGCAAAGTCCGAATTAAAGATAAATATTATTGGTCTTCATCCATGTTCAGGAGAACAGGAATTGATGGAAGAGATGTTTTTATTGGAACAAGAAAAGGAACCGGAACTTTCAGAAGATGAGCTGCCCAAGGCAACGCCATCCAATGCAACGAAGTCTAATGCATCTTCAACGAAAAAGTATTTACCAAATAAAAATTTACAAGGGAAAAAGAAAAATACAGCAAGTTTATCCGATGCAAAAGTGTCTGATGCGGAATGGTTTAAGGAAAAGGAGGTTGAGGAGATTTATCAGGCAAGTGCTTCCAACGCAGGATTACAGGGATTTTGATGTCCATGCATTGCCGGAAAAAGTTTTTAAACATAAGTTTCCTGATGTCCATTATTGTTCCCATATACAGGCAGGAGGGTAAAAGGATGGACAAGAGAAAAACAACAGGAAAACTGTTAATGAAGCTGAAAAACCATAATGGATGGGGCTGTTCCCATTCTATCCGTGTCAGTCGTTACGCTGTGGAAACGGGAAAGTGTTTGGGATTGAATGATAAGGAAATTGATTGTTTATTTACTGCGGCATTACTCCATGATATTGGGAAACTTTTTATTCCGAAAAGATTATTGGATAAACCGGGAAAGCTGACGAAAGCAGAGTATCGGCTGATGAAATGCCATGCTGGATTTGGATATTTATTATTAAAGATACTTGGCTATCCAAAGGAAATCGGTGAAGCGGTGAGGAATCACCATGAACGGTATGATGGACGAGGATACCGGAGAAAAAAAGAAATCAGCCTGTTTGCAGCGATTATCTGCGTAGCGGATGCGTATGATGCTATGAAACATAGTAGGCCGTACCGGGAAACGATGGATGATTTTGAGATTTACTGTGCAATGGCAACCGGCAGCGGGGAGCAGTTTAATCCTGTAATATGGCGGGTGATGTCCGGTATTGTGTTTCCGGTAAAACAAAATCTTTATGGGATGGAAGAGGAAAAAGCAAATGACAGCAGCAATCAAACGATGGATAGGGAATAATCGGTTCTTTCTATTGGCAGTTGCGATTTTACTTTTCCTCAATGTTCGGTTTGATTTTTACTATATCAAAACCGGAAGCATGGAACCGGCACTTCCTGTAGGAACAGTAGTTATTGTTGATACGGATGCAAATGCAGTTATCCGTGCACAGGAAGGAGATATATTCGCATACCAGAGTGGAAAAAATGTTGTGATTCATCGTATAGTTTCCATAGATGAGGAAGGATATACGTTTAAAGGGGACGCTAATCCTTCGGCAGATGCAGCTAAAATAGCCAGGAGTCAGCTTATAGGAAAGGTTATAGCAAAACTAAAGATTTTGGTTCCTGTAATAAGGTGTTTTGAGAGCAGATAGACCGCGGCAGTTCATTGGATAAAATGTTGAGGGTGTGGAGAAAAGGAAGTGAAGCAGATGAAAGGAAAAGAAAATAACAGAGCAGCAGTAGAAGAAAGAAAAACGAAGAGAAAAAAGTGGCCAGAAAAAATCAAGAAAATAAAAGAGGCGAAGAGAATGAAAACAATAAAACCGGCAAAGGTGATAAAGGCAGGAAGCGCCGCGTTTATCTTGAGTTTATTGGCTGTAAGCGGAATCCATAACGGATATGCCTATTTTTCTGGAAAATCGGAAGTGAAATTGAACCTAATCTCTCTGGCTGGAGGAGAGCAGAATCAGGAAGGGGCGTTGATTATTGTTGAGCCGGAGTGGGATGATAGGAAAGAAGCCGATGCCGGTTATGCGATGGATATGCAGCCAGGGGAAAGCGCAGTTAAAGATCCAAGAGTTGAAAGTACTCTAAATTATCCATGTTGGGTATTTACCGAGGTATCAATACCCGAAGAATGGGCCACATTGGAGAAGGCAGACAATCCCTACGAATATGTAACCTTTGCCGGAGATGGTGTAGATTATACGAATGCATTTGAGATTGTTGTTCCAGAGATTAACAAAGAGGATTGGCAGATCTATGGACGAGAGCATGGGAAAAATCTTATCACCTATGTATATGGGTATAAAATGCCGCTTGAGGCCCATGGAACAACGAGTCCGGTTTTTGAATCCTTTACGGTTCCTGCATTTAAGGAGCTTGAAGGCGGCGAAAACTATATCATTATTCGGGCAGAGGCAGTACAGACCGAAGGGTGTTTAACATTGGATGATGCAGCCAGAAAGCTTGGTATTACCTCCGATATTCTATGGACAACCGTACAGCCATAAAGTGAGAACAGAAAAAATGAAGCAGAACTTCCATGGATTTAGGCGTGGATAACCATTTCAATATATACAGATATTTACAGCAGAGAAGCTGTTGATATAACGATTTTTTATGAAGGAGGAACGAAAGAATGAAGAGATTAACATGGAGCAACAAAGTGAAAGCAGGTGTGATTGCAGGAGCGATGGCGTTATCGGTATTCGGAGCGTATTCTGCCTTTACCTCGGTTACGGATACGAAGGTCAATACGTTTAATATTGTAGCCGGAGAAGATGGTGCGCAGGCGGGAACGATTGTCGAACCAAGCTGGGATGAGGAAAATGCAAAGGATATGCTGCCGAAAAAGACGGTGGCAAAAGATCCAAAGGTAGTATCAGACGCCGGTTATGAAACCTGGGTGTTTTTAACCGTTGATGTTCCTACTTTCCAGGCAACGCTGGATGGTGCGGAAGATGTCTATGACGCCGTAGTTCCCAACTTTAATACCGATGGGAAATGGACGTTGATTAAATCGGAAAAGTCCGATACAGCCGGGACAGATTCCCAGTATACCTACGGTTATAAGGATAAAGTAGCAGCCAAGGGAGAAACCAGCGCGTTATTTACCGAATTTACCGTGCCGGATTTTACCAAGACGGAAGCATTGAAGGACAGTATTGATATTTCCGGTCGGATGATTCAGACGGAAGGCTATGCTACCTTGGCTGAAGCGGCTGCAGCTCTTGGATTGGATTAATTTTTAAAACATCGATTGAAATGCAGGTAGAAAGGGAATGGGAACGGGGGCAGCGACTGGCTGTCCCTGTTTTTCTTTAGGGATAAACACGTTAAACGAGGAGGATGTGTATGTGTGAAATAAAAAAGAATTGGTTGTTGTTCCTATTATCGGTGATAATGATGCTATTCTTTTGTTTTCCTGTATTTGCAGCAGAAAAGAGAACAAAATTTATAACCGAAAAAACAATTGAATTTACGACAGAAAACACAACGAAACAGGTGGTTGTAGAATTAGAAGCGGTAGCAGAAGAAAAAGAGCATTTTAAGCCAAAGGAATTTGCCGGATATAAACTTACCATAAAAAATAAATTGGGACCGGCGTGGATACGGGTGAAATTTGACCTTACAAGTGAAAATATCAACCAGAAATTTACAGATAAAAATTTGAGTATTCAGAAAGGCTGGGTAAAACGCGGCGAATATTTTTATTATACGAAAAAGGCCGAAGCTTATACAGATTATCTTGTCGTAGATGGAGTTCAGATTCCTGATACAGAGCTTATCAATAAACAGGATAATGAGGCAAGTGTGACCATTAGTGTTTACGGAGAAGCAATTCAATCTGACAGCATCACTCCCGATTTTTCCAGTGAAAACCCATGGAATGGAAAAAAACCGGAACATAGTACGAATACTTCTGAAATTTCCCATCCCCAAAATTCTCGTACCGATTCGATTTATCTATATTCATCTCCACAGGAAACAGGAACTGTATCCACAGGAAATTGGAAATTGATTAGTGAAGAAAATCATAAATGGAAATATCAGGGAGGAGATGGCAGTTATGCGAAGGACGGTTGGATTTATGTCTACAACCCATATTCCCAGGAAGAAGAAAAGTATAGCTGGTTTCATTTCGATAAGGAAGGGATAATGACGTATGGTTGGTATAAAGCAGAGGAAAAAATCTGGTATTACTGCCATGAAGTATCGGATGGAAGCCTTGGGAAAATGATTAAGGGATGGCATGAGGATAAACAGGATGGAAAGAAGTATTTTCTTGACCGGAAGACTGGAATTATGTTATCCGGTTGGCAGGAGATCGATGGAAATGAATATTATTTTGCTACATATGAAGAAATTCCAGAGCAAACATGGTTCTGGAAAGTATTCGGCGATTCTGGTTTAGGACAGTGGATATATAGTTTGTTAGATTATCGCAGTTACGGGGCTATGTATGTGAATGAGAAGACACCGGATGGACAGAAAGTTAATGAACGTGGAATGAAAATTATACCTTATCGGATGAAGTCCGCCCTTCCCAAAGGGAACTGAGTTCATGCGTGCCCGGAAGGGTATAGCTTTTAGAAATGTAATATCGAATATCTCCAGATTGGAACTATTTATAATCAAAGCATAATTTGCACCTAAAACGGTTATATTTACAGTTATAGACAAAATGCACTATAAGTAGTTATATTAATAGATAAGTATTTATGAACCAGTAAAATAACTTATTATTACATGAATTGGATAAAGAAAATAAATGATACAATCAGGGAGGGATTCGATGTTTGTTATTGACAAGACGCTATTAAAACCCAATATACCCAGGACAATCCGTTTTACGCCGATTTTATACGACTGGCTATTAAAAGTAAGCGAAGATGAAGAGCTATCTTTCAATCAGGTAGTATTATTATGCTGCAAAAATGCTATGGAACAGTATAATAAAACAAACTTGTCAGAAGAAAAGGAATAAACCGAATGAACACAGAGAATCTTGTAATCGGAATTTGTGATGATGATCTAAACGACTTAGAACAGATTCGTCAGGCACTTTGTAAGTGTATGAAAATTCTGGAAGAAGAGCATGTGACGGTGAAGGGGTATCAAAGCAGTGAGAAACTGTATGAAGAAAGTAAACAGATAAAATTTCATCTGTTATTTTTGGATTTGGAAATGCCAGGAGAAAATGGTTTTGAACTGGCGGAACGACTGCATGTATTGAATTCAGAAATTGCAATTATTTTTGTTTCCAATCATGAAAATATGGTATTTGATTCGTTTGAGTATATTCCTATGTGGTTTGTGAGAAAAAGTTCATTAGAACGAGATCTGTTAAAAGCAGTAAAAAAGTATGTTCAGACAGTAAGAAAAGTATTAATTCGTTACAGGGCAAAAGAGGGAATGGAACAGCGTTGGGTGCAAATGGGGGATGTTTTATTTATCGAAGGCAGCGGGCATAATTTGATGATGAAGATGATTGGGCAGGAACAATATCAAATATACGGCTCATTAAAAATCATGGAAAAAAAGTTTTCTCCATTAGGATTTGTTCGTATACATAAAAATTATTTGGTCAATGCAAGGTATGTGAAAGAAGTTGGAGCCAGATATGTCCGATTAACCGAAGGAACGGAATTAGATATAGGAAAAAACAGAAGAAAGCAGATTATTCAGTTGTTGGAATCTCATCAATATGGGAGGAGGGTGTATTAAAATAGCAGGTTATATGATTAATGCATTATCAGCGGTAATTGCATTGGAGTACATAAGTCACGGATTTGAAAAGAAATATAAAGATTTTCGAGGTATTGTACTGTTTTTGGGGGGATGTGCCGTATATTTTATGACCGTAACATTATTAAATCATTTTACCCATTTTGAAGGTTTTCTTGGAATAAGCTATGGGATTATTTTGTATCTTTACTGTCTGGTTGCACTGGAAGGAAAAAAAGTAGATTTTTTTCTTCTCAGCTTGATATGGGTATTAATTGCGGTTATCAGTGCGTATGTGATGTTTGCCGTGCTTGGAATGATAACGAATAACGAGTTGGGGGTACTTTTACAGGCTGAAGGGGCATGGCGCAGCTATTCTGCATTAGCAGCCGGTGCCTTAAAATTTTCATTAGGAAGAATTTCACAGGCCATTTACAAACGAAAACAACAGGCAATATTTTTATTAGAAGATTGGATGATGGCAGGCATTTTTTTGGTGATTTTCTTCCTGACTTTAAGTATGTTTCATCTGGAAGAAGGAATGTTATCGCAAAAAGAGCGGTATTATCTTTCACTATGGATTTTAGGCGGGATTTTTAGTTTAGTTATGTTGTTGGGCGGATTTTATCGTCTTCTCGGAAATTACAGGATGGAGAAACTAAAATTAGAATATCAAAAAGAGCGTCGGGAGCTGCAGGAAGAACAAATCCATGATTTATACAGAATCGGAAGAAATGCAAACAGAATGCGTCATGATATGCATATCCAATTAGATGTAGTATATCGGTTGATGAAAAAAGGGGATTATCACGCAGCGGAGAAGAATATGCAGAAATTAGGAGCTGAGTGGTTAAATTATCCTGAAATACCAAAAGATACGGGAAATGAAGGGCTTAATGCAGCGCTGTTAAAAGCCGCACAGGATTGTCAGGAAAAAAACATCAAATTCCATTATGTGGTTTTGGGAAGAACAAAAGAAATGGATAGTCTGGATATGGGAAATTTGATTAATAATTTACTGAGCAATGGTATTGAAGCTTGTTTGGAATGTGAGCAAGAAAAAGAACTGGAAATTGTAATACGACGGGAGAAAGAAAATCTCGAAATTGAGGTTGAAAATACAATTAAAGAATCTGTTCTTGAAAAAAACCCCTGCCTGATAACCCATAAAAAGGAAAAAGAAAACCATGGATTTGGTATGGTAAGCATCAGAGAAATCGTGGAACGCTACCATGGAGAATATATTTGCCATGAAGAAAGCAGCCGATTTGTACAAACATTACTTTTAAAGATAATTTAAGACTATATTTGAAATAAGAGATCATTATATTTTAAGGATATAATGGTCTTTTTTGATAAGAAAATACAACGGAATTTGGTAAAATACAAACAATTTTGTTTAAAAAACGAATCACCGTTTATGCTGAATAAATACCGATTATGTCAAGAAGATTGACCGAAATTAATTTTCGAGTATAATTGTCGAAAAAAGGGGATATTTGTATGATTTATACTATTTCTTCTTATTTGGCCTTATTATTAGTAAGAGAGCAAATTATTTTGGAAGAGGATAGAAGGACATATGAATATGGATTTGAGATTACGATAGCTAATTTTATTAATGCATTGATTATTATTTTTATTGGTCTTTGTTTACATTCGATAAAAGAGGCTATTTTGTTCTATATGGTGTTTGTCAGCCTGCGATATTTTTGTGGAGGATACCATGCAGATAGCTATATAAAATGTTTTCTTTCTTTTGCCTTGACCAGTGCAATATGTTTGGGAATTTCTACCTGGTTTGTATGGATACAAAAAGGATTATGGATAATGTTTTGGGCAGTGACAGCAGGATTAGGAGGGTGCATCTGGAAAAAAGCGCCGATTGAAAACGAAAATCGGCCAATTACATCAGAAGAAAGAAGGATTTTTAGAAAAAGGAGTATTCAAGTCTACTGTTTTTGGACATCCGTAGGAATTATCTTATGGATGGCAGATCAGAGGAAACTGATCGCCACTCTTATAAGTACATTCATAGCAATATCAATTTTAATGTTTTGTAAAGAAGGAGGAAGAACATGAAAAAGGAAATGCTTGAATTACTGGCAAAAGTAGCTGGAAACGCTGCAAAAAGAGCAGATGGAAGAGCATCTGAATTTGGAATGCATCAGCCGAAAAAGCCGGAAAAAAGACAGTAAGAGTTAAGTAAAGCAGCAAGGGGGAAGGAAGATTGAATAAACATATGCTACTGATTATATTATGTTTGTTTTTGAATCTTTTTTCCCCTTTTGTTGTCTGCGCAGAAGAATTTACCAGTGAAAAAAGCGGATTGGACGTTATGTTTGTTATGGACTACAGCGGTTCGATGAAGTCCAATGATTCCATGGATATGGCAAGAGGAATGGTAAAAGCATTTGTCGATACCGTCCATAGTACAGATATACGGGTGGGATTTGTTGCTTATAATGACAGGATTCTTTCCTCTACCTCTCCATTGGCTATTCGTACGTCGGAAGAACGTGCAGTCATTAAAGAATTGATTGATAAAGAAACATACTCAGGAAATACAGATATTGGACTGGGATTATCGTATGGCTGTGAGTTGATAAACAATACGGAAAAAAGAAAACGGGTTATTGTATTGATTTCCGATGGGGAATCTGATTTGCATGGTTCAAATACAGGACGTAAATGGGAAGATTCACAAAGGGATATCGAGGAAACAGCCAAACAATGTGCAGTTGATGGAATACAGATATATACAATCGCATTTGGCGCGTATGATGGAAATAAAAATGCGTTGGAAGTCATTTCTGAAACTACGTCGGCGCAGATGTATACAGCAGAAACCCCAGAAAAGCTGATTGAAATATTATATGGAATATTTAATACCAATATGGACTATTCAATCCGGGAAGTTACAGACAGCGTATACGCACCTGGGAAGCAGAATATTCGTGTTGGATTAGAAGAAAAATATCTGGATGAACTGGATATTCTTTTAATCTCCCCGCAGAATATTGGGGATGTTCATATTCTCTACCATGATAAGGAAATTGAAACTATTAATCATAAAAACTATGTGGTGGGAAAGATTACAGAGATTGATGATGACATAACGGAATTAACGGTTCAACTGGAAACGGAAAAAAATCAGGAATTACAGATATATTTGGTTAGCTATCGTGCATTGTCGCCGGTTTTTTCGGTGAATACTTCAATGAATAAAAATGAAGAACTGCATTGTGAATTATACTTTCGAGATAAAGCAGGAAATATGGTAGAAGATGAGGCGTTTTACCAAAACTTTACCTGCCGTTTTTGGATGAATAATACAGAAGATATAGGAAATACCGAAGAAGAGGAAAATACAAAAAATAAACCATTAGATAATGGCAATATACAAATATTAAATACAAAGATTATTCATGGTCATATTCAGGGAAATGAAACGTTGAAACAATCAGGAACTTGGCTTTTATATGGACATTTGGAAGATCCTATGGGAAGCATAGAATTAGCACCGATTCAAGTTACGGTGAAAAATCGTGTGCCAGAGGGAGAATTGCCCAAAATAGACAAGTGTACGGTTTTATCAAAGGAAACTCAAATTCAACTGAATGATTATTTTTCTGACCCAGATGGGGATAACCTAGTATATACCTTAAAAGATACAGGAACAAAAGCTTTGCAGGCAGAAATAACGGACGAAGTGCTTCGGGTAAAACCGGTGGAGGCAGGAACAGGGATAGTCGAATTGGATATAACCGATGGCGAGGCTGTTTACACCTGTACCTATGAAGCGGAAGTTATTCCGTTATGGAAAGCTTATTGGTGGGTTGCGGTTTTGGCGGTTATTTTGTGTATTGCTATAGTTTGGAAATTAACACATAAACCTAAACCTAAACCGCAGTTAAAGCAGCTTGTCGCAGATACCAGAAAAAATCAATTCTGCGGAAAACTGGATGCCTATTTTACTCTACAACCAGAAACAGAAGAAATTCGTCCATTATCTTTTTCGATGTACCAATTTGCGGATAATAAGCTTTCACTTGATGTTTTGTTTCATGAATATCCAGAAGCAATCGAAGCACTGGAACTGGATGCGATGTATCTGGTTGCTGATGAAGAGAGAAAAATGGTGCTGTATCACACTTCAAAAAGTTCAGTAATGATTGGGAATTCTATCGTATGTAGAGAAATCCAATACAGCGTAAGTTTCGGCGATGTGATCTATATTACATCACCTAACAAGCGGTACGATTTGGAGATTCATTACATTGCGGTGATTCAATAAAGAGAGCATATAAAGAAAACAAGGAGGAATAGAGGTCTATGGAAACAATCACGCAGACAAACCGGACGCTGCTGTTTGCAGAGATTAATCCAGAAAGGAATAACTTGCTTACGCTGATTGGCGATGTGCGGGGAAAAAGCAGTCTGGACGATGATAAAATGAAAGAAATTAATGAAGAACTGGTGGTGTCCAGTTTTGAAGAATTTCTTGAAAAATATGCGCCGGTTGTCTATTCCTGGTGTGATGCGGCAGCAGGAGATATCCAGTACAGTCTTGTCCGGCCGGAAAATATTCCCGATAACTGCATTACCGAAATTCCATTAAATGAGAGTAACGATTTGGTCAATATGCTGATTACCCTGCTGGATGCTAAAGGCGCCCAGGGCGTGGCGAATGTAGATTTTACCTTCAGCAATATTATGGACATGATTTCACCAAAGAAAATCATGGAAGATATCCGTCAGGTACGCCGGGAAATTCAATATACGTATGAGAAATACGCACAGATGGATGATGAAGATCCGAAAAAACTGGATTTAGGCGATAAACTGAACGACCAGTTTGAACAGGCCAGTCAGAATTATAACAACGTCCTTGCAATGCTTCCCCTTGCCATTGAAGATGCGAAAACCCGTCTGCTTTTAGGCGATGGAGAAACCAAGCAAAGGGGCAGGGATTTTAAAGCCGGTCTTTTAAGTATGGGAGAAGACGGGGAATTGAAAATCCTGGAAATGAAACAGGAAGAAAATACTCAGCTTGCCATTGTCGATGATAAGGTAAATACTGGTTTGATCGAAGCGTTTAGGGAAGACTATGATGCCTTAAACGATACACCTTCCGATTATGTACGTGATTTAGTTGTACGGACATTTTGTCCGTTAAGTTCGACGATGGAAAGTGTTGTTGATCGGGAAGCCGAAGTCCGCAACTACAATCAGTATCTGGAATTTTATAAAAAGAGTAAAGACGATTTTGTAAAAGCCGTAAAACCGTTGATTGAAAAATTACTGGGCGTAAAGATATTCTTTGACCAGTATCAGGTAAAAGAAAAAGGGATGCAGCCGCAGCTTTTGATTTCCAATATTTCTCTGGAAATGATGGTAAAGGCAAGCAATCTTCCAAGACTTTTGACCTATTTAAATACAACAAATGATAAAAATGAATTTGAAAACACCATATGGTTTGCTATCGTGCCAGATGTGGAACTGAACCAAAGCGGAGGCGGAAAGCTGCAGAGAATCCGTTTTGCCGGAAATCAGAGGCAGGAAAAGCCAGGAGCAAACTCCATAGAAAACTTATCCATCCTGATGAATGCCATTCAGCCTTACCGGATTACCACATTTTTCAGTTTCCGAACGGGAGAAGAAACGACGTTTAATTATATTGCAACGGAAGGCGTGGGAATATTTAAAGAAAAATGTGCGCCGTTGATGAAAAAAGAATACAGCGAGTTTGTTGTTCCGTGTATTCCAAATGCAACGATTATTCCCAAGGATAAGTCAGGCCTGATTCTGGATAAGCGGATGGTTATGGACGAACATGGAAATGTGGCGCTTTCCAATGAAAAAGAAGATGTCATGAAGATGTGGCTGGAGGGAATTTATGTGGGCGCAGCGTATGAGGCCGCAGGAATCGTGGCAGCATGGCAGTGTCCAGAATACCTGAAAGAACGGTTTAACAATACCAGTTCTGAATATCCTGGTGTGCGGTTTGATGTGGAAGCCGATGATAATGCGCTTTTGGCAGCAACCAGTATGACCAAGGAGATTTCCGGTTTTACCAATGCCATTAAAAATGCAATTAATCATACCGGTTTTGGCTTTGTCTTCAGTTCGGATAACGCACAATACAAAGGAAAAGAAATTAAAAATATTACTGTTTATAAAGCGCGCAACTTGTTGAGCAACGGAACGGAGTTTGAGCCGATTTATAAAACGCTAGTTGTTACGTATATTGAACGCATGCTGCGTTTTTACAGCAGCGACTTTAAGCAGGATAAAATATTAAAATTCTTCAGCAGCAATCCAAGCAGTCAAAAGAGCCGTTGGGATGCTGATCGTCAGCACATTAATTCGATTTTACAGGAT
>Ga0137306_103035_pt1 | contig 12995 bp, 12 predicted proteins | sample Inofroosms_March_FD_97187 | JGI IMG/M metagenome (GOLD analysis project Ga0137306, IMG submission 97187) | Mouse cecal microbial communities from Vienna, Austria - N-Acetylneuraminic and N-Acetylglucosamine D2O microcosms_March | ecosystem: Host-associated > Mammals > Digestive system > Large... | reverse complement strand
AACACGTTCTAAATCTATACCTTAAAAGGAATGATGAAAATGCCAAACTATTTAAATACCAGTTATTCCTATAAAGATTTCCAGATGCTTGCAGATGACGAATTTTTCGTAGACAAATCCTGCATCATTGAAAAAATAAGCAGACAGATTCGTACGAAAAACAGATATCTATGTGTCACAAAGCCGCGGCGTTTTGGAAAAACATCCATATTGAATATGCTCGGAGCATATTATGGCCTCGCTTATGATTCAAAAGAATTATTTGACGGCTTAAATATAAGCAGAAGCAAAGACTATACAAAGCACCTAAATAAATATAATATTATAAATATAAGCTTAAACAATCTGCCTGACAGCGGCAGCACATACGCAGACTATATCAGCTTCATAAAAGAGTCTTTAAAACAGGATCTGACAGCCGCTTATCCAGCACTAAAGGATACACACTTTGGCAGTCTCTCAGAACTGCTGTCTGCCACAGACGACACATTTATTTTCATTATTGATGAATGGGATTATATATTCAGCCATGATCTATATGCAGATAATCAGAGCGACTTTTTAGAATTTTTAAGAGACTTATTAAAAGACCGGCCTTATGTGGCACTTGCCTACATGACCGGCGTACTTCCACTCAAAAAATACGGCACTGGATCAGCATTAAATATGTTTAAAGAATATACGATGTTAAACGATCCGCTATTTGAAACATATTTTGGTTTTACAGAAGCAGAGGTAGAAATGCTCTGCCGCAGGCAGACCTTATTATCATTAAATGAAATCAGCGAATGGTATAACGGATACCAGACAAAAAACGGCAGCCGGATTTACAATCCCAGATCCGTTGTCTGTGCCCTGGAAGACGGTACCTGCCAGAGTTACTGGACTAGATATTCCCGTTACAATCGAAATCAAAAAAGAATATAGTGCAGGACAGAGCCGCCCATCTACAAAAAAAGAAATCTATGCTGCAATGGTCATTTACGGTTTATTATCATACAACGGCATGACGCTTAAAATACCAAACAAAGAGCTTATGATCGAATTTGAAAATGCATTGGAAGACAGTGATTTTGGTTACGCTGCATCATTGAGCTGAAAGCCGCCAGCCCGCCTAAAGCTGCACTCAACCAGATTATTGAAAAAGAATGCATTCATCTTAGACATAAGCAGTTCCATAAGCTTGAACTGGGGAGTGCAGATCGCAGGAATGATTTCTCAAACACGCTCTGGCACTCCATCCAGATAGAAACTTACCGTTTATCACTGCCTGATTTGCGTTACTGCTGCGGTGTGTTAAATGATACGGTGCCATTTATCCCTGATTTAGTCGGCACAGCCTTCCTATCTTGAATTTCCTGTACAATTTTAATATAGGCTTTCTTATTTAACCGGTAAAAATACAAGACTCCTGCCGTCACAATCCAAAGCACGCCGGGAACAGTCGTAAAAGAATGCTTTATTACAGATAATACAGCCGCATTCTGCTGTTGATTTGCTTTATAACCCATACTGCCCAAAACACCTGCCAGGGCAGATGTTCCAATTGCCATGCCGATTTTATTTCCCAATGATATAAAAGCATACTGGAAACCATCATTGCGAAGCCCTGTCTTCCATTCCCCATATTCTACACAATCAGGAACGATTGCATAAATCGCTGTATTAAATCCTGAAAAGAAAAACTGCGCCAGACATGAAAGCAGGTAGAACGGAACCGGTGACTCTCCAACCGTGAAAAAGTACATGCCAAACATGCTGAGTCCTGTCAGCAGAGCAAAAATAGCCGCTGAACGCCCCTTATTATTTGTCAGCTTAAAAACAAGCGGAAAACATGCTGCACCAATGATTGAAGGAATGATGATAAAAAGTGAATAAGTACTGAACAATGCCTGATTTCCTTCTACATAAGTAAAGTAGTAAAGTGCATCCGCATTTCTTCCATAAAGCGTGATTCCAAACAGAAACTGTCCTGCTACTGCGATTATATACGGCCTATTTTTTGAAACAGCAGCCAGCTGTACCTTCAAAGACGTTTTTTCCTTCTCGGGTACTTCTACGACTTCTTTCGTTTTTGCAAAACAGAAAATATGACAGGCTGCAAAAATGCCTCCATAAACAACGGCAACCAAAAGATATCCTCTCTGGCCGCTGCCTGCACCAAGTGCTGCAATCAGAGGCACCGTAATAATATTAATAATGCCGATTGCAATCATAGCACTGACAGACCGAAACGTATTAATCTTTGCCCGTTCCTCTATATTCTGTGTCATTGCACCGCACAACGTGCCATATGGAATATTGACACAAGTATAACCCAGCACAAGTATGCAGTAAGTAACTGCCATATATACAATTTTTACCGTTGGAGACCAATCTGGATGCGCCCAGAAAGTCAGGATAAGTACAACCGCCGTTAACGGTGCAGCAATTAAAAGCCACGGACGGTATCTGCCCCACTTTGTATGCGTCTTATCGGTCAGTCCTCCGATCACAGGGTCATTAATAGCGTCCCAGAATCTGGAAAACAGCATCAGCCCTGCAACTGCCCCCATTCCTATTCCAAAAACATCAGTATAAAAAATCATCAGGAAATTTCCTACAAACATCCAGCTGAAATTACATCCAACATCACCCATCCCGTAGGCAATCTTGCTGATCAGCGGTACTTTTATATCAGTATTATTATGATCCATTATAATCCCCTCTCTGCTCCTTTTCTGCCCTGCCCGCAGTCTGCATACAGCTGCACCAAAAACGCCTGTCATTTTTGGGTGCAGCTGCATTTAACATTATATTTCTGCCTATTTAGCAATACGGATAACAGCCTTTACGATATCCGCCTTATTGTTCACACTATAATCCATAGCTTTTTGCACCTCGTCAAGCCCAAACACATCTGTTACAATGCCCTTGAGATTCACTTTGCCCGCTGCCACTGCTTCTATTGCCATCGGATAGATATGACGGTAGCGGAATACGGTCTTAAACGTCAGCTCCTTATCCAGTACCAGGCTCATTGGCAGTGTCATTTCCCCGCTTTTACTGTACCCTACCAAAACGATTACGGCGCCTTTTTTTGCCATATGTATTGCCTGTACCGTTGTCACCTGCGTACCTGCGGTCTCTACTACAAGGTCACTTCCATTTCCATTTGTCAGTTTCCTTAATTCCTCTACTGCATCCAGCTGCCCCGCGTGAATTACACCGTCCGCCCCCAGCTCCAATGCTTTTTCGAGACGCTTTTCCATAATATCTACCACATATACCCGGGAAACGCCCATTGCCTTTAACGCCATCATCGTCACAAGACCGATGCATCCTGCACCCATAACCACGGCTGTCTGTCCAGCCCTTGCTCCACCCTGCATTGCAGCATGAAATCCTACAGCCAGAGGTTCAATCAGCGCACCTTCCATAGTACTTACATTATCCGGCAGCTTAAAGCAAAGATCTGCTTCATGCGCCACATATTCTTGAAATACCCCATCGACCGGAGGTGTTGCAAAAAACACAACATCCGGGCAGAGATTATAATTTCCTGTTTTACAAAATTCACAATGCCCGCAGGTCTTTCCCGGCTCCAGTGCAACTCTGTCACCCGCTTTCAGATGCTTTACATTCCTTCCGACTTCCACAACTGTTCCTCCCGGTTCATGCCCAAGCACAAACGGAGGTTCAACTACATAATCTCCGATCGCTCCTGTTTCATAATAATGCAGGTCACTGCCGCAGATACCGACATATTCTAGTTTTACAAGTACCTCATTGTCTTTTGGCACTGGAATTTCTCTTTCTTCAAACCCCATTTTGCCAATCCCCAACATAACAGCTGTCTTCATCATTTTTCCCATGATCAATTCCTCCTCTTTCTTTTAAACTTTAATATATACTTTATTAAATACATTTATTATGTGTGTTATTTTATGTTTTTGATATAAAAATGTCAATAAATAATTGAAAATATTTCCAATTTCATCACTTTTCACAAAACATCAATATCATTTTTAGTAAAAGTGCAACAAAAAAAGAGATTTCATTACCGAAATCTCTTAAAACTTTAAACTCTATAAAACCAATCCCTACACCTGCTCCATAAACCGTTCTATAATATCCAAGGACGCCCCTAATGCAGCTGCCCCCGTCTTATGCCTGCAGGCCCTGACAAAAGAACTGCCTTCTGCAAATGTATTTCTTTCAGATACTTTTTTTTGTACATCCTTGATGTATCCGCCCATACTGCTGCCGACATACCCTCCCAGTACAAGATCACAATCTAAGACCATATGAATATTATTAACTGCTATAGCCAGATACGTTGTATACTGATCCCACAGACGCACTGCCTGCGGATCACCCTGCCCAATTCGCACAAAAAAATCTTCTAGTTTTCCGTCTGTCAGGCACTTTGCAGAGCAGTAAGCATCCAGGCATCCAGATTTTCCGCAGTAACATTCTTTACCGTCTGGTACAATCGTCATATGCCCCACTTCTCCGCAGCGGAAACTGCTCCCCTGCTCCAGCCGGCCGTTACTGTATACCGCCCCTCCTACTGTATTACTCAGGGACAGATAAAAAAAGCTTTCCATATGTTCAGACTGAGCCTGGATTCCTTCTGCGTAAGCCCCTGCATTGGCATCATTTAGAAAATGGCATGGATAAGAAAAAAAACTGCTTACCGAAGAAAATGGCAGCGATTTCAATCCCAGTACATGTGAATCAGCTACCTGCTCTTTATTTAGGTCAATAATTCCCGGAAAAGAAACCCCGATTCCCAGAATCTCGTGCCTGCCGCAGCCGCTCTCATCCAAAAAACTTTGCAGCCTTTGATTTACTTCCTGATAATAACTGTCCTTTGGAGCATACGGCATAAATATTCGGTCATATTTTAATATGCTGCCAGTCAGGCCTGTAAGCACTATGCTGATATGATTTTTGGTAATATCCAGTCCCACTGCCTTTCCCGCATGCGCAGACAGCCCCAGCGCCTTTGCCCTTCTTCCCCCTGTAGACTCTAATTCACCCTTTTCCTCAACCAGTCCTTTTTCGATCAGTTCCTTTGTAATCTGCGTGGCTGTCGGGAGGCTCAGCTTTAAGGCATAGGAAATATCCGGGTTGGACACCATTCCATTTCTGCATATATAGCGAAAGACATCATTCCTATTCCTTTTCTTTACCTCTATATTTGTGATTTTTTTATTCATTTTCTCTCCTAAGCTTTATAAAAGTATTTTTCTAAGTTTAGCATATCATAAAATGTCCTGATGATCTATATTTTTTGTTCTCAATAGTTATTGACATTTCGTTCTACATATTGTAGAATTTAATCATTCTATAATATGTAGACTAGAAAGGAGGATTTGTATTATTATGAGCAATTTACAAATGGGCCCGATTGAATCCCGCTTTGCCGACATAATCTGGCAGAATGAACCTATTTCTTCATCCAGCCTTGCAAAATACAGTTTGGAACAGCTCGGTTGGAAGAAAACAACTTCGTATACCGTATTAAAGCGCCTCTGCGACAAGGGGATTTTCCAAAATATCAAGGGCACTGTCACTTCTTTGATTTCAAAACAAGAATTTTATTCCTTGCAGAGCGAAAAATTTGTAGAAGAAGCTTTTCACGGATCGCTGCCTGCGTTTCTGACTGCCTTTACTGCACGAAAATCCCTGACGTCTGAAGAAGTCGATCATTTACGCAGTATAATCGCAGAATATGACAAACAATAATTTAGCTTATGCTGTAAAACCCGCTCATTTATGGCGCTGGCCACCGTTTCTTCTACAAAACCTGCCTGTTTACAGCGCTGACTTCCACCTGCTCTGATGAGCCTGTACGCTTACGGTTCTTATAGTTCTCGTTACGCAGGATTCAGATCATCACTACATCTATATTAAAAAGGAGGTATGCATATGGAAACATTATTTTTAAAACTCTTTAATATGAGCATCACCGCAGGCTGGCTCATTCTTGCTGTTATGCTGCTGCGGCTGCTGCTGCACAAAGCCCCGAAATCCATGCGGTGCATTCTCTGGGCAATGGTCGGCATACGCCTTTTATGTCCGTTATCCTTTGAAAGCGCTTTCAGTCTGATCCCAAGCGCAGAAACAATACCACAGGATATCCTTTATTCACATGCGCCGGCTGTGTACAGCGGAATCCCTATACTAAACCAGTCGATCAATCCGCTTATTGCAGATGCATTCACGCCGGATGCCGCTGCCAGTGCAAATCCCCTGCAGATTTATGTATTTATTGCCTCCATCGTCTGGATCACCGGCATGGCTGCCATAGTCTCCTACGCATTTATCAGCTATCTCATGCTGCGCAGAAAGGTACGTGAATCAGTCAGGCAGGATGATCATACATGGCTCTGCGACCACGTCCCGACACCATTTATACTAGGCATATTCCGCCCGCGTATAATTCTGCCATCTGCAGTCAGCCCGCAGGATCTCACATATGTGCTGGCACATGAATACACTCATCTAAAAAGACGTGACCACTGGTGGAAGCTTCTTGCATTTTTGTTATTGACTATATACTGGTTCCATCCTCTGGTATGGATTGCCTATCGGCTGTTCAGCCAGGATCTTGAGCTGGCCTGTGATGAAAAAGTAATTGCTGACATGGGAACCGAAAGCAAAAAACCTTATGCAGATGCCTTAATCAACTGCAGCAAGCGGCACTGCTATTATGCCGCATGTCCACTTGCCTTTTGCGAGATAAGTGTTGCAAAACGCATAAAAGCTGTGCTCCGCTATAAAAAACCTGCTGTCTGGATCATCGCTGCCGCAGTGATTTTATGCATTATTTCTGGATTCTGCTTTTTAACTGATCCGGCCGGCACGCCTTTACGAGACACAGCTTCTGCCGGCCGTCCAGAATACATACGGTTGGTGAGCGCTGACCGTGCCTATATCATTACTTCAAAAACCGCCATGAAACAGGTACTGCAGTTTTTAGGCGAGATCCAGACAGAACGCACTACAGACGCAGCAGATTCGAATACCGGCATAACCATAAATGACAAAACAAACCAGATTACTATTTACGATCAGGATAAATCCGAAGAATATTTTTTTGACCGCAGCTGCAGACAGGTATGGACAATCGATGAAAACGGCAGCGTTTTGCTGAGAAAAATATACAGCCCTAATGCAGTCCGCAGATTTTTTAATGCACGGCTTGAAAAAATCGCAGACCAGGCCCTCAGCAGCTCAGATTCATCAGGCACACATATACTTTATACCTTCAAAAATTCGCCGGATAATATAGATCCATGCATTTCACTATCTATGGAAGATAATACATTTTCATTTGCATATTCCGCTTTCAGCAGCTATTTAGCCTTTGGAACTTATCAGCTGGCCGATCAGACACTTACCCTGCGCACATCTGACGGGCTGTACACCTATGTATTTACAGTCCGCCAAGATGCTTTCGTATTTGACGCCTCTAAGTCATCTGCTATTCCTAAATACAGGTATTCGGGCATTTCTAAGAAAGCAGAGTCACCTGTACCAGATGGTGCAGTTTTTACGTCTGGATCAGCTGATTCTCCAAGACGCTGAACAGGCCGCATGAACAGCCCGGTCAATGATACGGCAGAAATAACATTGACTGGGCATCCATAATTTGTTTTCTCAGTTACACGAAAATCAATTTTCAAAAATTAAATAATAATTGCCTGCCTAGAGCGTGTTTAAAAAATCATTCCTGCCCGCTGCACGTCCCACTTTGCGGTATATTTGGCCCTCATTCGGTCAACGCAGCCCGCTACGCCTCCCTCATTCGGGTCAAATCTCCCACATCATCTTGGACATTAGTAGTCCAAGATGCTTTCTGTGAGATGTGCTTCACACTTGGTACCCAACGGGCATGATATGGAGAATTTATCTCAAATTTATGAGGCATAGCGGGCTATGTTGATTAAATTTGGGATGAATTATCCGATTTCCGTGTTCCCATTATTTAAAATCTCGACAATTTCCCAGAATGATGATATAATAAATCAGGTTTTTAAAAATGTATTTTTTTCATTAAAAATTTTTTACTTTATAATGAAACTTTTCACACTTTTTTAACGTTATACTATTATAATATAATCAACAGAAGTGCTATCTTTATCATAGACAGCTCTTATTTTTATTCTTCTGAAAAGAGTAATACCCCAATATACCATACAGGAGGACTACATGGCGACAATTAGCCTATGCATGATTGTAAAAAACGAAGAAGCCGTACTTGACCGGTGCCTTTCATCTATCGCAGACCTGATGGATGAAATTATAATTGTAGACACTGGTTCCACGGACGGCACCAAAGAAATTGCGGCGCGCTATACAGATCGACTGTACGATTTTAAATGGAACAACGACTTCAGCTCAGCCCGCAATTTTTCTTTTTCCAAAGCTACTATGGATTACATTTATACTGCTGATGCAGACGAAGTACTTGATTACGCCAACCACAGGCGCTTCACATTTTTAAAACAGTCACTGCAGCCAGAAGTCGATATTGTACAAATGAAATATATTACCCCCGATGAATTTAACACGGTAATGAATATCCGCGACGAATACAGGCCAAAATTATATAAAAGGCTTCGGCAGTTTCGATGGGTAGACCCGATCCATGAAACTGTACAGATTCAGCCTCTGGTTTTTGACAGCGATATTGAAATACTGCATATGCCTGATAAACAGCACAGCAGCCGCGATTTTGCACTGTTTCTGCATGCATTCAAAAACGGACAGGAAATTTCTGATAAACTGCATACTATGTATGCAAGGGAACTGTATATATCCGGTTCAGATCAGGATTTTCAAAAAGCAGAGTCTATTTTTATGCGGACGCTTATAGAGCATGATGAAAAAACTTCACGCTGCCAGGAAGCCGCTTGTATTCTGTGCCGCTGTATGCGGATTAAAAATGATATATCCGGCTTTTTTAAATATGCACTCCGCGCCATGACTTACTATCCCTGCTCGGAGATCTGCTGTGAACTCGCTGCATATTTCAAACAGATCAATGATTTTGAAGAGTCCATCCTTTGGTACAGCTGCGCTGCCCATGAGACAACCTGCGTTTTAGATGTCCATACCAGCGGCGACCTGCCGCTTTTAGGCCTGTCGGAATGCTATGCCCGTCTCTCAGAAGCAGCAGATCTGGATCTGAAAGCAAAAGATGACTGCATATCTGCCTCAGCCAGCTATCGTGCTGCTGCCGAGGCATGGGAAATGCCGCATGAGTGAAATACCTCGCAGGAATAAACATCTGTTATTAATTTTAGTTATTTTTATGAATTTCCATAAAAATAATTGAAAATATTACTGATAAAATAGCGTTTTCGTGGTATACTGTAACATAGTTTTGTGATTTGGGATTTCGCTGAAGCTCCAAAACACGGTATCTATAGAATTTTCTGTTGAGTAATACCAAGGAGAATTTATGTTTCTTAATATGGGGAAAGAGGCGCTTGCTGCTGCTGATGATGAAAGCAAGCGAAATGCCTTTATTCATAAAAATGAAAACTTTATATTAAACTGCGCAAGCAAATTTTCAAAACATTATATCAGCAAAAGTGATGACGAATGGTCAATCGCCCTTATCGCTTTTTCAAATGCGATTGACACTTACAACGAATCCAAAGGTGCCTTTCCATCCTACGCTAAGCTTCTGATTGAGCACCGCCTGACAGACTATTTTCGTTCTCAGGCACGTTTTTCTACTGAAATGCAGACTGAGCCATATTTATTTGAAGGCGAAGTCGATGAAGATTCCGAAAATATGGGTTATCAGATCAATGTCATGAAACAGGCCTCCGTATCCGATGACAATCCTCTGCTGGATGAAATCGTAGCCCTTTCCGAGTATCTTGATGTTTATGGAATCTCATTTATGGAACTCGTTGACTGTTCCCCAAAGGCTGGAAAAACTAAGGATTCCTGTGCTAATGCCATACGTTACCTAAAAGAACACCCGATCCTGATTAACAATATGAAGACTACTAAACAGCTTCCAATTAAAATTATTTCCGAAAATGCCAAAGTACCCCGAAAAATTCTGGAGCGACATCGTAAATACATAATAACCGCAGCAGAAATACTTTCCGGTGATTATCCAAAGCTTGCTGAATACTTGAATCATATTTAGCAGCTCCAACCAACCCAACCCAGATCGCTGAGTAAGTATTTCTGTAAACAGTTATTAGCTATTTATGAAAGAAAGGAGCCATCTACTTTGAAAGCCGTCATAGTAGAATGCAGTAATAGCGCTGCGGTGGCATTATGTGACGATGGTACATTCAAAAAACTGAAAAACAAAGGTTATTCCATCGGACAGGAGCTTTTTATAAAACAAAAGCATTCCACAAATCGCATGGTGCAGAAGCTCTCTATCTGTGCTTCGCTAGCATTGGTTCTGTTATCTTTCGTAGGTATTGGTTCCTATAGCTATGTAGAGCCTTACTCTTACGTAAGCTTGGATATCAATGCCTCCATTGAATACGCTCTAAACCGTTATGACAAGGTCATATCGGTTTCCGGCATCAATGACGAAGGGCAACAGGTTGTTTCATCCATTGAATCTGATATTAAAAATCAGAACATAACAACAGCACTTGGTGTTACAATCGGGCAACTGGAAAAGGATAATTATATTGTACAAGAAGCTTACAAGAATCACGTTATTGTCAGCGTCTGTTCATCGAACGATACAAAGGCGCGTTCTCTTGCTTCTCGTATAGATACTTTTTCTATAGAAAAATCAAGCGTCTGCTTGATTGATACCGTACCTGTCTCAAAAGATGTCAAAGATGATGCAGACCTGCTCGGTATTACACCTGGAAAATTTGCACTTATTCAAGCAGTTGCAGAAACTACTTCTGATTCTGATTTTAATATGTCAGACTGGACAGATAAGACTGTCAGCGAGTTGGAAACTACTATTCAGCAGGCAAGCGGCCAGTCACCAGACGAACAGAATCCGACATCCGTAAACGTTGTAAACAGCGAATATCTAAGCAGCGTTCTAGATGACAATGCAGCAAATAAATCAGATAGTACCGCTACTGGAAACGACACAAATACAGGCAGCGCTCCTACTGACAATCAAACAAGTACGAACAATAACATAACAGCCGGTTCTGGCACCGAAGAAGGAAATTCGCCTTCCAAGCCAGACCAGACAGGTGATGTTACGACTCCTGCAGCCGGCAGCACTACAGATAAAACCGATCATTCGGGCAGTGCAGACAAACCAAGTCCTTCTGATACAAACACTACAGACAACGGCAGCCGGCCAGATTCAGATGCTGTCACAAATACTCCTAGCGAAGATACTTCTTCCAATAAAACTGATAAAGATCAGCCTGCTGCTGATAAGGATCAAAATAATTCCGATCAGGATTCCGGCCAGACCGGCACAAGTCCTTCTAAGGACAACACGGACTCTGAAGCTTCAATCAAAGATAATAATTCTTCAAAAGAGGATGAATCTACTGGTTCCAGCGACAAAAAAGATCCAGATACAATGACGGAAAACAGCTCCAACAAAAAAGATCCTTATCCAGCCCCAGATACAGATACATTGGAAGAATCTACAAATGATTCTCCTTCAGATGATCAAGTGTCAAATCCATCGGAAGATGGCATTCCTGATACATCAAATGAAGGTGAAGTCTCTCCGGAGTTTTAAGCCTATAAACAGGCAGGATTACTTTTTTAAGAAATTGGTTTCGATTGGAGGATCCGTGCAGGATGGAGGAACCTGCACAAGGGATGTTTAGTTATAAGGATTAGAAAGAGCTGTCACATTTTATTTTCTGAAGAAAATAGATTGCATGCAATCATATTTTTATCAGATATATAAATGTGGCAGCTCTTTCTATTGCATTTTAGCATATTACATCCGTTTTTCTAATGCCCGATAGACAGCAATCCCAATAATCCAGCAGGAGACAAACAACAGAAACAGCATTCCTATTACCCATGCGCTCGTTCGAAACAACGCAAGCACAAATGAAAGGCCAAGAAGCACAAGCGTCATAATCTGATAAGTTATATATCCTGCCTGCATACGCAGATACTGTTTTCGCTCGTCCACCGCGTTGATATATGCCTCTTGTTTTTTTGCCTCATACTCGCCAGCACGTTTCGGCTGCTGCCAATAAATAATACGCAGAAGCTGAACGAAAGAACTAAAAGAAATTCCAAATCCCATTACAAAGATCAAATTTGAATAGTATTCAAATCTGATAAGCAGTCCAGCGCAGATCAATAAAATCCCGACTACTGCCTCAATCATAAATATTTTTTTATCTTTCATTTTGACTCCTCCTCGTAAATAAATATTTCTTCAATGCTCATTCCAAAGTACCTCGAAATTTTAAACGCCAGCTGAATAGACGGGTTATAACGTCCGTTCTCTAATGAACCGATCGTCTGCCTTGACACCTTTAATTCAGCAGCCAGTTCTTCTTGCTTAATCCCTCTTTGTCTGCGCAGTTCTTCAAGCCGGTTTTTCATCGCCCCTCCTTGATTTTCGTTATTCTCTAATTACGTCTTCCTCTCTGTTTTATGCCTTCCTATTTACTTTCATTTCCTTACTCTGTTTATGTCTTTCTGATGCCTGCTCCTCCTTTTTTTCATTGCTCTACTTTCATTTCTTTACTCTGTCTATGTCTTTCTGATGCCTGCTCCTCCTTTTTTTATTGCTCTACTTTCATTTCCTTACTCTGTTTATGTCTTTCTGATGCCTGCTCCTCCTTTTTTTCATTGCTCTACTTTCATTTCCTTACTCTGTTTTAGATCTTCCTACAGCTTACACCCCCTTAATTTTGCACTGTTTCAATTCCATTCATTGCCCTTTTGATATTTTCTTACAATGGAAAGTTTGTTTTACATATTTTTATTATATACAGATCATGCCGCCATGTCAAGCTTACTTTTCATTTTGGGCGTATATATTTTATGTCTGCTGCTTTCTG
>Ga0137306_103034_pt1 | contig 13001 bp, 9 predicted proteins | sample Inofroosms_March_FD_97187 | JGI IMG/M metagenome (GOLD analysis project Ga0137306, IMG submission 97187) | Mouse cecal microbial communities from Vienna, Austria - N-Acetylneuraminic and N-Acetylglucosamine D2O microcosms_March | ecosystem: Host-associated > Mammals > Digestive system > Large... | reverse complement strand
TCGCAAGGATCATGCGGATATTGTCAAAATCTCCGGACGTGTTTTCCTGCAGGAACGGATGATAAGGCGCGCCGTTGTCCCGGACGCTGATGCAGATATGCTCCCCGCCTATGGTGATTCTGACATCCATATAGCTTTTCTTTTTCTCCTTTTTCTTCTGCTTTATGGTATTTACCGCCATCTCCTCAAGCGCCAGCCCCACTTTATTGGCCGTTATCTCCGGCACCCGGTTTTCCGCGCAGAAGCTGATGGCTTTCTCCGATAAGGCAACCGCCTGGGAAATCTCCTGGATCATCGTCACGTCCAGCACATTTTTCTTCTGCTCCTTTTCAAGCAAAAACAGGCCGTTAAGATGGGGACGGTCCTTCCGGATCCTTCCCGTGACCAGGAAAAGAATGAGAAGCGTGCCAAATTCCCCTGCCGGAAACGCCGCCCAGATCCCAGCCGGGCCGATCAGCCGCGCCAGCAGCCAGGCCGCCGGAACGACGATCAGGAAGCCCTCCAGCAAAGCAATAAAGCTGGACAGTTTCTTAAATCCAAGAATGGGGTACACGCACATAGCGACAAATAAAATCCCCATGACCGGTAGATTCCAGGCATAGATCCGAAGAGCCTCCACCGCGATAGCCGTCTGTCCGGCATCAGAAACACCGAACATTCCTGTGATCTGCCCGGGAAAAACTTCAAAAACAGCCAGCAGGGCGAGGGTGGATATCCCCGTGATCCAAGCTGCCTTCTTCACCGTAAAACGGACGCCTTTCGTATCTCCCTCTCCATAGAGCGTACCCAGAAGCGGACCCATCGTCTGCGCAGAGCCGCCCACAAACATAGATACAATGGACAGACAGGATGTGCATACAGAAAATGCCGTCACCCCGCTGCTCCCCAGGTACATCATGACAATGACATTGATACATGTCAGCCGGAAAAAATTCAGCACCGTATTGATGGTATTGGGAAGGCCTGTGGAAGCCGTCTCCCCAAGCAGCTTAACGGCATCGCCCGCGGAAACTGCCGAAAGCTTCATTGTTTCACAATGGAACGCGCCATAAAGGGCAATGAGAAGCCCTGTAAAATATCCGGTGCCCGTAGCCAGCGCAGCTCCCTTTATCCCCATATCCAGCCCGCCGATGTATACCAGATCCAAAACCAGATTGACAACATTGGCCGTGATCAGCGCCGCTGATGCCGTCCGGACATTCCCCGACGAGCGGATAAAATACACAAGTCCCGGGACCACGATAAGCAGAGGAGCCGCGAGCATCACGATCCTGAGATAATCGTAAACCAGCTCCGTCAGATCAGGAGCGTTTCCTGTCAGCGCTTTCGCGATACCGCCGCATAAGAACAACCCGCCGAACATGACGAGAAGAGATGCCGCAAGCATCGCAGCCAGCGCAACGGTAAAGAACTGCTGTGCGCGCTCCTTTTCCCTCCGTCCCAGAGCCACTGAATACAGCGCGGAACCGCCCACGCCGAACAACACATACAGCGAATTAAAGATCAGGGTGACCGGGAGCACCAGATTAACAGCCGCCAGCGCCTCCGGTCCCAGAATATTCCCAACGATCATCCCGTCTATGACAATGCTCATAGACAACGCCATAGTCATCATTATGGTCGGGATAAAAAATTTAATAAACTGCTGGCCGACAATATAGCCTTTTCTTTCCAACATAGATTCCTCCGTTAAGCCTGAACTAAGCTCTGTCCTTTGCCCATTCGTTACGCGGGAAACGCCCCAAAAGCTGCGGTATGAATTTCCCGATGACATAACACATCACGATGCTGAACAGCATCGCTAAGATGCTCCCGATAAACGCGGCAGCCAAAAACGGGAATTCCCCGGGGAAAATCCCCGACAGCACAGGCAGGATGATCTGCTGGAGGAACGGCTTGTGGAGCAGATAAATCCCCATTGTCTGCTGTCCGATATAAGTGACCGCCCCGATCCTGAACGGCCGCGCCGATTCCCGTGACAGCCGCGAAAGCAGCATAGATACAGCCAGCACGATCAGGCTGCCGAAAACGCTGTTGTACAAAAACCACAGTTGATTTCCGTAATCGCTTTTGCACATCAGCGAAAGCTCCAGTCCGTCGCCGCGGAAAACCGTTCCCACGCAAAACAAAAGCAGGCTTCCAACAAAGGACAATATCAGCCAAAGCGTTTTCTGCTGGGCCATGATCAGATAAGATTTTCTGAACGCTATCCCAAAGAGGATGAAGCCTGATGCCACCAGCGCGATATCCGCGCACCAGACGACGCCGTTTTCGCTGTGCGGGAGCAGCAGTCCGGCCGCAAGCAGCGGCAGAGCGGCCATCCCGCACCAGAACGGTACGCTTTTCGCTTTTGCGGATCCGGCAATATTGACGACAATCTGAACGATGATGCGGGAAACGAAAAAGCACGGCAGGTACCACAGCGAAGTCAGCGTTTCCATACCGGTGAGCGCTTCCCACGAACCGTAAAAAAGCGCTCCCATATTCGGGTAGGAAAACGGCGCGTAGACCAGACCCCAGACGAGATAAGGCACCATCAGCGCCAGAATATTTTTGTACAGAAATTTACTCCATCCCTGAAAGCCGTGCACCCCTTTCGGCTTTATGGAAAGACCCGCCAGAAGGAAGAACAGCGGCATATGAAACGCGTACAGAACCCTGCGGAACATGGGCGTATCGAGATTTCCTGTGGTGTGGCCAAGTATAACGCAGAATATGGTGATTGCCTTCGCGATATCGATCGTTTCGATCCGCCGGCTTTTCCTGATAATGTTTTTTTGCATACACTGTCCTCCTTAAAATTATGCGCCGTATTTCGCTGCGGCTTAGTGATATTAAAATGACCGCCTGTTATTTTATGAGCTTCTCCAGGAACTCTTCCGTCGTTTCCGTAAATTCCACCTTCACTTTTGCGCCGTTCTCCACGATAAACTCCGTCAGGCCGTATTCCGTCTCGTTGTCCGCCCAGTCATAGGTATAGCCGAGCCTTGTCCACGGATAATCGCCGTAGTAATACGACCACAGGATATTTTCATCGAACCATTCCTTGAATTCCTCATCAACATTCTCTCCGAAAGCGTTTGTCATCGTGCTGACAGCCGGGTCGGACTGATAGGCGGGACGCTTTACATCTTCGGGCTTTACCCAGAAACCGGTCACCGTGGAATGTTCGGAATCAGGAGCGAAGGCTACAAGCTGTTTCAGCCGCATCTCGGGGTCGCCGGATTTTTTCAGCTCATCGCCGCAGGATGCCATTTCCTTGTCTGTGAAGGTCCACACCGGGCCCCATTCCACCGTTATCGTCTCGCCTTCGGGATAGCTTTCCGGATAGTTGTGCCAGGTGCACAAAAGCACGCGCCCCTCGCTGTCCCACGTGGTCATCTCGTCGTCCGGGGCAAGGGATACGAGCGGCAATATCTCATCCTCGTCGGCGAAAGCCGCGTCTCTTACCGCATGTTGAAACAGTTCCCCGGGAGTTTCCGTTTTTTTCTCGCAGCCCATGATCAGCACAGCCGCGAAAACGGCTGCTGTAATTGCCGGTAAAATCGTCTTTTTCATCATTACCAGATTTCCTTTCTTATTTTCAGAATATTTTGCCCGTCTTTGTATTCGTAAGTGATATCGTCCATCATTTTTTTGACCATATAGATCCCCAGCCCGCCGATCTGCCTGTCCTTTGCGGAAAGCGTAATATCGGGATCTTCTTTTGCGAGGGGATCGTAAGGCACGCCGCGGTCGATAAAGGTAATCGCCACGGCGGGAGGATCATCAGTGACCTCAACGCGCACGGTAACTGCGCCGATACCGGGGGTATAGGCGTAGTTCGCTATGTTCCCGAACAGCTCGTCAATGGCGATGTCAACCTTCATCTGTGTCTTCGCCGGGCAGCCAAGCTGCTCTAATTGCCCGTCCACAAACGCAGTCACGGCGGCAGCGTTCTCAATCGTCGCGTCAATTGTAAGCTCCTTCATTCTACCCCTCCATTCGCGCCTTATATTCAAGACACAGCATCGTGATGTCGTCAAACTGCGGCGCCTCTCCGACAAAGCTATCAATATCCCTTTTGATCAGGGGGAGCAATTCGTCAGGCGGCAAAGCGGAATTTTCGCCGAGTACCGCTGTCAGCCTGTCCATGCCGTACAGCTCCTTCTGCGCGTTGGTAGCCTCGGTGATCCCGTCCGTGTACTGGAAAATCTTATCGCCGGCCTCCAGCCGGGTTTCTCCGCATTTGTAGCGCATGCCCTCCATGCCCGCAAGAACGAATCCCGCGCGGATCTTATACGGCTTAAATTTTTCGTTCCTTTTGCAGATATACGGTATCTCGTGCCCCGCGTTCACAAAGCGGAATTCGCCGCTCACCAGATCGAGGACTCCCTCAAAAGCGGTGATAAAAAGGCCCTCGCTGTTGCTTTCACAGAGCAGCTCGTTGACCTCGGTGAACACGCACCCCAGATCTTTTCCCGGCTGCGTGTGATCCTTGATCAGCGTTTTTCCGATGACCATAAACAGCGCCGCGGGGACGCCCTTTCCGGAGACGTCCGCCATCACGACCGCAAGGTGACGCTCATCTACCATAAAGAAATCGTAGAAATCGCCGCCGACCTCCTTCGCGGGGTTCATGGTCGCGAAGATATCAAACTCCTTTCGGTCGGGAAACGCGGGAAAAATACTCGGCAGCATATTCGCCTGGATACGCGTCGCAACGGACAATTCCGTATTCACACGCTCCTTTTCGGCGGTGACGGCGGTGAGATTTTCGGTGTATTCCGCGATATCCGTTTCCATCTTTTCGACCGCGCGGGCGAGGATCCCCACCTCATCCTTCTGGGTGATATTGATCGGATCTTTTGACGGCAGATTTGTTTTCGCAAACCGCTCCGCCTCCTTCGTGAGCGTTTCGATCGGCTTTATGACGCCGCGCCTGAGGATCACCGAATATATAAAAACAAACAGGATCATCGCTGCGAGCGTCCACAGGATGACGTGCAGAACGTAGGTGTTGCGGGCGTCTTCAAGGCGCGTCATAGCCTTTTCAACCCCGACCACCGCGACGATCCTTCCGCCGGAATCGTAAACGGGAAGCCCGGCAGTCGTATGCGCTCCCGATTCCTCGGAATAATAGTACAGATACTCCGTAGCGCGCTCGCCCTTTAACACGATATCCTTCATATTGCTGACATATTTGTCCGCTACGCCCTTGTCCGTATAACCGAGCGGATAACGGTCAAATCCCGTGCTGTCGTTTACGGAATCATAGATATAGGTAACGGTCTGGAAGTCGCTTGTATCTACCTTTTCAACATAAATCAGCGTGGCGTTCGTCGCGTTCACAAGCGCGTCGAGCCGTGCCTGTATCTCGAGGTACTCTTCGTCTGTCTCGCCTGTTTCCAGATATTGTTCAAATTTGTCGGGGTTCAGAAGAGTGATGGCAGCCTGCGCTATCTCATACGCCGAATCGTTGTACTGCTGCTCAAGAACGGCTGTAAATTCGCGGTAGCCCACTATGCTGCATACGATACCGAGCAGCACCCCGAAAGTGATCACGCCGAGCGTCAATTTCCCCGCGATACCCGTTAATTTCTTCATAAGCTGTTCTCCTTTTTTAGAATCTGCCGCGCGAAAAATTCCTTTTTTTCGTCCGTGTCGAGAAAGTGCAGCAGTTTATTCTGCCCCATCGGTTTCCCCGTCCCGGCGAGCTTCTTTTCGTATCTCTGAAAGCTGCCCGTCCGCAGAAAGGCAAGTTTCAGCGGCGCTATCTCATTCATACTCTCACAGGAACGATAATCAAAATTCGCGTTTTTCATACATTCTTCAAGTATCTCCCCGGCATTGGCGATCGTATCATTATCCGAACATTCGATATAAAACAAATATCTCGGCACCAGTCCGGAATGATCCTCGCAGACGCAGTAGCCCGTCACATCCGCTCCCGTTATTTCCGAAAAACACTTTACCGCCGTGGAAAGCTGCTCGCAGTTTGTCTTTTCCCCCGCGATATTGATCGCCTGATTTATCCGGTAGCTGTACTTTACGACAGGCGCTTTGCCAAACCACCCGACAACCTCCACAACGTCGCCCAGACGGTAGCGGTACAGCCCGGAGCGGCTCGTAAAGACTATTTCATACTTGGCGCCGGTGTCTATCTCCGGCATCGTAAGTATTTTGTGCGGTTCTTTTACCGGAATAAATTCAAAAAAGACCGCCTCGGGGAAAAGGATATACCGGTCAGGCACATTCATCTTCTCCGTAACTCCAAAAACGCATTCCGACGCGGCATAGGCGTAATGGCAGATTGGGACATCCCCCGCGTATTCCATGATCTTTTCGGTAAAATAGGGAAAAGATTTTCCGCCGATAGCAAGGATATACTTCATCTTTTTCCAGATTTTCCTGATCACCCCGTAAAGCGGCCGGTCCAACGGTATCTCCCTGAGTTCACGGGCGCGTTCCGGATCGGGCGGAAGCATTCCGGCGAAATGATGCCGCTGTGCTTCGCTTAGTTCCACGGCTTCGTCTATGGTCCCCGTCTCCATATCGTTCAGCAGCATATCCCAGTTTTGCAGAAGATAGTCCATAACTCCGGCGACGCGGTTGATAAAAACACCGTGGATCGCCGTCAGGTCTCTTTCCGCAAGTGCAAACCGCAGTTTTAAGTACAACTGATCCTCCAGCGACCCGGGAAACAGCAGCTCCTTCGGAACGCAGTAATCCGACGCGTCAAAGCCGGCAAACCTGTCGGCGCACAAATACACGCAGCCCGAGCGGATCCCCTTTATCCTCCCGTCGTCCATAAACGTCTTTCCGAACTCTCCAACCTGAAATATCTTCCCGAAGATCTCCGTCTCGTCCATGCCGCCGTAATACTCCCGCACCGCGCCGAACACCAGGCCGTAGTCGTACAGATACTGTATTTCCACATCCCCGCCCGTCACGGGAACGAACTTTTCATCGCCCGTAGTCCCCGAGCTTATGCAGAAATAGACGGGATTTTCGGCGGTCAGGATATTTTCCCCGCCGTCTACTATCCTTAAAATATCATCGGCGTAATCGTCGTACTCGGAAAGAGGGACCTTTTTTTGAAAATCCGCGGCACTTTCGATCTCCGAAAAACCGTATTTTCTGCCGAACTCCGTGTCTTTATTTTTGTTCAGGATATCGGAAAGGAGTTCGCGCTGAACCTCATCCGCGCGGCGGCAGGTCGCTCTCAGCCGCTCCAACGCCTGTTTCCCCAATGCCGCATAGTCTGTTTTCATGCGATGCCTCCCTCCACAAAAATCTGTACGGTATTCGTGCCGAAAGTGCGCTGATAAAGGGTCTGCTCGCACATACTCTCTATAAGCCGGATCCCCAGATACTCGTCGTCGTTGTCTGCGTACGTCAGCGGATCAAACGCATGTCCGCCGTACCGGATCCGTATCCCGATCACGCCCTGCAGAGAGTAAACGCGCAGGTCGAACGTGACCGCGCTTTCGTCTTTCGCCGAAATAAGCATCATCATTTCCTCAAGCGCGAGACTTATTTTCATTGTCTGCTTCGGCGACATCCCGTTGTCCGCGCAAAAATCTGTTATCTTTCCCGAAGCGCTGCAGATGCTCTCCGCGTCGCCGTTTACCGAGAAATTTATCACATTTCCTGACTGTTCGAGAGAAGTATCCAGCAGCAAAAAACGCGAGGATTCTTTATGAGAAATTCCCGTTGCGAAAAACCAGCAGACCAGCGTTGACATTTCCCCGAAAAACAGAAACAGCCACGGATCCTGGCCGAACCTCAAAAGCAGAAAAAGGCTCGAACAGGGTGCGAAAAACACGCGCAGGAATATAAGGAGATCCGCCCAGGCATTTCGCCCGGAAACGTTGTAAAAGCCCGACAGCACGCAGTTTATGAGCGCCGGTATCATTCCCAGCGACAGGCAGATAAACGCAGATCTAAGTGAGATATCCAATCCGTAAGCACCTGAGATCAGATCCGCACCGAGGATGACCGCCGCGGAAAAGACGGCCGCGCAGGGAATACCGCTTTTTAACTGGCGCTTTATCAAAAGGCGGGTGCTCTCGTTATCGTGTTCGCCGCTGTAGATCCCGAGCATAGCCGAGGCCGCCTGGGGAACGCCGCCTGTCACGCTCTCCGCGAATGCGCAGATACAGTTCACCGCCGTGAACGCCGCTACCGTTTTGCTGCCGCAATAGCTTAACAGAAGCGCGTTTATGGCCGTTACGCGCAGTGTCTGGAAAAGATTATTCGCCGCCGACGGGCTTCCCGCCCTGGCAGTCTCCGATAATCTCACGCCCTCTGCTTTTATGCGGAATCCGAATGTAAATCCGCTTTTTTTATCGCACAGCTTTGCAAATCCGAGAACGCACGCGGCGGCTGTAGATATAACGCTCGAGAGCGCCGCGCCGAACACTCCCATATCGAAGGCATATAAAAACAGCACATCCAGGATCACATTGCCGGCACCCATGATCAGCATCATCAGCGTGACCTGGCCGTTCCGTCCGTCCAGCCGCAAAAACCAGAACGGGATGTAGATGAGTATCTTCGGCAGCGCGCCCGCTATCGTCATGCCCAGATACTCCGCAACCAGCGGCGTTACATTTTCGTCGAAGCATAACAGCAGCGACAAAGGCTTTAGAAAAACAAGTCCCAAAACCGTTATAAAAACCGACACCGCCGTGCACCAGAAAATTGACATCTGATAGAGCTCCTGCGCCTGCCTGCTCTGATTTCTCCCGATAGCATCCGAGGCGCAGACAGCCGTTCCCGACACGATAAACGAACCTGCGATGCACAATACAAGATACACCGGCAGACTGAAATTAATTGCCGCCAGAGCATTTGTGCCGAGCTTTTGTCCTACCAGAATACCGTCCGCGAGTATGTTGATATTGCCGCTCAGAACAGATAACACGCACGGCAGCAACGCCCTGTTATACGCTTTTTTGAGGAATTGCTCGTCCTGCTTAAGCTCCAAAACATTCTCCTCACTCGATCGTCAGGATATCCGAAAATCCCGTCACCTCGAACACCTCTGAGATAACGTCGTTGACATTGCGGATAACCATCTTCCCCTGCCTGTTCATAAGCTTCTGTGCCGCCAGCAGAACGCGCAGCCCGGCCGAGGATATGTACTCCAGCTTCGCAAAGTCCAGGTTAAGCTCGGCACGGTCGCCTATGCTCTGCTTTAATTCGGTCTCGAGCTGCGGCGCGGTGGTCGTATCGAGCCTGCCCTCCAGCGCGATATTCAGTGATCTGTCTGTCTGGTCTTTAATGATATTCATAATTTTCCCTCCCGATTCCTCTTATCTGCAACAATTTGACATACAGTTTTAGTATACAATTTCCCCTGCTTTTTGCCATAGCCATGGCACGAATTGTAAAAATCCGTCCCGAATTGTATGTAATTTTTTCTGTTTTATGCTATGATATTGCGTAGATATTTTTTGAGTAAAGGAGGGCTTTCCATGCGGATCGCCATTGTGGATGACATTGCATCAGAACGGGAGCACCTGAACGCGGAGCTGGATGTGCAGCTTGCCCGTCTCTCCCTTGATGCCGTGACTTTCGGATATGCCTCCGGCGCGGATTTTCTCGCCGCTGCCAAAAAAGAACGGTTTGATCTTGTGTTTCTTGATATTTACCTAGGAAATGAGAACGGGGTGGATACGGCGCAGGCCCTGCGTCGCTTTGATACGAACTGTATGCTTATATTCATCACCACCTCCACCGACCATGCCCTTGAGGGCTTCCGCGTCCGTGCCCTCCACTATCTGGTAAAGCCGTTTACACAGGAAGACCTAGCCGCTTTGTTTGACGAGATCGTAAAGCGCCTTCCCGCCGAGGACAGGTATATTCAGGTGAATGCCCCAGGCGGTCCTGTCCGGCTGCGTTTCCAGGAGATTCTTTATGCACAGCACCACCAGCACCAGATACATATCTACCGGACGGACGGGCAGGAGACCGTGGTGAGGCAGACTTTCCGGGAGCTCTGCGCCGGCCTTGCGGACGGGCGTTTCTTTCCCTGCAGCCGGGGCGTCATCGTCAACTTAGAACACGCCGGGGATTTTGACGGCACGGATTTTATCCTGAAAAACGGGACAAGGGTTCCCGTCAGCCGGGATCTTGCCAAAGCCGCAAGGATGGCTTTCGGTGATTTTCTCTTTAGAAGGAGGGAAGTATGATGACGGATTTTTTACGTTCTGCGTCGGAACTCATGATCCTCCTTCCGGGTATGCTGCTTGCGTGCCTGCCCGTGAAAGGGTACCTGCGCACATCCCCTGTGAGACTTGCGGCGGCGACAGTCCCGCCGGTACTTTTCCTCTGCTGCGCGGGCGGCGCCGTAAGCTGCCTTTTCCATGTGGGGATTCTCTGGCTGCTTTTTTCTTCCGCCGCCGTCATGGGTGTTATCTATGTGCATATGGTCAGGATTACCCGCTGGAAGTCCGTCAGTGTATTCCTCGCCATATGCGGAGTGTTTTCCTGCATGGGCAGCACCGCCATCGCGGCAAACGGCATCTTAAGCCCGGGAGAGGCTGCGCCTCCCCTTTCCCTTCGGGGCGCGCTGTTCTGGTTTGCGCTGTGCTGCCTGTCCGTCCTGGCTGTCTGGCACCCTGCCACCCATAGCGCAAGGAAACTGCTGGAGGATGAATCCTTTGCACAGACCTGGTATGTGTTCTGGATTGTTCCCACCCTGTTTATCGGGCTGAATCTTTTCATGATCCCAAAGGATCCTGACATCCTGGAACATGGACGGCTCCGGCAGCTCTATCTTCTCCTCAGTCTTGCCTTCCTGTTCCTGCTCCTTCTGTTCTATGCGCTCTTTTACCTCATGGCGTCCAGCCTGAACCGCAATGACCGCCTGCGGCGTGAGAACCAGCTTCTTTCCATGCAGCAGGCGAGGTACGACAGCCTGCGGTCTGCCATTGAGCGGACGCGCCAGTCGCGTCATGATATGCGCCACCATTTCCATATCCTGCAGGGCTTTGCCGCCCAGGAAAATTGGGAGAACCTTGCCGCATACCTTGACGAAGTACAGGGCAGCATCCCGGAGGGAGACCTGGGTCTGTGCGAAAATACCGCCGTAGACAGCGTGGCCGGCTATTTTGCCATGCGCTGCCGTGAGCAGGGCATCCCGGTCACTTTTGCGCTCGACCTGCCCCAGCAGCTCGCGGTGCCGGAAATCGACCTGTGCTCCGTGCTGTCCAACCTCCTTGAGAACGCGATGGAAGCCGGCATGAAGACCGCACCCGAACGGCGGCAGACCAAAGTGCGCGCGCAGCTTTATTCCGGCCATATGGTACTTTTGTCCGTAGAAAATGCCTATGACGGAAAGATCAGGGAGAAGGATGGCGTGTTCCTCTCATCCAAGCGTCCGGGGGAGGGTGTGGGCCTGCAGGCTGTCCGCCATACTGCGGAAAAGAACGGCGGGTATGTCCGGTTTCACTATGGGGACGGGATATTTGCCGCTAATGTGATCCTGCGGGGCGGGATGTGAGGCGTTGGAGGCAGTTGCATTTCCCAAAAAACTGATAAGATAAACAAAAAAGAAAGGAAACTGACAATGAGAAGAAAAAACGGAAAAATCATTCTGGCGGTCATGCTGGCATTCGGCTTATTACTGTCCGGCATAGACAGCACGGCTCTGCAGGCCGAAGCCGCCGGTAAAAAAGTAACGGTAAAGCTTAATAAAACGAAAGCTTCCGTAAAAAAAGGGAAGAAGACAGCCTTAAAGGTGGTCACAAAGAACGTCAAAAAAGTCGTATCCGTAAAATGGTCATCAAAAAACAGTAAAATTGCCACCGTGAACAGCAAGGGAAAAGTGACCGGCAGGAAAGCCGGGAAATCTACAGTGATCATATGCAAAGTGAAGTACAGGATCAAAGGCTCAAAAAAGGTCAGGTCAAAAAAACTTACCTGCAAAGTACAGGTAAAAAGCGCTTCTTCCGCGCCGCCGTCAGATTCTTCAAACAGGGAAGATGACCCGCAGGATTCCACTGCACTGGCGCCAAAGATCATGGATGAAACCCGGATCATGCAGAATCCTTATCTGTCCGACGAGGAGGCGATGATCCACAATGATATCTACAATACCGATGTCACCAAAAAAGCGATGCCCCTTGGCATTTACCCGGAAATCATAGAGTCGTCCGCTGATGACAGTCCCATATCCCCGCCGGCTTTCTTCTACGATAATTACGGCAATGCGGTGACGCCCTACAGCCAGATCATGGAAAACGGAAATGTGCTTTCCGGAGGGATCGCCATCCGCGATGTGGACAGCAGCGACGTAAAAGTTCTGGGAAAATTCCAGCCGCCCCTCCACGATAACGGCTCCAAATACGGCATACAGATATCCTACTCTTTTGTAGATAAAGAGAACTATCTGGTAGGTCCTACGACCCACGGCCACGTCATCATGGTCAGGACATATGATAACGCCGGAAATATCCTTCCCGTATTTGAAAAAAAGCTTGATGTGGACATCGTTTCCGCGGCAGTCAGCGCCCTCGGAGAGGATATCGACCGGAATCTTCTGAGCATCGCTTACGATTATGAAGGAAATATCTGGTTTGTCACCGGCGGTTTTCATAAAAATCCTTCGTATTCCAAAGCCGGATTTGCCGGATATCTGGAACGGGAATATATTGACCAAGCTCTTGCGGGGAATAATGCTCCGGATGCGTCCGGTTACATCCACTTCATGAAGCTCCAGGAAGGAGAAAATGCGGAAAATGGCATCGCTGCCCATCAGGAGGGCTGCGTGATCCTGACGAATAAAAACTGCCGGCTCTTCGGGGCATCCCCCTCCGGCGTCCAGGAGAAATGGCACAGCTCTTACAAAAGCTCCGGCGGGAAAGGCCCAAACCCCGAAAAAGGGATTACCGGCGCGGGTCTTGCATGGGGCGGCGGAAGCTCTCCCACACTAACGGACGACCTGGTCCTGTATACGGATAATCAGGACGTAGTAAATCTCATTGCCCTGGACATTAAGACAGGAAAAACTC
>Ga0137306_103033_pt1 | contig 13001 bp, 7 predicted proteins | sample Inofroosms_March_FD_97187 | JGI IMG/M metagenome (GOLD analysis project Ga0137306, IMG submission 97187) | Mouse cecal microbial communities from Vienna, Austria - N-Acetylneuraminic and N-Acetylglucosamine D2O microcosms_March | ecosystem: Host-associated > Mammals > Digestive system > Large... | reverse complement strand
AATATTATCTGGTCATCAGTAAGAGCCAGCACACGCCAGAGGAATTTAACAAGGTATGCAATATTTTAGCGGAGTATGCACATCAGGAACGCTACTCATTGGCCACCAGGGCTTATTTTGATGAACATTATGAATTAATACTGCGGGAAAATGCATTACAGACCCTAAGCAAGATTTAACGCAAGCCCCTTGTGCTTTGGCATAAGGGGTTTTTGTAATATGCGGCATTTGGGGAGCTAAAGCGGGCAGGCGGCTGCTGGGGCTGTATAGGGGGATTATGGGCATTTCGGAGGCTGGTTTGGATGCGGAAATTCATATGGCAGGATCGCAACGAACTTACATAGGAGGGCAAAATGGCAGGAAATCATGATATGGATGAATTGGAACAGCTGATCCAGGAATTGGAGCAGCAAGAAAAAATTTTAGAAGCCCCTTCCAGTGAGGGCAGCAACGGCTCTGGGGCAAAATCTCTTTTCAGGGAGGGCAGCAACGGCTCTGGGGCGAAATCTCTTTTCAGGGAGGGCAGCAAGAGTTCCGGCTCGAAACCTTCTTTCGGAGAGAACAGTAAGGAGACTGGAGCAAAATCTTCTTCCAGGGATGACGGCAAGGAGGCCGGCCCGAAACCTCCTTACAAGGATAGGGACAAAGAGGCTGGCACCAAAGGAGCCTCCGGAGAGGACGGCGGCGGGCAGGCGCAGCGGCGGAAAGAGCCCGTATGGAAGAAACAGAAAAAACGCCAGAAGGGGCCGCTGATGCATATTGCGGCGGCAGCCGTTTTCGTCACAGTGGTGATCCTCATTGCGCTTGGCAGCGCTGTCATCAAGAAGTATAGCCCTACCAAGGAGCGGGCGGATTTAAGGGCATATTACCATATCCAGAACGAAGATGACATGGCAATCGTACTGGACGGGCAGATTCTGGAGGAAACGGCAAAATATTGGGATGGGCATGTCTATCTGGACTATAAGACAGTACAGGAATATCTGAACCAGCGCTTTTATTGGGACAGCAATGAAAATCTACTGCGCTATACCACTGCCTCTGAACTGATTTCTGTGGATGCCGGGAGCAGGGATTATGAGGTTTCACGCAAAAAACAGAGCGAAGAATATGTGATTGTAAAAGTGGATGGGGAGCAGATGTACCTGGCTCTGGATTTTGTCCAGAAATATACAAACCTGGATTTTGAAACCCATGAAATGCCAAACCGGGTGCGGATTACCGCCTCCTGGGGCAGCGTGCAGACGGCTGAGGCCCGGAAAAATACGGAGCTGCGTGTGCTGGGCGGCATCAAAAGCCCTATTGTGGCAGACATTGAAAAAGGAGTCCGGCTGACCATCCTGGAGAGGGGGGAAAACTGGAGCAAGGCTTATACCGGGGACGGGATGATTGGCTATGTGAAGAACAGCGGCCTTGGGGAAGTTACCGAAGAGACGGTTTCCAGGGATTTTGAGGAAGAGGAATTTACGCATTTGTTAAAAGAAGGGCGGATCAGCATGGGATGGCATCAGGTGACCAACCCTGAAGCAAACGAACGGGTAGGGAACGTGCTGCAGTCTACCAAGGGCATCAATGTCCTCTCCCCCACCTGGTTTTACCTCAATGACAATGAAGGGAATATTTACTCACTGGCCAGCAAGGAATATGTGGATTACTGCCACCAGAATGACGTTGAAGTCTGGGCATTGTGCAGCAACCTGGAAAATGCCGATGCAGACAGTACGTATGTGCTGACCCACTCCTCTGTGCGCGACCATCTGACAAACCAGATCATTGCCGCGGCGATTGAATATAACCTGGATGGGATTAACCTGGATTTTGAGGCGCTGAGCGGGGAGGTCGGCGATGCATACATCCAGTTTGTAAGGGAGCTTTCCCTGAAATGCAAGAACAACAGCCTTGTGCTGTCGGTTGACAATTATGTGCCTTCCAGTTATACCGCTTTCTATAACCGCGCGGAACAGAGCGTGTTTGCAGATTATGTGGTAATCATGGGGTATGATGAGTATACTAGGGATTCTGAAAATATCGGGCCTGTAGCCTCCCTTCCTTTTGTCCAAAAGGGGGTGGCGGATACCCTGGCGGAAGTCCCGGCCGAGCAAGTAATCCTGGGGATGCCTTTTTACAGCAGAGTGTGGGAGCTGACGCCCAAGGAAGACAGCGGAGAGGACGTTGCATCCGCCGCGGAAGGATATATCCCCTATACCTTCACCTGTACGGAAGAAGGGATGCAGACCGTGGAGGACAGATACCTGTCTTATGGAGCCAAGGCTTCCTGGTCAGCGGAAGCCGGGCAGGAGGTCGTGGAATACGAAAGCCCCGAAGAAGGGAAGAATTATAAGATTTGGATTGAAAATGAGAAATCCCTGGAAGAAAAGCTGAAAGTCATGCGCGAAAATGGACTGGCCGGGGCAGCTTACTGGAAGCTGGGGCTGGAAAGGGAAAGCGCCTGGGAAACCATTATTAAATATGTGAATTAAAGAAACAGCTGCTGCATAGGAAACTACGCAGCAGCTGTTTTTATCTGATCCTAACATGGCGCTCCATACGCCGCACTTTTATTTCCGGATCGTAACACTCCTCGTCTTACTATATTTTCCGTATACTTTAGCGCCTTTGGAATCAACCTTATAAGCCCTTACTTTGATGTAGTATTTCTGGCCTTTTTTCAGCTTCGTCAAAACGGCCTTGCCAGTTGTCTTGACAGACACGTTCTTCTTGTTCTTCTTGAACTTGCTGTCTGTCGCATATGTAAGCTGATATCCCTTGGCGCCGCTGACCTTCTTCACAATCACTTCGCATTTCTTGGATTTCTTGTTCTTGGCGCTCTTTACTGCGGAAGTTGCCACGGTTACTTTCTTCCATTTTGCCTTCAGGGTGATGTTGGAAGTTACTTTTGTCTTGAAGTTAAACTTCTTGCTGCCCTTATACCATCCCAGGAAGGTATATTTTGCCCTGGTGGTCTTGGGATTGGAAACGGTCTTGCCAGGCTGTACCTTCTTGCTGGAAACCTTGGAGCCGCCGTTGCTGTCAAACTTCACGGTAACCGTTGTAGCCTTCCAACGTGCCGTCAGGGTAATGTTGGAGGTAACAGCCTTATTGAAGTCATATTTTACATTGCCGAGATACCAGCCTTCGAAGGAGTAGCCGCTCCTGGTTGGGTTAGCCGGCCTGGCAACTTTATCGCCTTCAGCGACGCTAACAGCCTTGACAGAAGAGCCGCCTTTGCTATCAAATTTTACAGCGTAGTAAGCAGCCTCTTTCTTAGCCACTGTAACCTGGAAAGTTTTGTGCCTTACCTGGTCGCGCACGGTAGCATTGCCTGCTACGGTAATGGTTGCCGTCAGCTCTACAACAGCATCCCCTTCTGCATTCGAAGGCCTGGTCACCTTCCCGTCAGAAGTGAGGACTGCCTCATTGGAGGATGCCCATGTTACGGACGCCCCATTGGAAGTCTGGGACGGCAGGGTAATATCAGCTGCCAGTGGGTTGGAGGTATCTATCGTCAGTTCCTCAGCTGCCGCATCTGCCTTATCAACAAAATCTTTTGCTGCCGCCGCATAGGAAGCATCCCATTTTAACCGCAGGTTGTTGTATTCTTCTGCTGTAATCGGCATAATCGTACCGTGGCTGGCATCCGGCTCCGGCATGGAGTAAAGGGTCGTGCCATTAACAGATGCCGCTTTATCTGTGCCAAGCACATGGAAGCTTCCGGTTGTAATATCGTCAGAAAGCCCTGGGAAAATTGTCTTGCCTGTCGCGTCTGCAGCAAGGCAGTAAACTTCATTGCCCGTCAAGCTAAAGCCCTTTAATGCGGCAATCTTCTTGGCATTTTCCACATCCTCGTCATTAATCTTGAAGATGCATCCGCCTTCGATCTGCCCGCCGGAAACATCAAGGGAATTCTCATGTACCAGCTCCCAGCTCTTAGAAGTCAGGGACCTGCTCCTCTCGCAGAAAATACGCTTGCTAGGCGTACCATTCACGGTCTCCCCAGCCTCGTTCTTGGTATAGCGGTAATAGTAATCGCCAACTTTGATTACCGTTGTGTCAATTACAGAGCCAGACTGCTCAATCCATACCTGTGCCTCGGAGAAATTATAGAAATCTCTGGTAGTCGCATAGTAAAGCCTCTGCTTGCCATATCCGTCGTCCCCTGTCTTGGACGCCCAGAATACAACGTATTGGCCTGTCTCATCATCCCAGTATGCCTCCGGCGCCCAGGTACATCCCGCATCGTGCCTTGCAACCTTGCATTCCCTCTGGTCGCTCCAGTTCACGAGATCCGTGGACTCCCATACCATAATCTTCTGGCTGCCGCTTACCTGGTTCTGATCCCAGCCCTGGCCTGGGTAGTCCACGTCATCCTGTTTAATCCCTGCCACGGTCAAATCGGTAGCAATCAGGTAGAACCTGTCGCCCTCTGGGGAACGGATAATAAACGGGTCGCGCAAGCCATGGGTCCCTAATTTGGATTCCAATACAAACTGGCCGTTATTCAGCGCGGTAAAATTCAGGCCGTCCTCACTGATTCCGAAATAGATACGCTCATCCTTAATATTCGTATATGGGAAGTAAGCAAAAATGTAATCCGTAGTTACCGGCTTTTCAATCGCCTTCTTGACGGTACATTCAAACTTTTTCTCTATAACCGCACTATTATTCTCAAGCTTTGCCGTTAATGTCACCTTGGTATCCTGCGGCTGCCTTGAAACAACGCCTGGGAGGATACTGCCGCTGGCAGTCGTCTTGATTACAGACTCATCCGAAGACTTCCAGGTAATCTTGGAACCATTTGCCCCTAAGTTCGGAAGGGAAATATTGCCACGGATATCATTCATATTTGGGATATTAAGGCTATCCGCATCCATCTGCGCAAGGCTCTCGTCTGTAGCATTTCCAAGAACCGTAAATGCCAATGCCTTATTGGCAGAAATCCCATTCCTCTCCACTGTGGCGGTCATTGTCACGGCCGTATCCAGCAACGGCACGGTAACCTTGCCTTCTGCGCTTATCACAGAAGGATTGCTGCTCACCCATTTGGTGATATTGCCTTCCCAGTTTTTATTGCCGATGGTAGTCTTCGTGGGAAGTACCAAATCCGCTTTGATTTGATCCTTGGAAGCATTTGTACCCAGACAGTCTGTCTCTGCCAAATGGATATCCTTTGCTGTAAAATCACTGGAAGACAGGCTGTCTAACATCTCTTCAATATCAGCCTGCAGCTCTGTTACTTCCCCGTCAGACAGAGCCTTATTGTAAATACGGAAATCCGCAACGGAACCTTTGAACTTGGGATCGTTGGGATACAAGGACCATCCCATATAGCCATCCATGCCATCGCCAGAAGTCATTAACCCCTGAAGCGTCGTGTTTTTGGCATTACCATCCTCCATATTAATGCTGTTCTGCTTCTGCCCGTTCAGATAGAAGGTAAAATCCTTTGTAGCATCCGAATAGGTAGCTGTTATGTTCTGCCAAACGCCCTCGTCTAATGCCTTATCTCCGCCAATAACAGATTCATACTCCCAGCCATTGCCACCGCTGTCCGGCACGAAGCCCACGCCGCCGCGCAGCGCACGGTTCTGGTTGGAGCAGCCTGTGATATACATATAACGTTTATTCGAGCTTCCTAATGCCCACATCCAGGAGGACTGGACATTTGTCGTAACTTTTACAAGCATATTTATGGTAACTGCTGTCATATCCGAACTGATTGTCCCATCCGGAATCTTCACATACCCCCCGTTCAGGTTCAGCACGTCAACCCCATCAATTTCCGCACTCTCCACTGTGTCAACGATGGCTCCGCTATGGCTGTTGCCTGTCAGATCCTTTACCGTCCCGTCGTCATTCATCGTCATGTCCCAATGCATAACCATACTGCCATCCGTAGAAGCTGCCGCCTGTACGCTGCACAATCCGTTCACTGGCAGCATCGTTACCGCCATTGCGGCTACTGTCAAGCCTGCAATGGCGGACTTAAAATACCTTGCTAGTTTCATTCTTTTGCCCTCCTTTATAATTTTAGTGGCCTGTCCTTTTGAAAACATAGGCCTTACATTGCTTATTATAACATAAAATGCCGGGCAGATGCAATCTACTTTTATACAATTCGCACAAAAATTGCCCGAATAAACACTCTCCCCCTTTGCCAAACGGACGGCTTGAAACAGACCGTATGGAACACTTTACTTTCCCATTTGCTGCATTCAGATGTCCCGTTACAACATTTTAAAAGGTTTTTGGATAATCCTGCCGATAAAACTAATGAGAGAGGTGGGAAAATTGAATGTAGCAATCTGTGATAATGAAGGCCACACGCGCAGCTTCATCCGCAGGCTGGTGCAGAGCCAACAGGCGAGCTGCCAGATTCAGGAGTTCTCCTCTGGACAGAAACTGCTGCAGGCGATGGATGGAGCAGAGGAATGGCCGGATATTCTGTTTTTGGGCATGGATGGCAAAGATGTCAAGGACGGCACGGATCGCATGGATGGCAGAAACGCCAAGGACGGCATGGATCGCATGGATGGCAGAAACGCCAAGGACGGCACGGATCGCATGGATGGCAGAGACGCTAGGGACGGCACGGGTAACATAGCTGGCAGAGACAGCATAGACGGCCTGTCTGTTGCACATAGGCTGCGGGAGCGGCTTAGGGAACGCCAGGAGCCTGTGTGGGGTAGCCTGCCCCTTCTAATTTTTGTGACAGGCCACCCAGAAAATATGCGGGAGGCTTTCGAGGTAAATGCGTTCCAGGTTCTGATCAAACCTTTGCAGGAGGCAGAGTTCTGCAAAGTGTTTGCACAGGCGGCGCAGGAATATGGGCGGCTGGCCGCACAGAGGCCGCGAAAGCATAAAGAAATTCTGGTACGCAGCCAGAGTACAACGCGGAACGTGCGGGCAGAGGATATTTACTATGTGGAAAGCAGCAACCGCAAGGTCATCTTATGCCTGGAACGGGAAAAGCTGGAGTACTATGACAAAATCAGCGATTTGGAGCTGGAGCTGGGGGAAGGGTTTTTCCGGATCCATAGGGGGTTTTTAGTAAATATGAGGTATGTGGAGCAGTACAGCCGCACGGAGGTACGCATGAAAAACGGGGACGCCTTGCTGATTTCCAAGTATAAATACCAGGATTTTGCAAAGGCGTATCTAAAATATGTCTCAATAGAGAATGCGGGATAGCTGGCATAACCTATTCTGTTTTGTTGGGCAGCTATGATAGAAGATTTGCAATTGTGGGGTATTTAGAGGCATTGTATGAGAACTAATAAAATTAAATTTATATCACTATGGAGGTAGGATCAATGAGAATGACAGACCGCGTATTAAATGCATCTGCCCTGAGTTCAGGGCTTGCCGTCAACAATGTTTCCCTGGTGAACCAGCTGGGAAAAAACCGCCAGGACAGCCTGCTGGACGCCCTGGAGAAGGGCAGCGGCGCCAGTACGGGCAAGAAGGAAAACTACAGCAAATTGAGAAAGGCAGCAGAACAGCTTGCCCAAAAAACCGAGGAATTGGCCAAAGAAGGGGAAGATTCTATTTTTGCGAGAGCCAAGGCAAGCGGTGACAGAGAAGAACTCAGCCAAAGCCTGCAGGAATTTGCAAAGAATTACAATGATACGCTGAAGCGCCTGCGGGGTACGGGAGCTCCATTGGACGTCTATTACAGCCAGATGCTGCAGGAGGCAGCGAAGGATAACAGCAAGGCGCTGGCAGGAGTAGGGATTACCTTTGGCCGGGACGGGAGCATGCAGATTGCGAAGGAGGCTCTGGAGAAGGCGGACCTAGAGGAACTGGAGAACTTATTCGGCGCATCCGGCAGCTTTTCTTCGAAGGTGACATTCCTGGCAGGGCGGATTTCCGGGAACGCGCAGGCAAACGAAGAAAGTTCCTCCAGCCAGTATGACGCATCCGGGCACTCTTATGCGGCTTACAGCAATCTGTATGATAACTGGGGATAGGAAAGAGGCAACGCCGCGGAAAGGGGAGGCTGCAGCAGAAACCAAGGTTTCTTTATGCAGCCTCCCCTTTGCCCCGCTATGGATTGGAGGCACTATGCTTCTTTTGGCATTCGCCTGTGTGCTTCCTTTGGGTATGAATTGTGATTTTTTCTCATTTTCTGTTATAATATGTTTCTGTGCTATCGTATATCTACAGGCTTGCCAGGAACCTGTCAAAGGCTTTTTGGCCTTCTTCGTCTCTCTTGTATACCCCGGCATGCTCCAATACCTTGCTGAATACCAGGGCAATTTCTTTGTGAAGGATTTCCATTATGTTATCGCGGGTAACCTGGGGGTATTGGGGCAGAAATTCTTCCACCCAGTCGGCGTGTTTCTCAATCGTTTTATCGGCGCGGATGTCGTTGCCATTGATGATTGCGTCCGCCAAGGTTTCCATTTCGTCTTTCAGCCTTGCGGGAAGCACGGCCAGGCCCATTACCTCAATCAGGCCGATATTTTCTTTCTTGATGTGGTGCAGCTCAGCATGGGGATGGTATACGCCGAGGGGGTGCTCCTCCGTAGTGATATTGTTGCGCAGCACCAGATCCAGCTCAAAGAGTTCCCCGCGCTTCCTGGCGATTGGCGTAATCGTATTGTGCGGCTCGCCGTCCGTCTCGGCCAGGATGAAGGCGTCTTCGTCTGTATAACTGCGCCAGGCCATGAGGATCCTGTCGGCAAGGGCAATCAGGCGTCCTGTGTCCTCCCCGGCAATGCGGATGACGGACATCGGCCATTTGACAACGCCTGCTTTTATGTCTTCAAATCCCTTTACCGTAAACTCACGCTCGATGGGCGCCTTGGCCATGGCAAATTCGTAGCTGCCGCCCTGGAAATGGTCATGACTTAAAATGGATCCGCCTACGATGGGCAGGTCTGCATTGGAGCCCACAATGTAGTGCGGGAACTGTTTTACAAAATCAAAGAGCTTGCAGAATGTCCCATGCTCAATTTTCATCGGAATATGCTGGGAATTGAACACAATGCAGTGCTCGTTGTAATATACATAAGGGGAATACTGGAAACCCCATTTGCTGTCCTGGATGGTTACAGGGATGATCCTGTGGTTCTGCCTGGCGGGATGGTTGATGCGGCCCGCATAACCTTCATTCTCCATGCAGAGCAGGCACTTGGGGTAGCCGCTCTGCTTGGCGTTTTTAGCGGCAGCGATAGCCTTGGGATCCTTCTCTGGCTTGGAAAGGTTGATGGTGATATCCATCTCGCCGTAAGGGGTCTGGGCCTTCCATTTTACGTCCTTGGCAATGCGGTAACGGCGGATGTAATCGCTGTCCTGGCTTAACTGGTAATAGAAATCAGTAGCTGCCTTGGCGCCTTCCTGTTCATAAATCTGCCAGAACTTGCGAATCACCTCACTAGGGCGCGGCATCAGCTTAGACATCAGCTTTGTGTCCAGCAAGTCGCGGTATACCACGCCATTTTCCTCTAATACGCCATGCTCATAAGCATAGTCCAAAAGTTCTTTCAGCACGGGCTCCAGCTCTACATTTTCATATGTTTCTGCGGGTTCCTCGTATTCTTCAATCTGAAGTGTCTCCAATAATTGGTTGGTGGTAAATATCACATCTTCTTCTGTGATCAGGTTCCGTTCTAAGCCGTAGCATACCAGCTTCTTGATCGCTTCGTTTATCATGAAAAAATCCTCCCTGCACTATTATAGTCTACTTAGGGACTGTTAAGGGATTCCCCTGTGCCATCTGCAAAGCCACGCCTTAACAGCCCCTTACAGCAGCCCGAAAACCTGCTGCGGGCATCCATTGATCCTTCTTAGAGTACTTTTATCCCGCCGAAGGGGCGTACTTTTAATACATGGCAGGAGCCTTCGCCGTAAACATTGTCCAGGCCGCAGCGGTACTCTTCTACGAAATCATCTGCCACAAATGCCTGGATGGTGCCTGCAAAACCGCCGCCATGGACACGGCTTACGCCGTGGCCGGGAAGGATGCTGTCGCTGACTGCCAGGCCAATGGATACGCTTTGGTTCTGCACGTCTTTGTTGGTATAGATATTCTGCAGATACTTAAAGGAAGAATCCCCAGATTCCTTTACCGTCTGCAGGAAGGCCTGGAAATCCCCTTCCCGGAGGGCGGAAACTTCCTTTTCTACGCGCTTATCCTCTTCGAAGAAATGCAGGGCGCGTAAAACTGGGCGGTCGCCGCATTTTTTACGGATCTTCGGCAGTTCTTTGCAGAAACTTGCCGGGTCTACTTCGCGCAGGAAATCCTTGCCAAAATATTTGGCCACCTTTTTCATCTCTTGGGGGATCAGGGCGTAATCGTCTGTCAGGTCTGCGTGGGAACCCTTGGTATCGGTGATGCAGAGGCTGTGCTTATACACGCCGAAATCTACCTCCACCTTTTCCACGATTGGGCTGGCAGGCTCTGCAAAATCAATATGTATCAGCCCGCCTACGGAGCAGGCCATCTGATCCATCAGGCCGCAGGGCTTGCCGAAGTATACGTTCTCGGCATATTGAGCGACCTGGGCGATTTCTACCGGGCTGACAGACATCTCGTTGTACAGGCCGGAGAGGATGGTTCCTACCAGGACTTCAAAGGCCGCGGAGCTGGACATGCCGGCGCCGTTGAGCACGTCGCTGGTGACATAGGCCTGGAAGCCGCCTATTTTGTGGCCGTTCTTCTGCAGGCCGTAAGCCATGCCGCGGATTAGGCCCACTGAAGTGCCTTCTTCCTCTTTTTTGTTCTCCAGATTGGAAAGATCCACTGTAATCATCGGGTAGCCATCAGACAGGAGCTGGATCTGGTTCTCCTCTGTCCGGCGGACAATGGCAATGGCGTCCAGGTTGATGGAAGCCGCCAGAACCTCGCCATGCTGGTGGTCTGTGTGGTTGCCGCCTACCTCGCTGCGGCCAGGGGCGCTGTAGATCTCTGCCTCGCCGGAACCATACAGGTTTTCAAACTCACGGATGGCCCGCTGGTAACGAGTACACTGGTAAGGAAGGACGCCGGGATCTACATAGATTTCCGCCAGGCGCTCCTGATGTTGTTGGGCTGCAAATTCCTCCAATAGTGTTTTTGTGTGTTCCATAGTCTTTCACTCGCCTCCTAAAATCTATTCTGCATAACTATTTGATGCCTTATCGCAATGTGAGGACGCATTCCATGCTTTATTGTATGGCAACACAGGGATGGCTTTCCATGCTTCATGGTATGTTTTTTTCCTCATATCTACATTATATACAACCTTTAGTAAACAGTCAATCTCATTTAGTAAATACATTATAATACTTTCGAAGACAGATATTCTAATATGCTATGGACTGCTACATTGCCTTCGCCGGCAGCTTTGGCGTATTGGTAAGGCCTGCCGGTGCAGTCGCCAGCGGCGTAGCAGCCTGGAAGGTTCGTCTTCTGGGCGCGGTCTACCTGGATGTGGGAGCCTTGCATTTCCAGGCCTTTTAAGAGAACCGCAGGGCTGATGCTTTCTCTTAGGATAAATACGCCGTCTACTGGGGTTTCCTGCCCCTGGTAGGAGATGGCCTGTACACGGTCTGTCCCAAGGATTTCTGAGGGGAGGCCCAGGTGGTGGGTGATATTGGATGCAGGGGAACCATCGCCCTTGTAGGTGGTAAAGAGGGTGAGGGCAGAAGCTATCCCTGCCAGGTAATCAATTTCCGAATTAAATTTGGGACTTGTACAGATGACAGCAATATTTTTCTGCTTGTAGAGGAAGCCGTCACAGGTGGCGCAATAGCTGACGCCTTTGCCCAACAGCTCTGTCTCACCGGGGATGGGTTTGGCCGTCTCTATGCCGGTGGCCAGAAGGATGGCTTTGGACTCGTAAATCTTCTGGCCAGCGCTTGCGGCGTAGTGGGAACCCATAGAGTAGACAGCATTAATACGCTCCGGGGTGATGCGGATGCCAGCATCCTTGATTTGCTGTTGGAAGGCGCGCCTCATCTCTTCGCCTGTCACATCCGGCAGGCCGGGATAATTACGGATGCGCTCTGCTTTTTCAATTTTTATGCTCAGATCCGGGCTCCCAAACCAAAGAAAGGACAGATCCCTTGCCTGAGCCGTCAGGGCTGCGGAAACGCCTGCGGGGCCGCTTCCGATAATCATGAAGTCGTGCATAGAAATACCTCCTTGCGTGTAAAATGCCATTTTAGATTATTAAGGTTCGCATCCCAAGAAATATGCGGGTTTAGCATAGGCCGAGAGAAGCCCATTACACTTATTATAGCACATCTGTCATTATTTGTCATTGGATGGTTTTGACCTCAGATTGCAGCAAAATCAGGCATGCTTCTAGAGTAAACTTCTAGTAATCCAATTATAATAGTACAAAAATAATTTAGTAAATTTACTAAATTACCATTTCCTTTTGGTGTTTTTTTGTTATACTGTATTTATCTTGCATTTTATAGGAGGTTATGCTATGGCAACGATTAAAGATATTGCAGTATCTGCCGGGGTTTCCTCTGCAACCGTTTCAAGGATTTTGAATAATGACAGTACTTTAAATGTTTCTCCGGAAACACGGCAAAAGGTTTTGGATACAGCACATTCCCTGAATTACAAGAAGAAATCCAGGGCTTCCAGCAAATCCGTCTACACGCTTGGCATTGTCCAGTGGTTTTCTCCCCAGCAGGAACTGGAGGATAACTATTATCTGCTGATCCGGCAGGGGATTGAGGATTTCTGTATGCAGAACTGCATCCATGTGGTACGGACTTATAAGGCTGACATCAATTATATGGATGCACTGAAAAACGTAGACGCGCTGATTTGCGTAGGGAAGTTCAGCAAGGATGAGGTGAAGCAGTTCCGGGAACTTTCTTCCAGCATTATTTTCCTGGATATGCCAATCGAGGACAGCAATGTCTCCACGATTACGCTGGATTTCGAACATGCGATGAAGACGGGAATGGATTACCTGGCCTCGCTGGGGCATAAGAAGATTGGCTTTTTTGGGGGGAAGGAATATCTGGCGGACGGCACGCTGTTCCCGGATATGCGG
>Ga0137306_103029_pt1 | contig 13007 bp, 10 predicted proteins | sample Inofroosms_March_FD_97187 | JGI IMG/M metagenome (GOLD analysis project Ga0137306, IMG submission 97187) | Mouse cecal microbial communities from Vienna, Austria - N-Acetylneuraminic and N-Acetylglucosamine D2O microcosms_March | ecosystem: Host-associated > Mammals > Digestive system > Large... | reverse complement strand
ATCTACGAAGCTGTCTGTTGCGATTTTTGCTGGGATGGATGTCTGGCTTGCATCTCTCTTAATGAAGTATGCGCTGTACATGGTTCCTGCGTTTACGTCCTGTGTAGGAGTCATGCCTTCTTTATTGGCATTATCATTCATTTTAATCGGCTTATTAAATGTTACGCGGTAATCCTTTGTCAGGTTGCCGTCTTTATCCTGTACCTGCTCGATTGATGTAATGTTCAAGTTCGTATCATCAATTCTCTGCATCATAGGATCATTGCTCAGCTCGATATTGATTGCATCATTCGTCTTATCATTTGCAAGGCTCTTGAGCTGGCCTGCATCGATATGCAGACGATAACGATTGTTGTAGTAAGACTTATGGCTTGACTTTGTATCATGTACCTTTGTCCAGTCTTTTGTTGTCTCAACAAGGTATTCTCTAGTCGGCTGTCCCGATGCATCCATAATCTGAGATACCATGATCGGGTTGCGTCCGTCACCTACTGTATCTTCAGTAGTGGCATCTTTGGAAATGTCTACCCAGTCATTGCCGATATACTGCTGCAGTTTAATAACAACTTCATTTTTTGCTGTAGAACTATTCGCTGTCTTAAACGTCTTACCGCTTAATACGCTGAAATCACAGTTTGCAGTCAGCTTATACTGCTCTGGAGACATTACTTCCAAGTCAAACTTAGGTGCTTCTGTATTTTCTGGAACATGGAAGTTCAGTGTAGCCGTATTGAGGATGTTTCTCCATCCGTCTGTGCTTGCTGCCCAGTCACCTACATTTGATATAGCCAGAGAATGATCGCCTGATGAAAGAGCATATCCTTCTCCTAATTTAATTGTAACAATATGACGCTTATCTACTGCATTACTGTAGGTACCTACCCGAATAGATCCGGCTTTATTACCGTCATCTTCTGTAGTATCCTTATAAGAAATCCGGTATACTGCACTGTCTTCTACGTCGCCATCCTCAACCTTAGTAGTTTTAACGCCATAATTTTCTATCTTCTTTGCGTCAATTGCATAATTAAGTAAAGAATCTGCTGCATATTGAGCATTACCGGTACCTTCTACATCAGAGCCGCGCAGTACTGCTTCTGAAAATTCTACTTCCAGAGTGCGGTTATCTTTTACATTTACCTTTAAGGCAGATGGCTGATAACCATCGGTCAGTTTACAATATACAGTGTTAGAGGATTCAATGACGCTGTTTGTACGCTTATCCTTGAATTCAACCTTGATCGTGGTGTTATCTATCATAGGCTTATCAACTAACAGCTCTAATGCATTTGGCTCACCTTCTACATCAAGAATACCAACGACTTTATGTTGATTATTGCTGTTATTTCCGCTGTCTACATTGCTCCATACGGCTGCTTCAAACTTGCTGCCGTCCAATGCACCATTTGCTTTTCTGAAATCTTTTGCTTCGGCCAAGCTGGCAATTTAAGGAACAACAAAGCAGCCTGACCATGAGGATCAGGCTGCTTTGCCGTTAACTGTAGTTTTTATATGTGTTTGATTGCGACTTCCCATACAGAGGCTGTGCTATAAAACACTTCATGATCTCTTGATTCAAGGAGTTTTAACATCTCAGCGGATAATCTGACAGTATCAGCAATTGCCCATAGTATAATATGGGTGTCTAATAACAGTTTCATAGTTACTTTACTCCAAACATTTCTGATAATTTATCATTGCATTCGTCTATATCGTCAGGAATCAGATACTGCCCGTTTGCAATGCCTAATGTTCTCTTTGATTCAGGTGTAGACAGGTGCAGGGTAAAAGGCATTGCTCGTTCTTCAACGCTCTGCCTGGCAGATATTCTTACTGCCTCTGCAAAAGAAGTGCCTAATTGTTTATACAACAATTCTGCCTGTTCTTTTAGTTCTGAATCCATCCTTACCTGTAAGATAGTTTCGTTAGCCATCGTAATCGCCTCCTTTGTAATACAATGATAAAATATCTGCATTACTTTATCAATCCCTATATTTTATCAAAAAAGTTAAAAACAAAACTGCCTGGCTCCCTCCCTGATTAGAAGTAGTTCTTGTCTTTTGTTTGTTTTTTGTATCGAACAAATTTTATCATTATCTTTCCTTGTTTCGTATGATTTAATTGATTTTAGCATTAAAATCGCATATAATAAAAATAAGCAAATAAAAGGAGGATTTAACGATGGTTGTTACAGCAACAGAATTTAAAGCGAATTTCGGAAAGTACCTTGAATTAATTGCCCAGGAAGATGTTTTTATTACTCGTAATGGAAAAACGGTTGCTAAAGTTGTAAATCCACAAGTTTCTGCAGTGGATTCCCTGCGTGGAATGCTCAATAATTTTTCCTCTGATGTTGATCTGGATTCTTTACGAGAGGAGCGTCTTTTAAAATATGAAAATAATGTGTGATACGAACGTAATCATTGATGTTTTATTGGAAAGGGAACCTTTTGTAGAGGACTCCTGCAAGATTCTAAAGCTTTGTGAAGAGCACAAAATAGACGGTTTTGTATCAGCAGCTTCTGTTACTGATATATTTTATCTTGTGAGAAAATATACTCATAGCACAGAACTAGCTTATAAAGCAGTTGGAAAACTTTTGGAAATTGTCAAGGTGTGCAGCGTTACGAACAATGATGTACTTATTGCATTTCAGAAAAAGGCAAAGGATTTTGAGGATTGTCTTGTTGCTACTTGTGCCAAATCCATACATTGCGATTGTATTATCACCAGAAATAAAAGAGACTTTGAAGGCCTTGGTATTTCTGTGCTTACCCCGGCGGAATTTCTTTTGAAAATCATATAATACGCGCTTCACGGAAAAATTTCATATTTTTACAAAAATTATCAGAAAATAAATCAGATCAAAAAAACAGGATGACAGATTGAAATCCGCCATCCTGTTTTTGATTAATCAGGTATTACTTCTGATCTGGATCAATTGTTACTTTAATTTTTTTCGTAATGGTTGTTGTTATGTTTGTTTCCTTATTTTTCACGATGACCGTAAAAGTAATCTCACTTGGAGTTTTTACTTTGAGATCTTTTGCGCTCTCGCTTACCTTGATCTGTCCTTTCTCAACATAAGAAAGATATCCTTTGACACTGATACCCATATCTTCTACCGAGTATTTGGCATTATCAGTGCTGGCAGATGCAAGTTTTGAGAAACCAGTGAAAATATTCTGCTCATTATTACATTTAAAGAATGATCCACCGCTGACTGCCCCAACTGTAATGATTTCTGTAAGTGTATTTCCATCAGAGCCGTCAATAACCCTCAGCCCTTCAATCCACTTCTGTTCTTCACCAGATGTTGGGTCTATCGGGTCTACATGCTCATCACCCAACAGGGTCTGCTGCTTAAATGTACCGCCATTTTCTACAAGCTCTACCTTGCTAGGGTCATTATATTTCACTACAATATCATCAGCAGTAGCTTTTACGGTTACTTTTTTGCCATTTGCAATGTCTTCTGCAACAATTGTTGAATCTTTTACTGTTGCAACAATTTCAATGTCATCTAAGATTTTTTTAAGATTAACAGTTACTTTCTTAGCAAGCAATACACCCTTTCCATTAGGTAAGCTGCTGAAATCACCTTTCAGGCTTACCGTGCCGGTAGTATCAACTCTGACAGTAGCCTCAGACAAGTCGCCTGCACCCTCATTTCTTACGCCGACACCGTTTCCTGCGATAAGGAATTCACCGATGACTTTAGCTGCGGATGTTAAAGTATCAGACTTCACGCTGTTTACCTTGATTGCCGGTGTGTATGCACTGCCGTCATTGTTTAATATGTCAGTTGCTCTTACGATTTCAATATTCTCACCTATATATGCATTTGAATTAGGTGTGTTGATTGTTACAGTTGCACTGCCTTTCTCTGTCTTCTTGCCTGTAATCACTGATTTGCGGGCAGGATTTGTATTGATGATCTGTACTCCGTCTGCTGCAGTTTTAGTATCAAATGTGATATTGCCCAGGATGTCGCAGCCATTTAAGTCGATGGTGACAATTCGATCAATATTCAAAGTTCCAAGATCAAACCTTGTTCCGGCAGCATTTCTGTCAAGCTGTACCTTACGGTATTTATTGCTTTTCAGTGCTTCTTTGAATGCATTGATATAAGCTTTCTGTTGATCTGAACTTGATGTAAAATGTCCATACTGCTCAGTCTTATCATTGCCCCATACTGCATCGCCCAGTGTTGACAGTCCAAAATCAGTCTTATCAACAGCCAGCGTGCCATTCTCGCCATACTGGTACGGCATATTATATCCTGCCTCTACAGACAATGTGTCGCCGTCTTCGCTCTTAATGGCGTCAGATATGGTCAATATACAGTTGCGTCCATTAACTGGATAATTCATTGTAGTACTGCCAAGGCCTGAACTGTTTGTTCCATCCGGCAGCTTAATGGTAATGGAATCAATGGCACCATCATACTCATCATCGTATCCTACGATACGTGCTTCGATTTTTGATCCTGTAGGCAGCGGCTTGCCGTTGATCTGGTAGTTGAGTGTTGAAGTAGCGTTTGCAGATCCTCCAAAATAGCTGATCGGCTTATTGAACTTAACTAAGATGAAATGGCCTTCGCCTGCTGTAATGCCGCTGTATTTTCCGTCTTTAGAAACAGCTGCCCATACCACTTCGAAGTCTGTCTTAACGACTTCCTCATCGATATGGATCATGCCGCTCTCGGTAGTGATTGTATTGCCGTAGTCATCAGCGATACCACGCACATACAGATCCCAGTCGCCTGCATCCAGCTTATCTACCGGATTTACCTGGATTGTTGTATCTACAGCATCCACAAAGCTGTTGTCGTAAACGACTGCCTGAACCTGCTTTCCGCCGTCTCTCTTCACAAAGTATGCACTGTATATAGAGCCTCTGTCTACATCCTGTGTAGGGGTTGTGCTTTCCCAGTTTGATTGATTGGTCAGCTTCACAGGCTCATCAAATGTTACATGATACTGAGCAACCAGATTGCCGTCACGATCCTGTGCCTGCTCAATTGACTTGATCTTAGGACTTGTGGTATCTAAGGTCTTCATCATCGGATCTTCACTGATATTGATTGTGATTTCATCATTTGTCTTGCTGTTTGCAAGATTTCTGATTGAGCCTGCCGGTATACGCAGACGATAGGTGTTGTTATTGTAGGAAACATGATTGTTTTTTGTATCATGAACACGCGTCCAGTCAACCGTTGTTTCAACAAGATATTCGTTTGTGGCGGTTCTGGTACCGTCAGCCTCCACATCATAGATTCTCGATACCATGATCGGGTTATTCCCGCATCCGAGATCTGTATATTTTTCGTCTGAAATCGGCTCCCATTTGCCTGCTTTATACTGCTCCAGTATTACAATGTCCTTACCTTCATTAGCGCTGTTCGGTACAGTAAATGTTTTGCCCTGTTCAACAATGCCGAAGTCACAGTTTGCAGTCAGCTTGATCTGTTCCGGGGACATTACTTCATAGTCAAACTTAGGTGCTTCATTATTATCTGGTATTTCAAAGTCAAGCGTGGCAGTATTTATGATATTTCTCCAGCCATCTGAGCTTGCCGCCCAGTCGCCTACGTTTGATATTGCCAGTGAATGTCTGCCTGCCGGCAGGGCAGAGCCTTCGCCCATCTGGATTCTGACGATATTGCGCTTATCTACCCCGTTGCGGTATGTGAGCACTCTGACAGATCCCGTTGCGACATCTCTATTTACCCAAGGATGTTTCTCGGAAGTAATATAAATCTGATCATCATCATCGCTGCTGTCCTGTTCAGGTTCAGTCGCTTTCTTGATTCCGTAGTAATCGAGGCTTCTTGCATCAATCGTATAATTTTCTTCACGGTCAGCCGCATACAGGGCGTTACTAGTCCCTGCTACGTTTTTACCGCGCAGGACTGCTTCTGAATACTCAATCTCTAATGTGCGGTTGTCTATAACATTTACCTTCAAGGCTGACGGCTGATAGCCATCTGTCAGCTTACAGTATACAGTATTGGAAGAATTAATAACACTGCTTGAGTTGCGTTTGTCCTGGAATTCCACCTTGATCGTTGAATTATCCTGCATTGGCTCATCAACTAACAGTTCTAATGCATTTGGTTCACCATCAACAGGCAGGATACCGACAACCCTGTGTTCTGTACCGTTCTGATATGCATTGTCGACACCACTCCATACAGTTGCCTTGAACTTGGCAGTATCCAGTGCGCCGTTCGCTTTTCTAAAATCCTTAGCTTCACCGAAGCTGGCAATTTAAGGAGTCCCTCATCAATACTTCACCCACTTCTTAAAATCACCAAGCTCCAGCTCCCCGGCCCTGACCCGCTCCAGCATTTCCTTCGCCTCCATCCGCCACAGCGAAAAATGATTCTCCTTCATTTTTCCGCTTCGAATACGTGCATGGTGAGTTTTATAAGCGCGGTTATATATTCTCAGAGCTTCATCGTTTTCCAATTTCCTTTGAAAAGACTGCTTTGAGCCGACAGCAGAGCAGGATACGCCGGAGGCATTCACTCTGTTACAGTAAGCAGTCCTGCGGCTGCTTACGACAAAATACTTCCCGCAGCTGTTACATTTTCGGATCATTGTCCCGGTCTGGATCATAGACAGTATTTCCAGATCCAGCAGCTGCCGCAGGCTGTTGATTTTATATGTCTCGTATGCGTTCGGTGAAGTAATCTGCTTCGCGTATTCGACAGCTGTATGAAAACAGGCTGCCAGTTCTGGAGGGATTCCGTCGCGCCTTAAATTTAGTCCGTTGAGAGAGTGGAGGGGCTTAAAGATATTAGCGGTGCCGCAGCCGTTTTCTGGTCGATGGCCTCTGCCCTGAGCCGTCGGCTGAAAGGAAAGCCTGTCTGCGGTGTGTATGCACATCTGGCCGGATGATTCGTGGAAAATCCTGTCAAACAGCCATATGCGCTGGGCCGTAGTCAGCGTATTCAGATCATTTGCGGATATATCTAATAGGAAGAAAAGCATGTTGTATACATGATACTGGGTATTGATTACTTCAGAAAATGCTGCTGCTGTATCAGGCAGCTGGCGGCGAAGCTGTTTTTCTGGTTCGTCTGAAGCCTGTTCCGGCTTCGCTGCCCACGTCTTATATGTCTGGTAAAAATCATCTTCCGTGAACCATGAGGACGGCAGCAGCCCCGTGATTCTCTTGTAATACCATTCAGCATTGCGGGCAGTGCATATGTCCTTTTTGTTAGAAAAAGCAGCATGCGTCAGCAGATGATAAAAATAGTCCCCGACAGCCTTAATGACGGTTTTTTTGTATTCATGTTCATAATAGGGATGTATGGATCGCAGCGTTTTTGTGATTTGTTCCAGGCCGCTGCTGTCTGAAGTGTCTTTTGGTTCAAAAGTCGTAAGATCCATTTTCTGGGAAATGTATTGATGAAGCAGCCCGGGCAGGCAGGATAAATCCTCTGCGGCATATTGAAACAAAAGGCTGTGTGTGCTGTCCGAGGAAAATAAAGGGTCATCCTTTTCATTGAAGTATTCATATCCATGATTGTAAAATTGAACGTAAGCCAAAATGAGTCCTCCTTGGTCAGGGTATTAAACTGCAGCATCTATTTTTATTGACAAATACAGAACGCGTGTATATAATAAATTATATTAGATAGTAATACAAATGTCAATGTACTATCTAAAAATGATTCGACTGCTTTCGCTAAACGGTGATTTGAAGCAGTGGCCGTTTTTCGGCCATGGACAAAAGGCGGGGCAGAATTACACAAAAGAGAAAAGTTTTATTTTCTTTGTATTTTATATTCAAGGAGATGAAAAGCATGAAAAGAGGAATTTTAAAATTTGACACATGTATTATGGACGGGCATGCCGATACGTTTCGGACGATTTTCAAGACGCAGCATGGCAGGGTGCTGTATCTGCTTTTGGAAATCAATGGCTCAGACTGTACGATTCTGGACTGTTTTTATATCGACCGGAACCAGAACAAAGCGGGGGAAGAGCGCTACAACTGTAAGCCGTCGAAGCTGCAGACCTTTCAATTTAAAGCAGAAAAGCTGCTGTCGGTCGTTGAAAAAGAGCTGGATAAGAAATATTATAGTGTGGAGTTTGTACCTTCTGAGCAGGATGAGCTGTCGATGGAGGAGTATCTGCAGTGGAAGGTTGAGGACGAACGAAAAAAATACAGTTTTCTTGTTATGGTCGGGGATGGGGAGAGTTATGGCGGCCTGCCGGTACGTTTACGCACGCGTCTGAAAAACAGGCTTCATAGATCGGTTTATATTGAGCTGAAATATTACAAAGAGGGAAAGGGGGTCGTCCACCAGTGCTATTATTACGACCGCAGGTACCGGCGCCAGGATGTCAAAGTGACTCCTCCGCAGCTGGTCAGCTGTTTCTTTCCATACAGTCATCAGGGAATATTAAATCTGCTCAATCAGGAAATATGCTGTGATTTTACGCATATGGTTGTAACAAATGAGATCGATGTGGATTCAAATATGACGCCACTTTGCGGAGCTTTATAGGAGGTGCATCAGGGTGGCGATTGTTCTATATGCCAGAAAATCGGTTGAACGTGAAAACAGTATCAGCTGCGAAACACAGATTGAGTACTGCAGGTCAGTGATCCGGCCGAATGAGCGCGACGAGAAGATACTGACTTTTGTAGATAATGGCTATTCTGGGGGAAATGTCAACCGTGATGGTTTTCAAAAAATGATGAAACTGATCCGGCAGGATAAGATCAGCAAGGTCATTGTTTATAAACTGGACCGTATCAGCCGTTCGCTGTCGGATTTCGTAAATATTCTACAGGAATTCAAAGCTCATAATGTCGAATTTGTCTCTTCACAGGAATCTTTTGACACATCCTCACCTTATGGAGAAATGATTGTAAAAATCCTGATGGTGTTCGCTGAATTTGAACGGACGTCGATCATTAACCGTATCACGCAGGCATATGCCCACAGAAGTGAAATGGGATTTTATATGGGAGGCAGGAAACCTTACGGATTTGAGCTTGTGCCCACGGTCATACACAATATAAAGACAAAAAAGCTCAGTCCTGTTCCTAATGAAGTGGAACAGATTCAGTACATATTTGAGGTGTATGCACAGGAAAGCGTATCCCTGCGCAGGCTGCTGGATATTTTGATTGCAGAGAACAAAAAGCCGCTCAGCGGCAGGGACTGGACTACGTCAAAGCTGTCATCCCTGCTGAAGAATCCGATCTATGTGAGGGCGGATGCAGACGTTTATAATTATTATGACAGGCACTCAGTCCAGATGATCACGGATATATCTATGTTTGACGGGGAGCATGGCGCGCAGCTGTACGGACGCAATAAGCACCGGGCAAATGATTCTGACTGGTCTGATATGAAGCTGGTGCTGCTGACGCATGACGGCATAGTGGATTCTGATATCTGGCTGAAATGCCAGAAGAAACTGGAGAAAAACAAGCAGATTGGAAACAGTATCAGCAACAATACCAGCTGGCTGTCTGGAAAGGTAGTCTGCGAAAAATGCGGCCATACGATGACTACGATCAAGGGCAGGGTCGGCAGGGAAGGAAAAATCCGGCGGTATTTCAACTGCACCGGAAAATCCCATAAAAAAATCTGCACAGGGGTAAAAGCAACGATTTATGCAGAAGATCTGGAAAATATGGTTTACAACTGCATCGGTGAGAAGCTGTCGGACATAAAAGAGATGAAGCATAGTATGGTGGCAGGTGATACGGCTGCGGTCAATGAATTAAAGCTGAAAATAAAAGAAATTGAAAAGGAGGAAAAACAGCTTATAGATTCTATACTGGCAGGCGGATATGAGGACGCCCTGCTTGCGCTTGCCAATCAGAAGGCGGCACAGCTGAAAAAGGACCGTCTGGTACTGCAGGAACGTATCGATGAGTTAAAAAGCAGGAGGGATGAGACGCACCGTGCGGTCGATCTGGCCCGGTCATGGAGCAAGGCAGATTACAGGCGCAGGAAAGAAGTCGCTATGCTGCTGATTTATAAGATTGTAATCAGTGAGGACGGCAGTGCCGAAATCATTTGGAATATTTAAAAAGAATAACCACTTTGCGTAGCTATACTATAACTGTTATTGGATGTAATTTGTAAATTATGTTTAAAAATATGAGTGGTATATCGACAAAAATTTACAATTTTTTACAAATTTTTCATTTTTTGCATAGACTTTTAAAATAGGATGTGCTATAATCAATTTCAGAAAGCATCATGTTCAGGGCAGGCAAGAATATAACAGCTTCACTTACACAAAAGATAAACTGCTTTGAAAATGATGCTTTCTATTTTATTCACATACGCTTATAGCTTCAAAGAGGATATATTCTTAAATTAAATACTTAACTAAACGAAAATCAAATATTGTTAAATGAACTAAACGAAAATCAAATATTGTTAAATGAACTAAACGAAAATCAAATATTATTAAATGAAATAAACTTAAATCAAATATTATTAAATGAAATAATCTAAATCAATTATTTTTAAATCAAAGTAAGAATTTTTTCGAAACATAATTTCTAATTTATAAATCCAAATATAAAATTTGAACGGGCGAAGTCACAGATTCATAATCCAAATTAAGCAGAATTCCGATTAATGAATCTGGTCAGAAGATGCCTGCATAGCGCAGTCTCTGGCTGTCCAAGCAGATTCTTAAAATATATCAGCTGCATTAAAAAATAAGACCATAATTTATAACAGAATGATAAACAGGCAAGCATACCGGGAATCCACAAAAACAGCCGCATCTTTAGAGGGCCACAGTCATCAGCATTTTTAAGAGTCTGTAAAAAAACAATTCAGCTGTTCTGTGGATTTATGCAAAAATTTAAGCTCGTCCTGCGTGTGTCCTTGCAATTATGGAATTTTATGATAAAATGAAACAAATAACAGCAAAACAATGACAGTGAAATAATGAAAGGAGTCATATATGAATTTAGGCGAATTCCAATCACTTCAAGTTGTAAAACGAGTTGATTTTGGCATATACCTGGCTGAGGAGCCGGATGACGATGAGCGTGTCCTGCTGCCCAAAAAGCAGGTTCCTGCGAATACCCAGATTGGAGATACACTGGAAGTGTTTTTATACAAGGATTCCAAAGATCGTCCGATTGCGACTACGAATAAGCCGAAACTGGCGGTCGGGGCCTGTGCAGCCTTAAAGGTATTATCGATTGGCAGAATCGGTGCATTTTTGGACTGGGGGCTTGAAAAGGATTTGTTTCTTCCATTTAAAGAGATGACCTGCGAGGTACACGAAGGAGACGAGATCTTTGTAAAATTATACATCGACAAAAGCAGCAGGCTCTGTGCGAGCATGAGGGATCTGTATGCCATGATGTCTTTGGATTCTCCATATCAAAAAGACGATATCGTATCCGGGAGAATCTATGATATCAGCGAAAATTTCGGCACATTTGTTGCGGTGGACGATAAATACTCGGCAATGATTCCCGCCCACGAAGACTGTTCTATGCTGCGGATTGGTGATGTGATTGAAGCGAAAGTCACGAATGTCAAGCCAGACGGCAAGCTGGACCTGACACGCCGTGAGAAGGCATATTTACAGATGGATACCGATGCGCAGGCGGTAATGCGGGTGATCGAAGCGCATGGAGGTGTTCTGCCGTTTAATGACAAAGCGTCGCCGGAGGTCATCAAGCGGGAGATGAAAATGAGCAAAAACGCTTTTAAACGCGCAGTGGGACGTCTGTATAAGGAACGCAAGGTAAAGATCACCGAAGACAGCATACTGATTGTAAGATAACTACAGGAAAAGATTTCAGACAATAGAAAGCACGCTGCGCGGACCTTCTATTGTCATGAATAAGACCGGCATATTTTTGGAAAATATGCCGGTGCTGCACCTTATGCATACACGTCAATATTGCCGCCTATGCCCGGATTGACTGACTGCTCCATGGCTTTTACCATATCCATTCCGAGCGTCTGTGACAAATCCAGCTGTTTGCTCAGCAGAGCGATTGATATGTCGCTTGGTACAGAGGTGGATAAGCTTGGCATCTGCGCAAGGGCAATATTTGGTAATGAACCCACATCCATATAGATTTCCTCCTGTCTGACATACTTGCGCTGGCAGCCATGCGGCTTTGCCGCAGATCTGCCGTTACACTTTAAATTATACAGACTTATCAGCCAAAAAGCAACACTGGTGTTTTCGCAGCGGGTTTCTGCCGTCTATTGACAAATTGTATGCTAGGATTTAAAATAGCGTACGGAGTCCGGGACGTTTTGCAGGCATGGCTGTGAACCGGGCTGACTCTGTATACATATATTAATAAGAAATAACATGACGAAAGAGGCAAAAATATGGAATCTTATTTGGTATTTAAAGATCTGGCAATTATTATTATTGCTGCAAAATTGTGCGGGATAGCAGCCAGAAAATGCAAAGCACCTCAGGTAGTAGGGGAAATTGTGGCAGGTCTTCTGATCGGGCCGAGCATCCTGGGATGGGTCAATCAGACTGATTTTCTTATGCAGATGGCTGAAATCGGCGTAATACTGCTGATGTTTTCGGCAGGGCTTGAGACAGACCTAAAAGATCTGGTAAAGACCGGGCCGATTGCAGCACTGATTGCATGTGCGGGAGTGTTTGTTCCGCTGGTATTTGGCGCATTTTTATATATGGCGTTTTACGGCGTGTCTCCATGGGGATCGGAAGGCTTTTATAAGGCAGTGTTTGTCGGCACGATCCTTACGGCTACGTCTGTAAGCATTACAGTGGAATCGCTCAAAGAAATGGGGAAATTAAAAGGAAGGGTCGGGACTACGATTTTAAGTGCGGCGATTATTGATGATGTCATCGGCATTATTGTGCTCACGTTTGTGATCGGTTTTAAAAGTCCGGATTCAAAGCCCTTGACTGTACTTTCGAATACGGTTTTGTTTTTCCTGTTCGCGATTGTGGTGGGATTTATCAGCTACAAGATTTTCAAGCTTGTGGATACCAGAT
>Ga0137306_103027_pt1 | contig 13008 bp, 9 predicted proteins | sample Inofroosms_March_FD_97187 | JGI IMG/M metagenome (GOLD analysis project Ga0137306, IMG submission 97187) | Mouse cecal microbial communities from Vienna, Austria - N-Acetylneuraminic and N-Acetylglucosamine D2O microcosms_March | ecosystem: Host-associated > Mammals > Digestive system > Large... | reverse complement strand
GCCCATGCCATAATCCCGCACTTCCATTACAATACCCTGCCCCTCTCCATAAACCGAAACCTCCACATCCCCTTCCGGGCTGCTGGCTTTCAGGGCATTGTCAATCAAGTTGTTGAGCAGAATCAGAAGCTGCTCCCTGTTTCCCCTCATAAGAAAATTTTCAAGAGTGCTGTAGGAGAGATTAATATTTTTTTCCAATGACCGTACATGCATGATTTTTTCAGACTGTTCAAAAAGGGAAGCCGCAAAAAAGTCCTGATAATTTGCTTCTTCACCTTTGAGCAAAGCCATGTCAAGAAGCTGATATGCCATGTTTTGAAGCCTGCTGCATTCCGACATAATAAACTGGGTACATTCTAAAAGTTCCTCTTCCGATACAGGCGCTTTCTGGATGTATTCGGCATACCCGTAGATTGCGGTCAGGGGAATCCGCAGTTCGTGGGAAAAATTATCAATGAACTGCTGCTTCTTCTTTGCCGTGTCCTGAAGGTGCTGAATCTGGGTTTCCACTTGCTGGGCCATAAGATTAAAATTGCGGGCCACACTGGCAATTTCATCCTTTCCCTGAACCGTAAGTCTGCTTCCATAATCCCCCTCCGCAATCTTTGTGGAAGCTTGGGAAATCTGCCTTAAAGGGTGGAAAATAATATTCAGAAAATGAAAAAGAAAAAACGCCATAACCAACAGCATGAGAGAACCCATAAGGAAAAGGATTTTTTTCGTATGACGCCAGGAAGAGACCACATCCTTTAAGCTGCCAATATACAAAAGCCCGTAGTCTTGCAGCGGGGCCGGAAAGCTGCCGTAGATAAAAAGAACAGGAGGGTTTCCCTTTTCCATATAAACAATCCGCTCCTGCCTGCTGCCCGTATCAGGAGGAGAAGCCATGTATCCCCCAGGGTTAAGAGTTGGACTTTCGTAAACCCAGTTTCCTGAAAAAGATACTGCAAGTCCGTCTCCTTTCCCCCGCAGATATCTGGAATAGGAACCCATGAGAGAGTCCATATTTTCTTCCGGGCAATTTCCCCTCTGCTCCAAAGCCTGTATATCCCGAATCAAAGACGACGCGATTACATAATGCTCTGCCAGGCATTGATCCCTGGCGGTAGAAAGCTTATCATTTAAAATAACCACGGAAACAATCAGGAGCATGGAGTTAAGAAACACAAGGAAGAGAAGGAACATGGTAAAAAACGTCCGTTTTTTCATTCCAAAACCTCCAGCCGGTATCCAAGCTTATATACGGTTTTAATATGGTCCTCCAGATGGAACTTATGGCGCAGCCGCTGTATGTGGACGTCTACCGTGCGGGTGCCTCCGTCAAAATCATATCCCCATACCATATCCAGCAGCCGTTCCCTGGAAAGGGCAATATTTCGGTTTCTGACCAGAACCTCCAGCAGTTCATATTCTTTTGGTGTGCATTCCACCACAACTCCGTCTAAAAAAATCTGATGTCTGTCAAAATCGCATTTCATACTGCCCAGCGTAAACTCTGTCTCAGCCTTTTTGGTTCTCCGCAGCACTGCCTCCACCCGCGCCGTCAGCTCCAGCATCTGAAACGGTTTGGTAAGATAATCATCCGCCCCCATGGTCAGCCCTTTCAGCTTATCAGCCAGTTCACTTTTGGCAGTCAGGAAAATAGCCGGCACCCCGCAGGCAGCTTCCAATACCTGATAGCCATTGAGCCCGGGAAGCATAATATCCAGTACAACCAAATCAAAGCTGCTGTTTTGCAGCAGACTGACAGCAGACAGGCCGTCAAAAGCCTGGGTACAATGATGGCCTGTGAGATTCAGGTTTTTGCGTATCAGTTCATTAATGGAAAGTTCGTCCTCCACAATCAGTATTTCAGCCAATGAATATCCACATCCTTATAAGATAATAAAGGAGTATATCACAAAAATGTTACTAAGTTGTAAAAGGTTTTGCCTGATTCAGCATCCCCGCAGTCTCACTGAGCAGCGCCTCAATAAACACAAAAAAGATAGCCTGGTCGTCCAGAAATCCCATTTTTTTGTTGTAAGAAATCTGGGGAAGGCAGATAAAATGGTCGCACAGTTTTTTTAGTGGAGATGAGGCGTTCATGGTGAAAAGCACAACCGATGCCCCGTTTTTCTTTAACCGCTGGACGATTTCTTTGTAGTTAATGCTGGTGGTGCTGATGGAGAAAATAAGGCATGCGTCCCCTGGCCCGAAGATTTCCATGTAATCCGCCATAACCACCCGGTCGGTCACAAGGTAATTGGCCACCCCCAGCTTGGAAAGACGGTAGGACAGCTGGGACGCGGAGAAAGCGGTCTGGTTGATGCCCATGATGGCGACCCTGGCGGTTTGGCAGATGAGAGAGGCAATCTTCTGAAGCTCTGCCATATCGGTTTCCGCAGCCATCTGATTGAGATGGCTTACATACTGGGCCACAATGGCTGACATTGATGAGTCCCCGCCCCGGCTATCCGCGGCGGTTGTGCTGCGGGTGTCTGACAAGGCGGCCCTGGACATAGAAAACTTAAATTCGGAAAAGCCCTGATATCCTAATTTTTGGCACAGGCGGATGATGGCCGTGTTGGATGACTTGGATTCTTTGGCTACCTGGGTCAGTGAGTAGCGGATAACGGCCATGGGGTTTCCTAAAATATATTTCGCGATGATTTTTTCCGACTTGGTAAGGCGGGGAAGTTCCTGTTCTAATAATTCCAGCGGGTTCATAAAGCGTCCTCCCTGTTGCGATTTGTGAAACTGGTTTTATTGTAGCAGAATTTTGGACAGATATCCATTATTTTGCCGGAATTACCTTTTGATGTTTGAGGCAGGAGATGGCGGTTGCTATTGCATGTTCTTGGGAGTATAATGGGTTTGTTGGAAAGGCCTAAGATGAAAAAGGAAAGTGAGGAACCATATAATGAGCTTTAGTCTGTACATTATTTTTGCGGCAGTCAGTTTTCTGGCGTCTGTGGCCGGTGCTATCTGCGGGATCGGCGGCGGAGTGCTGATCAAACCGATCCTTGATATGTTCGGAGTGTTAAGCGTGGCCAGCATCAGCTTCCTGTCCGGCTGCACCGTGCTGTCCATGTCCTGCTATTCTGTGGTGAAGGCCAGGTTAAGCGGCTCTTCTCTGGTGGACATGAGGACAGGGACACCCCTTGCCATCGGCGCGGCCTTAGGGGGCATTGGGGGGAAGATGATGTTTCAGTATATATCCGGCCTGGTGGAGGATAAAAACCAGGTGGGAGCTGTGCAAGCGGCCTGCCTTTTGATCATTACCTTGGGGACTCTGATCTATACACTTAAGAAAGATAGGATTAAGACCCGCCAGGTGTCCAATGTGTGGGTCTGTATTCTTATAGGACTGGTGCTGGGGATATTTTCTTCCTTTTTGGGTATCGGCGGCGGCCCTATTAATCTGGTGGTATTGTTTTATTTCTTTTCCATGGATACAAAGACGGCGGCCCAGAACTCTCTGTATATAATCCTGTTTTCCCAGATCGCCAGCCTTGTGAATACGCTGGCGACCGGGAGCGTGCCGGAGTTTGGGATAGGGCTCCTGGTGATTATGGTTGGGTGCGGAATCCTGGGAGGAGCAGCCGGAAGGGTGGTCAACAGGCGGATGGACGGGGAGATGGTCAATAAGCTGTTTGTGGGGCTGATGGCTGCGATTATGATGATCTGCGGGTATAATATTGTGAAGTTTATGTGATTGGTTGAGGGAGTGGCAGGAATCGGGAAATGTAATGTGGTGAATGATATGGGGCGGAAAGGTTAAAAACAGGAGGTAGGGCATGGGCAGTTATCTGAATCCGGGCAATGAAGGAATGGCTGCGGATATGCTGGCTGCCTATTTTTGAGCATGTCCCGGAATGTTGAAGAGATGCTGTCTACGTTTTGCAGATATAGTATCTTCGATCTGACAGAGCATTTTCCGGATGTTCGTTTGCGGGAAGAGAATAATCTGATTCAGGTGATGAAAGACATTTTTGCCGGGACAAAGAAGCCGTTTATGATACTGATTGATGAATGGGCCTGCCTTTTCAGGGAGTATCAGCAGGATGGGGATGCTCAAAAGCAGTATCTTGATTTTTTGCGGGCCTGGCTGAAAGATAAGGATTATGTGGCGTTGGCGTATATGGCCGGGATTTTGCCTAAAAAAGTATGGGTCACACAGGTTGAATTCTGCTGAAAGCAGAAGAGAAGGCCCCCTGGGGGGCTCGGCATTGAATATGTTCGCGGAATACTCCATGGCTGACCCGGGCATTTCAGTATATGGCTGAGGATCTGTCAGCATACATTAAAAAGCTTAGAGGCTATGGCTGAAAAGGGTAGGATGGATAAGAGAGAACCTGATTGAAAACCCTGGGGATGAGTGATATAGTATGAAAGAGAGTTTAAAAACATATCACAAAGGTTCCAGGAAAGGAGGCCGCCATGCCCCCCATCAATATACTCATAAAGCCTGCATCCGGCAACTGCAACATGCGGTGTACCTACTGCTTTTATGCTGATGAACAGGAACACCGCTCCGTATCCTCCCACGGCATCATGTCAAAGAACACCATGCACAGGATTGTTGACAAAGCTATGGAATACGGGGATGGTGTCTGCACCCTGGCCTTCCAGGGCGGGGAGCCGACTTTGGCAGGGCTGGATTTCTATGAAGATCTGGCCGAATATGCGGCACACGTGCCTAACCCGAAAAAAATCCGCTTTCAGTACGCCATTCAGACCAACGGATACAACATAGATGAGCAGTGGGCCAGGTTCTGGGCGAAAAACCGCTATCTTGTGGGCATTTCCCTGGACGGCCCGAAAGAAATCCACGACCGCTACCGCAAGGACGCTTCGGGCCAGGGAACCTACAACAAGATCATGGCTTCCATCCGGCTTTTGGAAAAATATCGTGTGGACTATAATGTGCTGACTGTAGTTACGGCCGCAACAGCCAGAAGCGGGCAGAAGATTTATAATTTTTATAAGAAGAATAAGATTCATTATCAGCAGTACATCGAATGTCTGGACCCTCTGGGGGAGATGCCGGGAGGCCAGGAGTATTCCCTGACGCCTAAACGATATGAGACATTTCTGAAAAGCCTGTTCGACGCCTGGTATCTGGATGTGAAGGCGGATAAGTCGGTGTACAACCGGTACTTTGACAATCTTCTGATGATCATGGACAGGCAGGTGCCGGAGAGCTGCAATATGAGAGGAGTCTGCGGAAAACAGTGGGTCATAGAGGCGGACGGCAGCGTGTACCCATGTGATTTCTATGCCCTTGATCAGTGGCTTTTGGGTAATATAAATGAGGACAGCTTTGAAACGATGGACTTAAAGCGGGAGGAGCTGGGATTTATCCGGTGGTCCATGAAGACTCATGAGGATTGTAAAAACTGCACATGGTATCCTCTGTGCCGCGGGGGCTGCCGAAGGAACCGGGAGCCGGTTACAAAAGACAGTACGGGAAAGAATTATTTTTGCGACGCTTATAAGGGTTTTTTCGAATATGCGTATCCAAGGCTGAAGGAAGTGTATCGGAATATCCGTATGGGAATGAGGGGATAGGAGATATTTGCGGAGGTGTGAAATTGATATATAAATTGAGTGAGCAATCCCCGCTCCCTTTGCTCACTCAATAATATATCTTTACTAACTCATCCACCCTCCTAATCTCATCAGGAATCCGAATTCCCCTTGGGCACATAGAAACACACGGCATATCCACACATGCCCTGCACATGGAGGCGCTGTTCTCAATCCCCAGATTCAATTTCCGCAGAGCCCAGTAATCCTTCCCAAGAAAAAAATAATTGTACTGCCTGAACACCGTATGGATCTCCGTCCCGTAAGGGCACCTGCACCGCTGGCACCGGTCGCAGGGAACAGGCGAAAAATCCTTTTCAAGAATTGACAGCACACGCTCAAAATCAGGAACAGAGACACACAGCTCCTTTGTATCCCACCCAAAAGCCAGCTCTGCCTGTTTCCCGGTGCCTATTCCAATAAGCGCGCTGGACACAGGATAGGACAGCACGGTCTTGATCAGTGTCTCCACCGGAAAAAAGCCGGGAAGGATACCGGCTGCGTAAACCTTGTTTATCAGAATCCCTTTCCCACGAAAAAGCGGCTCCTTCTTAATCCGCTCCAGCATCCCCCGCTCCAGCAGATTCCCGCTGCCCTGGAGAACATCCACCCGGCGGTCCCCTGCCCCCCGAAGAAGAATATCATAATAGTGGGAGGCCACCCCGATAAACCGTATCCGTCCCTCCTCTTTCAGCTGACACAGAGCGTCCAGAGCCCCGCCCTTTCCAAATATCTCCTCCTCATGATCCGGGTCCGCCTGGTGGACAAAATAGATATCCGGCCAGGTTCCAAGGTTTTTGCAGGATTCCAGCACCCCCATATACATCTCATTGCCATCAAAAAACCGGGCCTTGTCCGATATAATAATCTTCTCACGCCCCACAGCAGCGGCAAATCTCCCCAGCTTCACCTCCGCGTCCCCGTACTCAGGCACAATGGCCGTATCATACAGATTGCACCCAAGACGAAAAGCCTGCTCCATCACATCCAGAGCCTGACTGTCCGTCAGATTAAAATAATCCGGCAGCACGGGAACACTGCCCTGAAGAATGGGGATGGTGCCGAAACTGATTTCTGAAACCGTCAATCCCGTATTTCCCAGCTTGCGATATCGCATACTTTCACCTCTGAAAACTCGAAAACCCCCGCAAATGCCCTCTCATCCACAAAAACCCCATCCGATACAACCGGCATCATAAGGCTTTTGCAATAGGCAAACGCCTCCCTGCCGATGCGTTTCAAAGTTGACGGAAAAGAAACTTTCTTCAAACTCTGACACCGGAAAAACGCCCTGTCAGGAATCTCCTCCAACCCCTCCGGCAGCAAAATCTCCTCCAGCAAAGTGCAGTTCTCAAATGCCCTGGCCCCCATATGGCCAAGACTCTCTGACAGTTCCACTCTCTCTAAAGCCCCGCACCCGGCAAATGCCCGGTTGCCTATAGATACAACGCCGTAAGCCTGTTTCACATATTTCAGCCACTTGCACCCAGCAAAAGCGCGGTTTCCGATAGAAGTAACCGAAAGAGGCAGCGTAATCTCCGTCAACAGATTCCCGTCCTGAAAAACCCCGTCCCCCACAGCCCGGATTCCGTCAGCCACCAGCAGCCGGGAAATATTGCCCGTACACTCCACAAGCACATCATTCCCATCCGTCTTAAAACAGTTCAGCATCTCCCCTGCCGCCTGCATGGCCAGAGGAGGCAAATCCCGTTTCCTGTCCCCGATTCCCTGAAATACCACCGAAAAATTGTCCCCAAGCACAAGCTCCTTTAAGTAAATGCAGTTTCGAAAAGCATAAGGCTCCACCTTAACCCTATCTGACAGAAACCGTATCTCCTCAATCCCCATGCCCCCGGCAAAAGCCCACCCGCACACAAGCCTCACATCCCTTGGGACAATCACATAGCCCTGGCAGCAGGAGCCGTCCAAAAGCATGCGGTTCACAATAACCAGAGGCGACAATTCCCTCTGCCGTTCCAGCCACAAGGTCCCATGAAATGCCCTGGCCCCAATATACTCCACCGAATCTGGAATGGCCACCTCCTCCAGCATAAGCACATCCCGAAATACCTCCGCCTCAATCCGTTTTATCCCATAAGGGATTCTGACCCTGTGCCCAAGCCCCCGGTAACGGCAGAGAATCTCCTCCTTCTCTATCTCAAAACAGGAAAAACAGCTGTGAAAAATCAGCCGGACTATTTCAGGTGTGGTTTCCCGTAAAATATCCCGGTATTCATGAAAAGTCCACGCCTGCCCCCGCCAGGTCACCTGTCTAATGCCAGTACAGCCGGAAAATGCGTACTCACACAGACTCACCTGTCCCTTCTCCCCCTCCAGAGCAATCCATTCCAAATCTCCGCAGTCCTCAAAAGCGTGGGGGCGGATAACCGCGCCATCCATAAACGCCGCCTGCCTCAGGGAGTCACAATTCTGAAATGCATACTCCCCAATCTCCCCCACAGTCCCAAAATCAAACCCGTCCAGTTTCCCGCACCCGCTAAAACAGTATCTGCCCACAACAGACACCTGCCCGCAGACACACTGCCTTAAACTTCGGCACCCATCAAACAGCCGGTCTTCCAGAACCTTTGCACAGTCAATCTCCGCCCGCTCAAGAGACAGGCACCAGGCAAACGCGGCCTCCCCCATACGGCCTGCCCTCAGAGACACCCGAACAAGCCCGGCACATTTCTCAAAAGCCCGCCTTCCGACCACATCCAAAAACGAAGGAAAATGGATACAGGTAAGTTCCTTACATCCCCAGAAAGCCCCGTCCCCAATATTACGGAGACTTTCCGGCAGACACAGCCCTGTCACCTGCTGGTTTCCCGCAAAGGCAAAAGGCGCGATAGCCCTAATCCCCTCTGGAACCTTCACCAAACCCTCACAGCGCCGCCCGTCCACAAGGATAGAGCCCACTACAGAAAAAGAGGATATTTGACTGTCAATCAAAGTATGTTCAAACGCGCTTTCCCCCGCCTGACTTAAAACATCCGCCTTTCCGGGCAGGAAAGAAGCACAGCCCTTAAAAGCCTCCTTGCCCACAGTCCGCACATGCTCCAGAGAGATATGGCAAAGACTCCGGCAGTTATAAAAAGCCCGTTCTTTGATTATCTGCCATGGGATGGGAATTGAAACAGAGTGAAAATCCCCCTCCAGGCCAATCTGCCGGCAGGACACCTCAGCCAACCTGACACACCCGGAAAACACTTCCGCCTCCGCCACAGTAATCCCCCCAGGCCAGACCACCTGCCGTAAGGACTCGCAGCCCTTTAAAGCCCCAGGCCCGATCCAGGCCACGCTGTCAGGAAACCAGACTGCCGTGAGAGCCGTATTTCCATAAAAAGCCCCTCCTGCCACAATCTTCGTCCCATCAGGAACATGAAATTCCCCGGCAGCGTCCCTCCCATCCCAGAACACGCCGCCTTTAACCAAATCCCTGCCGTCCCAGAACACGTCGTCTTTAACCAAGTCCCTGCCGTCCCAGAACACGCCGCCGCCTTTAATCAAATCCTTCCCATCCCTCCTCCATGCTTCCAGAAACGGCGTATGCTCCAGCGCATGTCTGCCCACAGACTCCAGAGAGTCCGGCAAAACCACCTGTTTCAGCCTGGTACATCCATAGGCCATTTTATCAGGAATATGGCAAACGCCCCGCTTAAACACAAGAGCGCCCAGCCGCCCGCAGCCGGAAAAAATATCCGACCCATAAAAAATCCCGCTTCCCCCTACCTGGGCCTTTTTCACGCCGCTTCCGGCAAACGCCAGGCTTTCCACCCGATTAAGCCCAGGCGGAAGAAAAACCTCCCTCAAAGCCCCACACCGGTAAAACGCCATTTTCCCAAGAAAAGTCAGACTGTCAGGAAAGGCAATAGCCGTCAAAGCCCGGCACCCGTAAAACGCCTGCTCCCCAATGGCCCGGACATTTGTCCCCAGCCCAATCTCCCTCAGCCCATGACAGTGCTTAAAAACCTTGTCCTCAATCACATCCACGCCCCCAGGCAGAAGAACCCTGATAAGCTTCACACAGTTTTCAAAAGCCCCCGCCCCAATATGTCTCAGATTTTCCGGCAGCTCCACGGTCTGCAAAACCAGACAGTCCCGAAACGCTCCCGCCCCGATGCTCTCCACAGAATCCGGCAGAATCACCCGGTCAATGGCCTCATTTCCGGAAAAGGCCTCCTCCCCCACAGAAGTAACACCCTCAGGCACCACCACCCTTGATTCGCTGCCAAGATATTTCAGGAGTACAGAGCCGCTAAGGCGAAAATTCCCCAGGACCTGTCTGCGGATCGCCGTGACCAGAGAAGGGATGTCATCCCCCGAAAGCCCGCTGATACCTTTAATCCCATAGGACGTTTTGTCGGGAACCACAATCTCCTTCAGGGAACTGCAGTTCATAAACGCGTCCTCATGGATGACCACCTGGTCATTCTGAAAAGAAACACACTCCAGGCTGATGCAGTTGCGCAGCGCCCTGCTGTCAATCTCCCTCAGAGAGGCGGGAAATGCCACGGAGATAATCCCCCGCTTGTCAAAAAAGCAGCTCTTCCCAATTTTCTCAATGCCCTCCGGAATCTCCACATGCTTTAAATTGGTGAGGAATTTCACCAGACATCTGCCGTCCAGCTCCATCATCCGCAAAATATCAACAGCGATAGACCGGACAAGAGACGGAAGGGCCATCCCCCCTGCCACAGCCTCCACGGCATTGGGAATTGCAATCCCCGATCCGTCAGGAAAAGAAAAGTCCGTAATATTTCCGCATCCTGTAAACACATCACAGATACAAGCCTCATCCAGCTCAGGGCACAGTTCCAGCCTCTTCAGCCTCACATCATTGACAAACACCTGCTTTCTCAGCCGCCTGACCCCGGGCATGGAGACATAAGTAAGACTGTCACAGTAAAGAAACACACAGTCCCCCAGCTCCCTCACAGAAGCCGGTAGGGAGACGGATTCCAGACTGTGACAGCGGTGAAACGCATAATCCCCGATCCAGGAGACACCCGATGGAATCTCTATTTCCCGCAGCTTCCGGCAGCCCTTGAAAGCCCCGGAAAGGATTCGGCAAAGCCCGTCCGGCAGAACCACCTTTTTCAGGGACACGCAGCCCTTAAAAGCCCCTTCCCCGATGGTGTGGACATCAGGGACTAAAATGCATTCATCTCTGCCGGTGTAAGATTTCAGAACGCCGTCTTCAATAAGAAAATCATCTTCAAAACAGGAGATATCCTCCATAATAACCTCCATAACAAACGAAAACCTCCATAGTTATATTACAATATGCGGCAATCCTGTGGGAGCAACAATAGGCAGCACTGTGGGTGCAGACAGTGGATTCGGATACGGTCAGTCCGTAGTTCCCGGACAATTGCCGGGAACCATATCCGTCTCTTCTATAAATATCGTCTCCACAAGCCTCTGCAGCTCCTCCAAACTGCCGCACTGATACAACTGCTGCTTATATTTTTTCGTCCCTTTTCGCTTCTTCATCCCATAAGAAGCCAGCTTCCGGATATACGCCAAGGTAAAAGTCTCATCATAACAGGAAGAAGTCAGCTCCAACTGTTCCAGAATAAGCTGCCGTACCGATTTTCGGACAGGTATTCCTGTAAGCGCGCTGAAAATAAATGGATTTTCCAGTCCATATCGGGCAATCATCACCCCGTCAGCCCCGGTGCGCTCCATCATCACCCGGGCATCCTCTGCGGAGAAAATCCCCCCGTTGGCAATAACAGGGATAGACACAGCCGCCTTAGCCTGCGCAATCTCCTCATAACAGCAGGCCCCGTCATACATCATGCTGCGGCTGCGGCCGTGTATGGTAAGCATATCCGCCCCCGCATCCTCACACATCCGGGCAAATTCCGCCGCAAACATGTAATCCTTTGATATTCCCGTGCGGCATTTCACCGTGACAATCTTTCCGCTTTTTTTGCATCCCCGGATAATGGCTGCGGCCCTTGGCTGGTCCAGCATCAGAGCGCTGCCCTCACCGCTTTTAAACACATTAGGCACAGGACACCCCATATTAATGTCAATAATGTCAAAATCCTCCAGAAGGGAGGAGGAAGCCATCCTCTCCATAACAGCCGGAACGCCTCCAAGAAGCTGCACCGCCTTAACAGGCTCCCGGTCCGTAGTAAACAGCAGCCGCCTGGTAGCCCTGTCCTGATATTTCAATGCGTTGGCGCTGGCCATCTCCGTGAAGCATAAGCCTGCCCCCAGCTCATAGGCCATCATTCGAAACGGATAGCAGGTGTACCCGGCAAGAGGAGCCATGAGGATGTTGGAGGAAAGCACAATACCGCCGAGGCGTATGTTTTTAATTTCCATAGGAAATGTACCTTCTTTGTTTTTAGGTTTATCATCAACGCTCTGCATCTGCCCGCTGTCCGCTGCGCGCCGCCTGGTGCCTATTGTCCGCTTCGTGCCGGTTGTTACCTGCTGCCCACCGTCCGCTGTCCAGGCCGCCCACCAAGCCGTCCATTTTATCAGTGCGTTTCTTTTATTATACACGCACAATGCCCTGGTCACAATCACAATTCTTCCAAGTGGCATAGGCAGCATGAGGAGGGCCATTTCCGCATAAGATGGGAAAAAGACGGAAGGAGCATTGTGAAATGTTAAATTATATGTGGGCATTTATGATTCTTGTGGGGATTCTGTGGGGCGCCTTCCATGGAACCATGAGCCAGGTAACCCAGGGGGCTCTTGATTCCGCGAAAGAAGCAGTCAGTCTGTGCATCACCATGCTTGGAGTCATGGCCCTGTGGACCGGGATTTTGGAGATTGGACAGCGGGCAGGACTTATTGAGCAGATTGCAAAGAAGATGAAACCTATTATTAAGTTTTTGTTTCCCAATCTGCCGGAGGGACACCCGGCAGGGGACGCCATGGCCACCAATATGATCGCCAATATGCTGGGGCTGGGGTGGGCGGCTACGCCGGCGGGCTTGTCCGCGATGAAAGAACTGGAAAACCTGGAGGAGGAGCGGAGGGAGGAAAATGTGAAGGAGGAGCAGCGATTAGGGAGCAGAATAGGTTCAGACCGACAGAATAGAAAGGGAGAGATAACGAAAGGCAGTCTCAGAGCTGTGCAGAGAGGCGTGGCAAGCAATGAGATGTGTACCTTTTTGATTATTAATATTTCTTCGCTGCAGCTGATCCCGGTGAATATGATTGCGTACAGAAGTCAGTATGGGAGCGGGAATCCTGCGGCGGTTGTAGGACCTGCCATTGTGGCTACGGCGGTGAGTACATTGGCGGCGGTGGTATTTTGTAAGATTATGGACAGGAAATATTAAGAAATCATATTGCAGGCAGGCGGGATTCTATTTTAACAGTTTTTTTCAGACCTTTTGGTCGGGGTAGTATTGAGTGAAAGCCTTTTTTAGGGTATACTTACTTTAAGAGATATTCAAGATATTTTAA
>Ga0137306_103026_pt1 | contig 13012 bp, 11 predicted proteins | sample Inofroosms_March_FD_97187 | JGI IMG/M metagenome (GOLD analysis project Ga0137306, IMG submission 97187) | Mouse cecal microbial communities from Vienna, Austria - N-Acetylneuraminic and N-Acetylglucosamine D2O microcosms_March | ecosystem: Host-associated > Mammals > Digestive system > Large... | reverse complement strand
GTCAATACCTGATGTAGGGATTTTTCCGCTTCTTGATCTACCACCTCATACGTACTGTTAAAAAAACAGAGATTGGGGTACATCACGCACCACCAGTTATGCCCGCCTCCTTTTCCAATCACTACCTCCAATGCCTCATATTTTCCCGCCGGAAATGTATAAGGGCCATAGGTTTTTTCTGGAAAATCTGTGACCGTCAGAGAAGCTTTGACATCATATGTATATCCCTCTGCTGCAATGACACCAGAGGCCGTATTCTCAACCTGCTTTAAGTTTTGCTCTACTACTTTGCGGCTGGTGTTAATATCTGTAATACCGGAAAGTTTGGGCTGCATATAAGTCCCTATTGCATCCCGCACCTTCAGCTTTAATTCCTGATCTGCCTTTGTATCACTGTTTGCCCGCACATGGAAACGGATAATTTTTCCGGCAATTTCTTCTGTAAGGCGCTGCTGTCTATATTGATACATTCCACCAAACAGCAGCGCTGCCACTGCACATACCATCACAATTTTAATCCATCGTTTCATAACTAATACCATCCTTGTCTTTTCTATTGCCGGCTAAGGAAAGTATTGCCAAAAACAACTGCTTTATACAATTTTTATTCCCAATCCATCAAATTAATATCGACCTCAAAAATCTGCTCTACCTTCTCATTGTACATATCAGGAAGATTTTCATATACTTGATAAAGTTCTCGGTCGAATCCGCCCAGTGAGAGATAACTGTTTGTCATATCCATGCCAAATTTCTCTTTCAATTTCTTTGCAGTATCCTGCAAATTAGCAATAAGATGCCGTTCTATTTTCTGTTCCAATTGATACTGCTGCTGCGTTGAAGAAACTTGTCCCGTCTTAAGCTTTCCTTTGCCCGAAATAGAAACAGTTACTGTCGGCGTATCTTTCTGTTTTTTAATATCAAGACTGACCTGAATACCAGAAATCTCCACCACCTCATTCTTGACTGGCTCAACAGTAAATTTCTTTAAAAGCCCCTGACAGAAAAATACTTCCATTGCCTCCTCCACGGTAATCATTCCCCGATAACTAAAATTGAGTACTGCTGCATATTTGGTGATCACGGGACGATTGCCCTGTTCCGTGAGTACTGGAATCAACAACAATTCATCCTGATTATGCCATTGGTTCATTAAATCCCCAATCGTGGCAATTTTATTTTGCTTGAAATCTTTCTGACTCTCCAACATTTCTTCCAAATATTTTCCCATCGAACCTTCAGTCTCATCCGTTAGCGAAAGAATCTTTGCTGCTGATTCACTGCCAATTAGAAGGCTGGTGTTTCTAGCGGAGGCTTCCCGCTGTTCCCAGGACAAAAGCAGACTGCGAAGCTGCCTTTGGTCTTCAAACATATTTTGTCCCAACACAATGGCCTTCATGTGATTGTAATCCAGTACCCGATTGGTATTATTCTCATATGATTTTTCCACATGGTACATATCCATTCCTTCTAAGGACAAGCCCATTGCTGTATCTGTAGTCTTTCCTTTTTCTGAAATTTGCGCCAAATCGGGAAAATCAAAGCTTACAATCAAAGATCTTTCCTCTAGTTCTGCATTTTGATTTTTCTTTTCCTCTCCTGCCTCTGTCTTTTGCAAATCAATTCCCACTGCCAGGGGAAAACTGCGCTGCTCCAACTCCACAGACTCACATCCACAGAGCATAAACATCCCCAAACATGCCAAATATACGGCTCTTCTTTTCCACATCAGTGATTCCCTCCTTGTTTGGCTGTTTTTCCTTCCTTCACCCAATGCAGGAACAATAGAATCAGCAAAATCAAAAACATTCCTGGCAATGCGACATGGCTTTGATAAATTTCAAATACTTCCGTCAAAAAATTATACTCAAAAAATCCTTTCGCAATAAAAAATGACAAAACCGCAGTGATCCACAATGTCCAAGATCCTTTGCACTGTTGACATAACTGTTTTAAAATCAAGGTCCCTTGAAAGATCCCTGTATTCATAAGCGCAAACAGGGCAAAAAACCATACAGCCGTCATCAATACATCCTGCCTAGTAAAAAATCCTCCTGGAAGATTCACCATGCCCATCAAGGTTATAATTGGCCGTTTCAAAATTCCCATTGTATTTTGCCCAAACACTCCGACAAGAATGAGATAAATGAGAGCATTCAATACCATCACGGTAAACAATGCCCTTCTGCCGCAGGAGGCAAGCTGCTGCGGTTTTGTGCAAAATGGTTTTAAAAACAGCAGGGCTGTCAATGGTAGTGTAAAGATCAGCACCGCCAAAGTTCCCCCCAAAATTTGTGCGCCGCCAGAACTGACAATCGGCGTCCAGCGCGCTGTATCTACCTCTTGAACCGCCAAAAACAGCATAATCAACAAGGGGATCCCCAAAAACCAAAATATAATTTCATATACCCTCGCTCTGCCCTCTATGCCACGCATACTGCCATAAACTGCTAACAGTATAAGTAAAATGCAAACTCCCAGCCAGGAGCCATCTGGCAACAGCCAGGTCAAGACCAACATCGTGGCCTGATTCAATACAAATCCGCAAAGTGTTACAAAGTACAAAAAATAAAACACCATAATAACATCGCCCAAAAGCTGTCCTGCTGTATCTTTTATATAATTATAATAATCTGTTTCCATATACTTCAGGTTTGCACCGATCAGCCATAATAACACTATTCCGCCCACTGTTCCCAATATTAAGCACAGCATGCCATCTGCTCCCGTCAACGTTGAAAAAATACCTGGAAGAATCAGGCTGCTAATGCCAAAAATATCTAAGATAAACAGCCTTTTTATCTGTCGTAATGATATTTTCCAATTATCTGCAAACATGATACCTCTCCTTTTTCATTTCCTGTACTACTTCTTTTGCTTCTCTTTTTGCTGATTAAATTTCAATTTTTTAGGGGCAGCCGCAAAAAAGGGTCTCGCTCATCCTGATAACCGTTTAAATCAGCGCCCACAAACGGAGCCAGATAAGGAATGCCAAAACTCTCCAGATGAGATAAATGAATCAATACCACCAACAACCCTGTCAAAAATCCAAACAATCCCAGACTGCCACAGAGAAAAATAAACATAAATTTTAAAATTCGGAAGGCAGTGGCAAATTCCTCATTGGGCACTGCAAAGGAACACAACGCTGTCAACGCCACCACAATTACCACAATCGGACTGACTATATTGGCATCCACAGCCGCCTGCCCAATAATCAAACCACCAACAATTCCTATCGTGTTTCCATTGGCTCCCGGCAGGCGCACTCCGGCCTCCCGCAGCAGCTCAAAGGCAATCTCCATTAGAATTACTTCCACCATAGCTGGAAACGGCACGCCTTGTCTGGCTGCTGCCAGAGAGAGCAGCAGCGCTGTGGGCACAATCTGAGTATGGAAATTGGTCATTGCCAGATACAATCCTGGAAAAACCATCGCCATAAAAGAGGCCAGATAGCGCAGCGCCCGAGTAAAAGAAGCGATCTCCCAACGACTGTAATAATCGTCACTGGTCTGAATATAAGTATTGTAAGTTGCCGGAAGAATCAGAGCCACCGGTGAATTGTCTGATAACAATACAATTCTTCCCTCCAAGATAGCCATCGCCGCCCGATCTGGCCGCTGTGTAGTCTGAAACTGTGGAAATGGTGAATACTTTCGTTTCTCGGTAAGCTGTTCAATAATTCCGCTGTCTAAGGTTCCATCAATCTCAAATTCTCCGAGACGTTTTTCAATCTCCTCAAGCATCCCCGGATGGATTAAATCTTTCATATAAACCAGATCTACATTGGTATGTGTGCGCCGGCCGGCAAAGCTCTCTTTCACCTTGACATGGGGACTGCGCAGACGTTTGCGGATTAGTGCTGTATTCAACTTTACAGACTCAGAAAATCCCTCATTGGAACCACGGATTACTTTTTCCGATTCTGTCTCATAGACCCCCCTGCTAGGATAGCCCTTATCAGGAATCTTTAGAGCTTTGTTGTAACCATTAAGAAAAAACAATACATCCCCAGTAAGCATTGCCTGCGCCGCATCTTCTATGGTTAAAAAGGGCTGAGAATCTGAGATATCCTCCACATTATCCCTCACGTAAGCTGCAAGCTCTTCTTCTGGCAAAGAGCGCAGTTTTCCTAAGAATTTTCCCACAGCGGAATCTTTCCAATCCACACTGCTTAGCGCCACCTCAATATAGGCGATATAACATTCCTCTTGCAAATTTTTTCCAACTTTAATATTGCGTTTTTTAATATCTGCACAATCCGAAAAAAGTTCCTCAAAATTTCTAATATTTTCCCGCAAATCAGCAGTGATCTGAATTGGCATAATTTGTACATTTTCCTTTCTCTATTTTCTAATTTTCTTCTAGAACAAAGCGAGCAAGTGCGCATAATTTTCTTATTCATTAAATCCAAAGGAATTTCCGATAAGATAAAAAAAGAATAAGCAGTCTGCCTATCCTTTTTCTTACATTACTATTATATTTTCCCAAATTTTCCTTTTTATTCCTGTTTATGAATAATATTTTTTACCATAATCTCCTGATTTACCACATGATAGCCCACAATCTCTATCACTGTACCCTTATCCTTCTGTTTCAGTCCCTCATAGATCTTCTTGTGCTCTTCAATCAGTCTTGGATATACATCATCATTTTTTAAATATTCGACCCGATAACGATACATTTGTTCCCGCAGATTATTAAGCATATTTACCAGTTTGGGATTATCTGCAGCCTGGTAAATGACCTCATGAAATTCCACATCTGTCTGAGCTGTTTGTTTCACATCTCCACTTTGGGTACTCTCCTCAAAACGAATCATCGCTTTATAAAGCTGTTGTAATTTTTCCTCTGTCATATTGTCACAGGCTAGACTGACCGCAAGCTCATCCAAAGCGCGTCGAATCTGCAGCACATCCTCCATATCTTTTTCTGTCATCTTGGCAACCTCAGCCCCTTTCCTGGGCACTGTCACCGCCAATCCCTCCAGCTCAAGCATACGAATGGCCTCTCGGATCGGCGTACGGCTCACGCCCAATTTAGAGGCAAGCTGCAACTCCATCAGTCTTTCCCCTGGTTTCAATTCCCCTTTTAAAATCGCTTCCCGCAGGGTATGAAATACTACGTCCCGCAGTGGAAGATATGCATTCATATTTAATTCCAGTTTATCTGTCATCCCTCTCCTCCTGCTTCATTACTTTATCTGCGAATATTATAAATATCAGTCAGATACACCTGTTTGGCCAGTGACCCTTCCCGCAGGCTCTGATATGCCTTCTGCGCCTGCGCCTCCTCTTCAAACAATCCAAAAACTGTGGGGCCGCTGCCACTCATCATGGCATTTATGGCGCCATAATGAAGCATCTCCTCTCGTATCTGTGCAATCACCGGATAATGAGGGATGGTGACACTCTCCAAAACATTTCCCATATGAGCGGCAATTTTCTTTAAATTTCCCTCACGCAGTCCCTCAATAAGAAGATCAATTCTAGGATGCTCTGTATCCTTGTCCAATGTTAAATTTTCATAGACAAACTTTGTGGAAACACAGATCGGAGGCTTAGCCACCAGCACTTTGCAAATAGGCATTGGCGCAAGTGGTGTAAGTTTCTCTCCAATCCCCTCCGCGAGAGCTGTTCCCCGCATCACACAATAGGGCACATCCGCCCCAATCTTAAGCCCAATCTCCATCAGCCGCTGCTGTGAAAGATTCAAGCGAAACATACGATTCATACCATAGAGCACTGCCGCTGCATCAGAACTCCCCCCCGCCATTCCTGCTGCCACGGGGATAAATTTTTGTAGATCAATATAAATACCCTGCTTGAGATCACATTCATCCATTAGAATCTGTGCAGCCTGATAGACCAGATTATTTTCATTTTCTGGCACATAAAATAAGTTGGTCTTAACCTGTATTTCTTGCTTTTCTAATTTCTTGATAATAATTCTGTCATATAAACTTAGGGTCTGCATCACCATACAAACCTCGTGATATCCGTCTTCTCGGCGCCTTAATACATCCAGTCCCAGATTAATCTTGGCAAGCGCTTTTAACCTCATTTCGTACATTGTATTTCTCCTGTATTTTGTATACATTTTCTGATATTAGTTAAACATTTTTTAATCAAAATGTCAATCATCAGTGTTAATTATTTCCTTTTAACTCCGATATAGTTAGTAAGAACTATTAACTAATTAAAACGGTTATGGATAACCAATTTTTGCCAAGGAGGGGCATAATATGAGTGTAAACAGTATTAATACTACCAATACAGCAGCTTATACCTCAACTATTCAGCAGAATACTTATAAGAATGAGGATACAAACACCAAGGCTGCTGAAAAAGAATCTTCAAAAAATAAAGGTGTAACATATGAAAAGGGCGGTGCTTACGCTTCTGCAAAAGGCATCTATGCCAAAGAAGATGTCGTTGCTCGTTTAAAGAAAGATGCAGAGGAGAGAACGAATCAGCTTAAGAGCCTGGTACAGCAGATGATGGGCAACCAGGGAACCAGAATCGGACAGGCAGACAATATGTGGAAATTCCTCGCAAAAGGTAATTTCACTGTCAGTGCAGACGTCAAGGCTCAAGCTCAGAAAGACATTGCAGAGGATGGCTACTGGGGTGTTAAACAGACCTCTGACCGTATCATTGACTTCGCCAAAGCATTGGTAGGAGATGATCCAGAGAAAGCTGAGAAAATGCGCGCCGCTTTTGAAAAAGGCTTTAAGGCAGCTACCAAATCCTGGGGTTCCAAACTCCCGGATATCTCTCAGAGAACTTATGACGCGGTTATGGATAAATTCGATGAGTGGGCTGGCGTAAAGACACAAGCCTAATCCTGCATCTTGCTTAAGAACATAACACTGGGTGAGTCCCCATCTCCCTTATCTTGAGGGAAATGGGGACTTTTTGTGGACGGGAAAGCATAAGGAGATTTATTCAGAAAGCTCTCCGCTGCTATTGCTCCTACGAAATCATTATGATACAATAATATCCTACATAACAAAATAAGACACTGACTTAAGTATGAAAGGAGACATTTATATGGCATGTTTTTTAGTACCTGCTGGAGAGGCAGTGGCGACAACAATAATAACCAAAATTGTAAAATCAAAAGAAGAAAAAGAGCGGTCTGCCTCTGACAGCATCAATGCTGCAATTGATACACAGATAAAAATTCCTTTTTCCCATAAACTGAAATGGCTCAACAATATGCTTTGGGGAGGTTCTGCGCTTCTTGCTTTTGAGCATATTTGGCATGGTGAAGTGGTGCCGTGGTTTCCATTTTTGACCGCAGCAGAAAATCCAATTGCCAGATCTGAAATGCTCCAAGAAATGTCGACGGTCGGTGTGGCAATGGCTCTATTGGTTTCTGCTGTTTGGGTGGGAATTACCACTGCCTCAAATCTAATTGAAAAGCGCCCCCAACAGGCAGTAAAGGTTAAGGCTCACAGAGGGAGGAATCAATGACCTTACTGACGGCTGTCCTGGCGGCAATTATCACCACGATCATATGGTATCAAAAAGACAGTAGAAATGAGATGAAAACCGGAACACTCAGTCTAATGTATTGGGGTGCTTCACTGATGTGGTTGACAGATGCTGTCTTTGAATACGTGCAACTTCAGACTGAATATTTTAAGCCATCGCCAGCAGATCTGCTAAATGATTTCTTTCTAGGCATCTGTGCAGTTGTATTTGGCTTACTTCTCTGGCTCATTCTTGTGTTATTGAAAGATCCAAAAGGTGTCATCAAACAGGCTCTTGAAAATATCCGCAACTAAAAGAAGGGGCTGTTGCAAAATAGTTGGTATATGCAAAATATGGCATTTAGAACGCAAGATTCTTATCCATATATTGTATATAAGCTTCATTTTGCAACAGCCCCTTATCTATCAGACGGCAGGCGCACATATTTATAAATACTACATAAGCAATTCGCACCATCACAAAAATACCGTCTATTTTTACTTATACAGAAAGGACGTAACGATATGGCAATTATACTTCTATTATGCTGTGCCGTCATCCTCTCCTGTATCATAGCAAATCGTTTTTCCAGTAAATTTGGAATGCCTGCACTTCTGTGCTTCATGGCTCTTGGTATGATATTCGGCTCTGACGGACTCTTTAAAATTTCCTTCAACAATTATATAATAACCGAACAGCTTTGTACCATTGCATTGATTTTTATTATGTTTTATGGTGGTTTTGGCACCAAATGGCAGACTGCGCGTCCAGTGGCTCTGAAAGCTGTGCTTCTCTCCACTTTAGGCGTAATCATCACAGCTCTTCTGACTTGTTTCTTCTGTTATCAGATTTTACATCTTTCTTTTTCTGAAAGTTTTCTGATTGGCGCCGTTTTAAGTTCTACCGACGCAGCCTCCGTATTTTCCATTCTGCGCTCAAAAAATCTGAATTTAAAACACTCCACAGCTCCACTTTTGGAAATCGAGAGCGGCAGCAATGACCCTATGGCCTATATGCTGACGATGGTTGCCCTGGCCATGCTTTCTGGTGACAACAGCACATCTGTTCCACTGATGATGCTCACTCAGATTGGTTTTGGAATCACCATCGGAATTGCCAGCGCCTATTTAGGAATCTTTGCGCTGCGCAAAGGAGAATTGATTGCTGAGGGCATGGACACCGTTTTTGTGATTGCCCTTGTGCTGCTCTCCTACGCACTGCCCACCTTAATCGGCGGCAATGGCTATCTGAGTGTCTATCTCACAGGCATTATCCTCGGAAACAGCCCCATCAATAACAAAGTCACGCTCGTTCATTTTTTCGACGGCATCACTGGACTGGCCCAGATCCTGATCTTTTTCTTGTTGGGACTCTTGTCTTTCCCTCATTTGCTTCCTGGATTATTGACTCCTGCACTGCTGATTGCTCTGTTTTTAACCTTTGTAGCCCGTCCAGCAGCCGTATTTCTAATTCTGCTTCCTTTCCGCTCCTCCATACGGCAATGCCTTCTTGTCGCTTGGTCAGGACTGCGCGGCGCAGCTTCCATCGTATTTGCCATTATGGTAATTGCAGGCGGCACAGAATTAAAGCATGATCTATTTCATATAGTATTTTTTATCTCTCTATTGTCTGTTGCCATCCAAGGTTCTCTGCTGCCAATGGCCGCCCGAAAGCTTCGCATGGTTGACAACAGCTCCGACATCCGCAAAACCTTCAATGACTATCAGGAGGATTCAGAACTAACTCTGATGCGCATGTTTATTCCTCATGGACATAACTGGGAAAACCGCAAAATTGAAGATGTAAGTTTTCCGACGGGCTCCCTTGCCTTGATGGTGAAACGGGACAATGACACACTGATTCCCCGTGGGAACACTACGATTCTTGCGGAAGATACGATTATCTTAAGCGTGCCTGCATACCGCAGTGAAAACGACAATAAATTAAAGGAAATTCTCATTGATTCGGCCCATAATTGGTGTGACTGCACCATTGCTGAATTAAAACTTCCCAAAAACCTTTTGATCGCTCTCATTAAACGGGGAGATAAAAATATTATTCCCCAGGGCAGCACAATCATCCAGTCAGGTGATCGGGTAGTCATTTACAAGTAAATTTTTTATGCCAGCAGCTTCCAGAAATATTGATTCAGACAATCCCACGTCTGGGAGCTGCCCAGCATTTGATCTGCCCATCCCTTTACCATAACCATAGAATCTTCCATATATTTATTTAACTTATCAATTCTTGGCACCAATCCCATTTCTGGCAATTCTTTTTTCATTTCTAGTAACCGTTCCAATTCTGGTTTCAAACAATCTTCCAATTCTGCTTCTACTAGCTCTGAAAAAAGCATTGGCGGCGGGCATTCTCTGTCCAAAATCCATTTTGCCGCCAATAACGGACGCAGCACATAGAAATATTTCTTTGCCCTGACTTGATCTGTCTTCAGGTAGGTGCGATAATTTGATTCCGCCATATGCCAATAGTGATACAAACCTTTTTTCTTAGAAAAATACAGCGGCAGCAGTTTTTTCAATTCCTCAAACTCTGGAGAAGTGCGATATAAAACAGGAGAGGAACACCATTCAAAAACAGTTGGATTTGATTTATAAAGCAATTGCAGTGCTTTTTTGATATCCCATCCATTGATATCAAGAACCTCATCCAACTGCCATTCAATCACATCTCTGACTTCATCCAGCCTCAGATAACTCTGCCTGTCTCTGACATAGAGAAACCTTACATCATAATCACTGTCAGGCGACGCAAAGCCCCATGAGCGGCTACCAGATTCCACAGCAGCGATAATACGGACATTCTCCTGCTTTTCCACCTCTTTTAATTTATCTTCAATAATCGTCTTTATCATTTCATCTGTCATAAATACACCTGCTTTCTAAATGGCATTCAAGAACACCTCGGCGTTCTTGAATCATAGATAAAAATCCCCAGAAACCAAACCATACTACATATGATTTTGGTTTCCAAGGATCCTATTACTCCGCCAAAACAATAATACCGTTATTTCTTAGCAAATTTTACTTTAAATACATACCACAGTGCTCCTGTAATACATACGGAGGAATAACCACCGCAGATAATACCTGCCATCAATGGCAGTGCAAATTCCCGAATTGAACTGACACCGAGAATGAAGAGCACAAACACCATAATAAATGTAGTCAATGAAGTATTGATACTTCTAGTCAAGGTCTGGGTGATACTTCTATTGGCAACTTCCTGCAAGTCCTCTGGGCTTTTCTTCTTAAGTCCTCCCATATTCTCACGAATACGGTCAAAGATGACAATCGTGGCGTTGATGGAATAACCTACAATAGTCAGCATACATGCAATAAAGGTATTTCCCACGGATATCTTAACCACCGCATAGAATGCCAGCACCACCAAAACATCATGGAGCAAGGCAATTACTGCACTTCCCGCAAAGCGGATATCCTTAAAACGGAACCAGATATAGATCAACATACAGATTGTTGCAATAATCACTGCCCAAACTGCATCGGAGCGCATCTCAGAGCTGATTGTTGAACTAATATTTTCAGCGGTAATTCCTTTTTCATCCACGCCAAATTCATCAATCAACGCCTGATTCAAAGCTTCACGTTCTGATAATTCCAGAGAACGTGTCTTGATTACCACCTGATTACCACCCTCAATCTTCTGTGTCTGCACATTGGGGTCATTCGTTACTTTCTCTACCACAGGGACAATCTTCTGATCAATCTCTGCAATACTGTAATCCTCATTAAAAGTAACGGTAGTGGAAGTACCTCCCACAAAATCAAGACTGTAATTGAGGATATTGCCGTCCTTAGAGCCATTGATGCCCATTGCCACAAATCCAACTACAATCAGTACAATTGAGACTGCAAAACAAATCGCTTTCTTTCCTAAGAAATTGACGGTCTTAAGTTCCTTGGCTGCACCATAGAATTTTGCATCCTGTACACCCAACGCATAGAAACATCTCATCAACCACCGAGTCACTACCAATGCGGTAAACATGGACAATACAATACCAATTCCCAAAGTATAAGCAAAACCTTTGACAGAACCAGAACCGCGCATTCCCAAGACAATTGCTGCAATCAATGTTGTGATATTACCGTCGACAATCGCGGACAACGCTTTCTCATAACCAAGCTTGATCGCTGTGTTGACTGTCTTTCCAGCAGCAATCTCTTCCCGAATACGGGCGAAGATAATGACATTGGCATCCACCGCCATACCGATTGACAAGATAATACCTGCAATACCTGGCAAGGTAAGTGTAATATCAAAGATCCACAATGCAAATACAGTCAATGCAGAATATAAAATCAACGCCAAACTTGCTGTAAATCCTGGAAACAGATAAACAATCATCATAAAGATCATAACCAGAACTAAACCAATGGCAGCAGCCTTCAAACTGGTGGAAATCGCTTCCTCACCAAGCTGTGCTCCTACTACCTTGGAATTTAATTCTTCAAGCTCCAAGGACAAGGAACCGATACGGATTGTAGTTGCCAGATTGTTTGCCTCCTCAAAACTCTCCATACCGTCGATCTGCGCACTTCCGCCGCTGATGGCAGATTTTACCTGCGGGCTGCTGATGATCTCACCGTCATAGACAATTGGCATACGCTTGCCGACATTTGCTGAGGTTGCCTCCTCGAACTTTACTGCACCTTCATCAGTCAGTGTCAGCTCCACCACAAATTCTTTTTGACCCATCTCACTGCTGGTTGTGGCTGCCTGCGCATTTTTAATATCTGTACCACTTAAAAGTGTCTCACCATCTTCATTCTGAAATTCCAATGAACCTGGCTTGCCGAGTTCTTCCAAAATTGCATTGGCATCGGAAACACCTGGAATCTCAATATTGATTCGGTCATTGCCCTCCTGATACACAGATGCCTCTGTACTGTAGCCTTCCACACGCTTTTGCAGCTTGTAGACAGTATCTTTCATATCTTCCTCGGATGGATTATCCTCCACCGCTCTGTAGGTGATGCTGACACCGCCTGCAAGGTCAAGTCCCAGCTTAATGTTACGGTTTTCTCCTACGCCAACCGTTGAGATAATGGTTGCGGCATACCAGGACATTCCTGCCATAATTGCCAAAATCAAAACCAAAATCCCTAAAGCTTTGCCTTTTTTCATGATCTCCTCCATTCTGTGCATGTTTCAGCACAAAGAGATAGTTAGCGAAAGAGCTGACGAGTCCTTCCGCTCTTTTATCCTCTCTTGTCTTTTATCTTATCGGGCAGCCGAAATGATACCCGAAAGTTTCACAAACCCACTCATTCTTCCTCTGCCAACGCTGCCTTGAGCATAATGGCACATTCAATTCTCTTTTTCTGTAACTCACAGCCAATATCATAGGCATCTGTAATACTTCCGTGGAAATGATAAGAATTTGCCGCACAGCCGCCGCTGCAGTAAAATCTTGCAAAACATTCGCGGCATTTTTCCTTCGCGTAAACATTACAGCGTTTAAACTGATTTTGCAGTTGTTTATTTTGGAG
>Ga0137306_103024_pt1 | contig 13015 bp, 16 predicted proteins | sample Inofroosms_March_FD_97187 | JGI IMG/M metagenome (GOLD analysis project Ga0137306, IMG submission 97187) | Mouse cecal microbial communities from Vienna, Austria - N-Acetylneuraminic and N-Acetylglucosamine D2O microcosms_March | ecosystem: Host-associated > Mammals > Digestive system > Large... | reverse complement strand
AGGAGGACGCAGTCGATCACATCAACGCCCTGGAGTACGTTGAACGCCTGCTGGGCCTGCTTGTTGTCCCACAGCTTGGCCCTGTCCTCATCTACGGTGGCCGTGTAAATGAGCCAGGAGCGGAACTTGGACATATTGGTCTCGATCTCCCGCTTGGGCTGGCCCCGCTTCCGGGGAGCGAACTTGGTGGCGTGGTCGTGGCAGGCGAGGCTCTCCTCCTCGGAAATCGGCCGGATGCGGAACTCGAATTTCAGTTTGCCGCCGCGCTTGATCTGGATGCGCTCATAGGACGCTTCGCTGTCTTTCTCGTTGCCGGCCTCAATGAGGCCCCGGAGCAGTTCGCTCTCGCTCATCAGGATCTGCTCCTGCGTGGGCTGCTCCATCCCATCGGGCTGTTCATCGAACAGCTCGGGCATTGTGTTTTTGTTCATTGTCTATTCCTCCTTGTATTACTCGACCGGGACCCATTCGGCCTCAGTGAAGTTCTCCAAAATCTCCGGGGTGGCGTTCACCCGGAAACTCCATGCTCTCTTGATGATCTCACCGGGATTGAGGTTCTGCAGGTCGATCGTTCCGTCCGGGATACAGTTGCGGTACACCACGCGCTCCGCCTGCCCGTCCCTGCGGCGCATCTTCCCCTGGAAGTCGAAGGACGGGAAATAGCCGTTCTGCAGGTCCGCGATCAGCTCGGTCAGCATCACGTCGTCCCGCACCACGGCCTCGGTCAGCGTCAGCGTGACGCTGTAGCCGGTGTTTACCGCATAGACCAGGGCGCTGCCCACGGGCTGGTAGTCGGTGTTTGCCGGGGAGAGCTGCGCCTGGAACGTGTCTACCTCCGCGAGGAACAGGTTCGTCCCCTTTTTGGTGGTGACAAAGAGCCGCCCGTCCTTGCCGGTAATCAGCTTGCGAACGTCAAGCAAACTCTGGTCGTTCAAACCATCCATGTGTTGGTTCCTCCTTTACCGCTTAATCTTCCTCCGGTGCAAACCGGAACTTGAAGGTGTAGTACATCTTCTCCAGCGCGTCGATATCGTCCGCGTAGACCACGAACCACGCGCTGTCCCCCTCGGGCTTGTTGTCCGAGTCGTTCTCCACGTGCGCCCCGGCCAGCAGCTTGCGCTCCGCCACCATCGTCTGGCACACGCCGTTGGAGACCTGCACCACGGTCATGCGCCCGTCCGGGTCGTTGTTGATGCGCCCGATGAGCGGCTCCACGGTGTCATTGAGGCGCTGGAACAGCTCAAAGCGCACCTTGACACGCTTGATCTTCTTCCAGCCCTCATCCTCCTTCGCCGTGGGGAGCACCAGCGTGTTGATGCCCTGCTCCACCCAGACGGTGTTTGCCGCCGAAACGCTGAACATCAAAGCGCCCGCCTTGATGGCCCGCTCGTGCTGGTTGTTTGTCAGCAGTTCCGTACACTCCACCGCGCCGGTGATGGCCGCGCGAGTGATGCTCTCGTTGCTGGGGGTGCCGGCGATCAGGCCGGCGATGCGGGCCGCGGCCCTCCAGCCCTCGTAGACGTTGCCGCTGATGTCCGTGAAGCCGTTACCCACATAGACGATCTGGTAGTCGTTGTAGGCGCTGGCGTGCTGTAGCCGGGTCTCGAAGTCCACGGTGGTCGGTTCTCCGATCACGCCCATGGTGAACTTTCCGCCCTGGTAGATGCGGTTTAGGAACAACTGCATGAGCGCCTGGACAGCTGTGTCCTCGGTGTCGATGGACAGCACGTTCCAGCGGTACGCCTCCAGGGTCTCATAGGCTTTGCTGTACGCGCCGTTATTCACGGTGGGGTCTGTGCCACCCGTGATTTCAGCCTGGTCTACGCTGGCCAGCTTTTCCTCGCTGTCCTTCACCTTGGTCAGCGTGAAATAGTCGCTCCCCTTCGTGCCAAACACTTCCATGAGCGCGTCTACGCTGTTCTCAGTATTGGAGAAGGTCAGCTTCTCCAGCTGTTCCGTACCCTCAACGATCAGCAGTTCGCTGGTATTCGGGTCTGCCAGCGTGGGCCGGATGGTGACGGCCAGTTTGCGGCTGCCGGGGTATTTCAGCGTCATCTGGATAACGCTCTCTCCCGCGGTGTCCGCAATGGTGTACGAGCCGGGAGTGCCGCCCGTACCGAGGCGCAGGGCGTAAACCAGCCGTGCGCCGCCCTTGAACTGCTCCAGCGGGACGGCGGTGGTGCCGTTCTCCCCGCCATCACCGTACTTCTTGGCGATGTCCTCGTACTGTTCCAGGACCAGCGCCTGTCCCAGCGGCCCCCAGTTGGAGCGGAACACCGCCGCGCACTTGCCGTCATCTACTCCGGCAACGGGCGGCTTGCCCCAGTTCTCATAGCGGAGATACACGCCGGGGCGGGTCTTTTTCTCGCCGATGATGAAAAACGAAGCCATTTACTTAACCTCCCTCTCCAAAAACGCCGCAACGATGGCCTTCGCCTCCGTCACGGTGGCGGTCTTTTTGCCCGCCTCCCGGAGCGCCACGCTGACTACCTCCGGGGTCGTACCGAACAGGGGGCGGGACTGCGCCGCCAGCTCTGTCGCTTTGTAGGTTGCCTCCATTGGGTTAACCCTCCTTTTTCGCTTTTTGTGATTCCTGGCTGTTCGCCAAATTGCCGTATGGGTGGAGCAGCCGCATCTGGGCATCCTCCACCCGAAGCGCGCCGTATTGCCCGGTCAGTTCCAGCTGTCCGTCCCGCAGGGGGTCTGCGCCGTGCCGCAAGGCTATCCGGTTGATAAACATCGGGCTGGTATCGGCCAGAATGACCTCCCCGTCAAGCTGCGCCCGCTCGATGATGGCCTTTGTCCATTTGTTGCGCTCCGGTACGCTCTCCGCGATGATGTGCGCCGCAAACGTCCCGGTGTACCAGGTGACGGCGTAGCTTTGGCGGTTCGTGCTGGATGTACCTGTGAAGCGCCAGTAGATGGCCGGGTTATCGTCCGTAGGCTTCCACACGGGCGGCGTATCGTCATAGGCGATAGCGGTCATCTTTGGGAAGTACCGCTTCGTCCATGCGTTCAGCCCCTGTATCGGGTCCGGGGTGGTCGTGATCTGCTCCGGGAACGCCATAATGGAAAAGGTCACGGTCAGCCCGTATACCTCCGGGGGCGTGTTGTTGCTTTTTTCCCCGCTCTCGTACAGAAATTCGTCCGACCGCTCCCACTCCGCGCAGAAAGTCTCCCGGTTCCCGTCTGTGTAGAACACCCCGGACACCAGCTCCAGAAGCCTCTGTTCGATGGCTCTGTCCGGGTCGAGGCCCCCTACTGCCGGGCATTCGCTGGTACACCAGATGTTGACCGTCAGCGTCCCCTCGGTCTTGCGCTCCGGGTCGTGGCGCATATCCACGTTGAAGTCCATCCGGGGGTATCTGGGACTGCCCCAACCGGGGCGGCTGTCGCTGGGGGCTTTCTGGTAGAAAACGGCGGGAGCCTCGTTGTAACGCGCCAGCATCCCGCCCATCTGTTCGTCCCCGGTTATCTGCTGGAGCAGGAGCTGGCGAAGCCCACCGCTCATGCCCCGTCCCCGGTCTGCGGGGCGTTGCACTCATAGTTGACCGTCTGGAAGTCCCGCGTCCAGTAGATTTCCCACACACCGATGGCCACGTCGGCTGCGGTGATGTCGAGGTAGCTGCTGGCGTTGTTCTGCGTGTTGCAGTACAAAATCCGCAGCCTGGTTGCCGTAGCCTCGGTGATGAAGCCGTTTCTGGCCGTGGTATCCCCGGCCCGCTTGGCGCGGATGCAGTCTCCGCGCCCGACCTGCGCAAGGTCGAACTCCTGATGGGTCGCGTTCATGATAAGCGCCATCGCCTGTCCTCCTAACCGCCCTTATAGGGCTTTTTGTAGATTGCCTTTACCTTCGGCAGCGCCATGTTAACGACGGCCTGCTTGTACGGGCGCGGCTTCATCCTGCCGGTCCCGTTCTCCAGCATCTCGCCAAGCAGCCGACCGCCGGCCCGCTCCCTGCTCTCAATGGCGGCCACCGCCCGGAAACGTGTGTCCTTCTTTTCCACGTGGACGTGCGCGCCCCAAGAAAGGCGAAACGCGCCTGTGCGCACGGCGGGCGGCTCCCCTGGTGCGGACGCCGTGTAGGACCTGCTCGTATTCGGCACCCGGTACTTCTTCCCGGACCGCTGCCCCCGCAGGACGCGGAGGGAGGCGCTACGCAATTCGTTGCTTGCACGGTATGTCCGCTGCGCGACCTCCTTCTGCACGCCCTTGAGCGTGGCGGCCACCGTCTTGCCGATGACCTGGGAGGCATTGCCCCAGGCCCTGCCGGTGCTCTGCTGGCTTGTGGGCATCAGATGTCGCTCCTTTCATCGCAGTAGTAGATCGTCCAGTGGTTCAGCCCTCCAGGGTTGTATGGGGCCGTCTGGATGATGTATCTCCGCTCGCCATGCATCAGGGAATCTCCGGGCTTTATCTCAAACGCCGCCGTTCCCTGCTGGATGATCTTATGGGACACGGGGTGTTCAAGCTGCCGCCAGCGCAGGGTTTCCTCCGGCTTTGCCGCAGCGAGAACGGCGCGGATTTCCCCGATGGGTTCCGCGCCGTTTGAGATAACTCTGCCGCTGGCGGTTTTGTGCTCTCCGTCCCGGTAGACCGTGAATGTGCGAAACTCCTGTCCCGGCATCATGTGGATTGCCCCTGAGAACATTTTCCGCCCCCCTATGTGGTCATTTTGCGGAAAGGGGACGGAGGGCCGCCCGCGCCGTGACAGGCTCTCGGGTTTTCCTCCATCCCCTTGTGGAAGTATGGGGGCGTTTCGGTGATAGACGGGGCGAGGGTCGGGATGGAGGCGGTGGCGAGTATCTGCTTCTTCAAAGCGTCATACATCTTCTGCCACCGCTCCGCCCGGTCTCCGAAGCCGTATTGCAGGACGTCTATGCGGGTGTCCACCTGGTAGCTCATCTTGAACAGGATTGCCTCCAGGACGGCCAGTTTGGCGTACAGCCACGCCTTCTTGCCCGCTTTCAGACCTGCAAGCACGGCCTCGTATTCCTCATCGGCCAGCGCACAGGTGTCCGCCCCGCCATCAGTCTGTGTGTCCCCAAGTTCAAAGCGCATCTGGTCTTTGCCCCTGGCACGGATCTGTGTTGGATCGTAGCTGTAGGTCATGGCCGTGTCCCTCAGTCCTTATGCGACCGGGTATGTGCGGCGAGACCTTGCTGTGTCTGGAAAGCCCTGCCGCAGATATCGCAGACGAATTCTCCGACAGTTCCTGCAATCAAGTCCTCGACCGTCAGGCCGCCCTCTGCGCCGCTCCCTGTCCCCTCCTGCGGGTTTTCGCCGTCCGGCCGGGTGGTTGCCTCACCCACACCGGAATCGCCGCCAGGGGCGCTCTCTGCGCCCTCTGTGGGGGCTTCCGCTTCCTTCGGGGGGATCGCACCACCCTCGCCCCCTGCGCCGCCCTGCGTGTCCTCCGGCGCGGGAGAGGGGGAATCCTCCGCATTGCCGCCGGGGGCCGGAAGATCTACGTGGAGGATTCTGCCCATCTCCATCAGCTTGCGGGTCATGCCGGAAGAGATGACCGCGTCCGGGATGACCTCTCCGACCTTATAGTCGCGGTCGAAGCGCACGGGTTTGTTCGCAATGTACGCCATAGTCTGGTTCCTCCTTTACGCGGTGAAGCTGTCGCTGACCGCTCCCTTCAAAAACACACCCAGGTCGGTGGACGTGATTTCGGGGTCGGTGCAGAGCAGCCCCTCGATGAATTCCGTATGGGTCGCGGCCTCGCCGGGGTACTGCTGGACGCTGGTGTACTGCCCGTTGCCCAGCATATCCCAGGTGAAGGTGTAGCCCGCGGAGGGCTCATCGATGCTGGGGCTGGCGGTGGTGTAGGTCAGCAGGGCATCGTCCGGGTTACAGATGAAGCGCATATCGTCCGGCGCTCCGTAGGGCGCGGCGTTATATACGCTCTCCGCGATGACGATCTCATCCAGCCCGAACAGCTGGGCGAGGACGTTGGGGGTCACGTTGGCGGGGTTGGCCTCGCTGCCTTGGTACTTGATGCGCTCCAGGATGGAGGGGTTCACCGTCAGGGCGATGTATACGTTGGCCCCCAGCACCATCTTGTTCGGCTTGCGCAGGCCCGCCAGGAGCATCCTGTTCCGAATCTGGTTGAAGAAGGTCACGGGGTCGCTGTTGGCGTTGTCGAAGCAGTAGAACTGATCCGCGCCGGGGGTGCCGGTGTTCACGCCCGTGTAGACGTGCGTCCAGCTTTGGGGGTTGAAGTACTTCCCGGCCCAGATGCGGTCAAGGTGGATGTTCATCTGTTCGGCCACCCAACGCACCTTGCTGCGCCGGGGGTCGATGACTGCGGGGGCGTTGGTGCGCTGGAAGTCCAGCGTGGAAATCTGATCCACCCCGGTGATGACCTGGTCGACCTCGCAGTGGTAGAACTTGTCCCGCTTGCCGTAGATGCCAGGGGAGACGTGGCCAAACTCCGGCTTCCGGGCCATGTTATCCCGCGCCAGGTCGCCCTTGTCGAACTCGTAGTAGTGGGCCGAGGACGTGGGGACGGGAACGATGGGGAACACCTTGCGGGCAACGAAGCCGCCCATGTTCTGGAAATAGGACAGGCACACGTTGGTGAGGTAGATATGCGGCTTGAAAATCCCCTTCTGGATGGAAGCCGCCAGTTCCTGTGTGGTCATAGGCATTGTTTAGTCCTCCTTTTCGTTATTTCGCGTAGCCGCCGTGGGTGATGTACACCTGGGTCAGTTCCCCGGCCGCAGTTGCCGCCGTCATGGCGATGCCGAGAATGTACTCCCCTGCCGCCGCCTTGCGGACGGTGCCGTTCGTGGCCGCGGTCAGGAAGTCGCCCTTCGCCACCGCCGCACCAGCCTCCGCCAGCCCGATATGCCGGATCAGCACATCGACCTCCGCGCCGGAGGGGGTCACGCCGCTGTCGTTGGCGGGTGCGTCACTGAGGATAATGCCGATGACGGGGTCACCGTCGGCGGCGGGGAGGGCCAGCCTGCCGTCCGTGTTGTACGCCAGCACCTTGTGGGGCGCGTCCTGCACGTCAGCCGCCAGAACGTCCCGGATGGTGGCGGTGTTGTTGATAAACGCATTGAGATACTGCTTGCCGTTCATTTCCCGCTCCTCCTTATCTGCCGAAGTATTCGGCTTCGTACTGCGCCGCCAGTTCGGGGTTTTCCTCGAACGCCTTGATGATGGCGTCGGTGGAGGTCATGCCGCCCTGGGCGGACTTGGCCAGCTCCGCCGCCTTGATACCGATGGTCTGCTCGGTGCCGGCGCTCCCCTGGCGGGAGCTGCCGATTTCGCCGAACAGCCCGCCCTTGGTCACTGCGGCCACGCTCTCATCCAGCAGGGCCACATAGTCATCGTAGACCGTGCCGCCTGCCTTCTTCAGCGCGTACAGCTTTTCGGCCAGCTCCGGGGCCTTCTTCCCCAGCACCTCATACTTCTTTGCCAGCGCCGTCAGCCGCTCCACCTCCAGGCTCTTTTTCAAAGCCTCGATTTCAGCGGTCTGCTGCTTCTTCATGGCCTCGAAGTCGGAGAGGGCCTTCGCCACGTCCGGGTGGAGAGCGCCGCCAGCGGGGACGGCGGGCTGCTCCGGCGCCGCGGGGGACTCCGCGTGCTTCTCCACGCCGCCAGCGGGGGCGGGATCAGCGGGAGGGGTGCCGCCGCCCTCGGCGGGTTCCGCGATGCCGTACTTCTTCTCAAACTCGGCGAGGGTGGCCTGTTCCTCCTGGGTCATCTTGCTCTTGTCGATCTTCATGGTGTCTGTTTCCTCCTTTTCGCCTTTCGGCTCATGTGTTGTTTGCGCCAGCTCTCCGCCGAGGCCATACTGCCCCAGCAGCTTTGCCAGCGCGCCCTGCTGCGCTGCGGATTTCTGGATGCCGTCCTGCTCTCCCGGCTCGGAGGCTTTCTGCCCCTTTGCCCACTGCGATGCGGCGCCGCGGACGGCCTGCGCGAATTCGTCCAGGCTTTTGAGCAGCATCGCCTCTTTGGCGGCCGCGTCCATGTCCTTGTCGCAGACGATGGAGCAGAAGCTGTCGGAAAGGGCATAGCAATTGTCGAACATCTCATTGGTAACCTCTCTGAGCTGCTCCCTGGTGATGTTGTCCGAGAACGTCTGCGCCTCCTTTTCCACGGTCCCCTCCGGGTTTTCCCCAGCAGTGGCCTCCTCGCCGCCCGGCGTGGTCGCGTCCTGGAAACCCTTAGCCAACCACGCCATGAACTTCTGGAACAGGCTGGCGTCCGGGTCCCGCTCCGGCTCTGCCTCCTTGCGCTTGAACAGGCGGACGTGCGCATCCGGGTTCGCGCCCCGGTCTACGAGGTCTACGCTGGTAACGGACAGGTTCTTCAGCTTAGTTTTCATCAGTTGTCACCTCCTTCCACTGGCTCCCTTACGGCCTTGCCCTCGATGCTGAACATCGGGTATTCGCCGCTTTTTACCTTATCCCAGACCTCATCGTCTGTGATCTGGAAGCCTATCCACCAGCCCTCCGGCAGGATGTCCGGGGGAATCCCCAGCGCCTCCGCCTTTTCCTTCGTGAACACGACGCTCTCGATCACATGCCCGACACCGCCGCGCTGGTGCATCTCTCCGGCAGTCCCGAACTCCGCCACGTACTCGTAGGCGGCCTTCTCCAGCTCCTCAATGTCAATGATGTCCTCCTGCCAGTCCACGATCTGCTCCCCGTCCACACGGACGGCCACGTTGGCCCAGCCGAACACAAGCCGCCGCTCATCGTCCGACTTCATGACCGTCAGCTTGTGCAGCTGCTCCGGTCGCGCCTTGGTAATCTGGTTAAACGTCTGTGCGCTCATAGCTCTCACCTCCTTTGCCGGGCAGTAAAAAACCGCCGCTCTTCCGAGTGACGGCTGACCGATGTTGTCCAAGCGGGCGCGTTCCGCTATCCTGCCGCCCTATCCTGGGGCCAGGTTGGTGTTCTCGATTTCCTCATAGGCCACAGCACAGCGGCAGGATGGGTGCCCGGGCGGAAGCAGTTTCCCGTTGCTGAACGCCTCATCCATGTTGCGGCGCTCATCGTCCATCGCTGAGCAGATCGGGCAGACGCGCTCATCGTAGGCTGTGAGCCATGTCTTCACGCAGTCCCCAACATAGCCCTGCGCCTGGGCGTCCTTGGTCGCACCGTAGGCTCCGGCATTGTAGGCAAAGGCAAGCTCCGTGCGGGCGATATTCTGCGCCCGGTACCGATGCTGGCGCGCCGCATAGCGGGCTGCGGCATCCGCTGCCCGCTTCTCCGCCGTTTCCAGTTTCCCGTGCGGGTGGGCCTTAATGTATGCCTGCTTCACGGCCTCTCGGTATCGGACGTTTGCCAGGGCCTGCGGCTTTGTCAGGCCGACGCAGGGACGTATGATGCGGGCCGCCTCGTCCGGGGAGATGTTGGTGTATCCGCTGACGTGCTGAATAATCGCATTCAGAGCGTCCCGCTGCTCCTGCACAATGTTGGTCACCAGCTCCGCGCCGTGCTGCCTGAGAAAAGACATCCCGGCGCTGGTGTCCGGGTCGTAAAGGAAGTATGGGTATTTTGCGCTCACTTCCTGCGCCGCCGCCGCTGCCGCCGCTTTCCACCGAGGGGAGAGCGTGACGGCGATCAGCTTCGTGTAGTCCTCTTGCCATTTCTCAAACTGCTGTTGGGAGATACCGCCGGCGAGGTAGGCTTCCCGGAGCTCCTTGTAGGTCACCGTGTTCTGCTGGGCGCTGAAGCCGGACATTAGGATTTCCACAACATCCGGCTCCGCCTGGTTCAGAAAGGCCCTCAGCTTATCCAGCGTGGCCTTTTTCCCGCCGCCCGGCCTTTTCGGCCTTGGGGGCGTGGTCTTCGCCTTTGTAAAGCGTATCATTCCCCGCCCTCCGGCTCCATGGCCCCGTCAGCGCCCTCCTCGCCGCTTCCTGCGGCTGTCCTGGGCTGCTTTGGGTCATTGCCCTGTCCGTTCCCCTCCCGGCCCTGGGGCGGCTCCGCGGGCCTCCCTGTGGCCGCGTAGGTGGTTTCCGGGTCCATCTCCGGCAGGTTCGCCGCCATGCGCAGATAAGCCTCCATGCCGCCGTCCGGGGTGATGGCTCCAATTCCGACCATCTGGGACACGAACTGTCCCAATTCGCCAAGGTTCTGCGTCTCAATGTCCCCGTGGATCAGGGTCGGATAGCCGGTTATCCCGGCGAAGTGCTCCCCGTTGATGTCGATCAGCCGGGGGATGGCCTGTTTGTTGAACACCTCGCAGATCAGGTCGAGGAAAGCCCCCAGCGCCACGCTGAACAGCTCAGTCTTGTCGCTGGAAAGGGCAAAACTGCCCACGTTCTGGTGGCCCAGCAGCACGAAGTCCGCCAGCACGGTCATGGCCATGCGGGTGTCGTACCGCTCTATGATCTGGTTGGTATCGAACTGCCGCCGCCCCCCGGTGGAGGTGAGGGTGAACTGCCAGCCGTTGCCCAGGACGATGCCCTCCCGCTCGTCCCTGCGGACGCTGCGCACGATGGCCTCCGCTTTCGCCAGCTCCGCCTTGCATTCATCGCTCCAGATGTCCACACCGTCCGGGGCGATCAGAACAGGCAGGCCGGCGAGGTCGCGCTCGATGCCGATGCCCTCGATCTCCTGTATCCGGCGCTTGAAATACCAGTCCCGGTAGCTGTTGCGCAGGATGCTCCGTCCCTCCGGGTTGCTTTTCCGGCTCCTGGTTTTGAAGTGCAGGGCCTTTTCCAGCGGGATGAATACCTGGTCGTACAGGGGCGGGGCGCACTGCACCAGCCCGGTCAGGTTGTCGCGCTCATCGTACTTCCATTCCCAGAGCGTGTCCTGGGAGCGGATCGGCAGCTTGCGCCAGCCTATGAGGCCATCGTCGTACTTGCTGCGGGTCTCCGGGTTCCTGGTGTTCCCCATGCGCCGCTTGTAGACGATTTCGTGGTAGCTCCAGCCGTAGGGGAGGAACGACAGCACCTCGGAAATAAACTCGCTCCAGGTTTCCTCCATATCGTCCATGCACGTGCGCACGAACTCCGCCGCGTTCAGGTCCCGCTGCGTGGTACCAGCCTCCTGGATGCTCCAGTCGCTTTGACGCATCAGCATTTCGGTGGCGAACAGGATGGCACCGATAATATCGTCGTTTTCGGACATCTCCTTGTAGACTTCCACGCCCCTGCGTCCCTGCAGTTCCCGCAGGAATTCCTCATATATCCAGCCTGTGTTGAAACGGTACAGGCCGGTCTTGCCATACTCTCTGAACTTGTCCACGCTCTGCGCCGCCTCCTTTCCGCGTTATCTATGCCAGTAGCTTTCTTTGCTCAGGTCATCCCCACCAATGCTGGAGGTGGGCTTGCTCATCAGATACAGAATAGCCTGGACGGTCGCGTCCACGGTGTCCTTGTAGGTCGTTCCGGGGAACCGCAGGAGATCGTCTATCAGGTCTGCTTTCCATGGGGCGAACTCAGGGAATAGGACGTTCCCCGCCTCGAAGTACGGGGCCACCGACAAGGCCCGGTCCTCCTTGCTGCCCTTTGGGTTGAAAGGAACCATGCCGGGTATCGTCTTGCCCAGGTAGTCTATGATGGCGGGGCCGTTGGCCTTGTCCTCCACCACTTTTGCCCTTGCCCTCGGGTGTTTCGCCGTCAGGTTCCTTATGGCTGTGACGCTGGTGGTGAAGCCCATTTTGTCGTTTACCACGTCCACAAAAAACAGCTGCGCGCCCTTCCGCGCCATGACGATCCCCGCACACTTGGCGCTGGCCTCGCTGTTCTTGAAGGGCAAGTCCCAGGACTGGATCAGCGTGGCCCCCGCCGGGAGTTCCCGGTAGGTCTGGTTCATCCATTCCCGCTTGAAGATCGTGCCTCCAGCCGGCTGAGGTCTCTGCTGGTACATGGCGCTCCAGTCGTATATGCCGATAGTAGCCCGGATCTTCCGCAGTTCCGAGGTCGGGTATTTTTCCATCCAGAGAGCATCACCCTCCTGGCGGGGGTCTCTGGGGTGGCGTTCAGCCTCTGCCGCCGCCGGGAGCAGAAGTATCTCCCATTGGTCCGCGTCCGGGTCTTTCTTTGCCGCGTCCAGAAGCCGCCCCGCCAGGTCATCCTCGTGCCAGCGGGTCAGGGTGACCAGGATGGAGCCGTCCTTTTCCTGCCGGGTGTAGAGCGTGGAGGTGTACCATTCCCACAGCTTGTCCCGGTATGTGGAGCTGTTCGCTTCCTCCCGGTTCTTGATGGGATCGTCGATGATGATGTAGTCGCCGCCCATGCCGGTGATACCGCCGCCCACGCCGGCCCCGCGGTAGCTGCCCCGGTGTCCGACTATTTCGAAGATGTCTGAGTTGCGCAGGGCATGGCCGGTTGTCGACCCGATGCTCTTGCCGTACAGGCGGGTATCCGGGAACAATTCCAGATACAGCCGGCCGTCCATGATCCTCTGGACGTCCCTGTTCATCCGCTGGGCGAGGTCTGCACTGTAAGAGGTGGCGATGATGTTTGCGTCCGGGTTGCGCCCGAAGATGTACGCCGGCAGCTTCCGGCTGACCAGTTCGCTTTTCCCATGCCGGGGCGGCATGAACACCATGAGCCGCCGTATCTCCTTCCGGGTGAATGCGTCCAGGTATTCGCACAGCAGGCGGTGGTGCCAGTTCATCTGGTAGCGGTCGTCGGTGAACAGACAGAATTCCGCTATCGACCGCCGCGCCTTTTCGCAGACAAGCTCCCTTCGCAGCTGTTCCAGGCCCCGGAGGTCATTCAGCAAAAAGTTTTCCCGTGATCTCATCAAGGGCCTCCAGTTCCTCATCGGTGACCTTGCTTAAGTCGATTTGACGCGGGGCGGTTTCAACCGCAGATGGCTTCTCATCCTCTGCCTTTTTGGCCTCCTGCTCCCGCCTGAGCCGAAGTTCTTCTTTCCGCAGTTTCAGCTCCTGCTTCTTCAGTTCCAGATGGGGGCTGTCACCGCCGGTATCCCGAATAAACTCGGCGGCCCGGACGTCGCCCCGGATCGCTTTCATCAGAATACCGGCCAGCATCACATCCTGATAGGTGGCGTCCTCCACATCGATGCCG
>Ga0137306_101483_pt2 | contig 13020 bp, 9 predicted proteins | sample Inofroosms_March_FD_97187 | JGI IMG/M metagenome (GOLD analysis project Ga0137306, IMG submission 97187) | Mouse cecal microbial communities from Vienna, Austria - N-Acetylneuraminic and N-Acetylglucosamine D2O microcosms_March | ecosystem: Host-associated > Mammals > Digestive system > Large... | reverse complement strand
CGGGGATAAAACACAATCCCAGCCCCTTTTGGCAGAGTTTTATGCAGGTTACAGTATTTCTTGTGCGCATGGGAACAGACGGATGGATCCCATATTGTTTAAATAATTCCAGCGCGATCTGCCCGGTCGTCTGATCTGGAAAATGCAGGATGAATGGTTCATTCGCAAGCAGCCGCAGATCAATCTGCGGATACTCGGCCTTACTTCTTTTTACTCCCAATGATGCGAGCGGATGGCTGGCTGGCATCACAAGCAGTACTTCTTCTCTTAAAAGCATCTTATATTCCAGCTTTGGGTGCGGTTTTGCTTCATTAAAGACCGCAAAATCGAGTTCGTCGTCTAAAAGAAGTTTTTCCTGAATCGCACAGGTCTCTTCTCTCAGATTTACTCTGACTCCAGGATATTGCTCGTGAAAGCGTTCTATAATCCGGGGCGCCATACAAGCGCTGCGCATCAGAGGGAAGGCGACGTTCAGCTCTCCTTCCCTGCCGGATATAAGATCCTGCCGCTCTTTTTCCCAATCCTCATGTACCGCCAATAGTTTCCTGGCATATTCCAGATACCTTCGTCCCAGATACGTCGGGATGTAGCTGTTCCCGCTGCGCACGAAAAGTTTTCCATTCATCTCGCGCTCGAGTTTTTGCAGATGCTTTGTCAGGGTCGGCTGAGAAATATAGAGTTCTTCGGCTGCCCGGCTGAGATTCTGATGCTTTGCAATACATAAGACATAGTTAAATTCCTGAAAATTCATATTATACATTCCTCATACAGTACTCAAAGATCACGATTTGTGGCTGCTCAGAGAGACCGTCACGGTCTGACAGCGCAGGCAAAAAACATGGAATTTCGTTCATACAGGGATAGCCCATTGATATTCCAGTTTGGCATAATTTTTATGGAAAATATGAATTTGACATTCCTGCTTTCCCATTATACTATAGTCATAGAACGACAATCAAGAGAAAAGGGAGGATGCTTTATGGAATCTGTTTCTTTGCTGATTAAAAATGCAAAGGTATTTAATACCTACCTGAAAAAATTTATTCCTGCGGATGTCTCTGTGAAGGAGGGCAAATTTTATTACATTGACCGGAAACAGGATATGCCGTTTGAGGCGGATACCGTGCTTGACGCAGGAGGGATGTATATGATTCCGGGACTTGTGGATATCCACATGCATATCGAGAGCAGTATGATGACTCCCGGCCCGTTCGGAAATCGTGTTGCATCATACGGCGTGACTACAATCGTATCGGAGCCCCATGAAATGGCAAATGTGAAAGGCGTGCGTGGGATTCGGGAGATGATTTGTGCCGCGAAGGATACGCCGATTGATATTTTTTATGGGATTCCAAGCAGTGTACCATCCACAGATGAACGGCTGGAGACAACAGGGGGAATCATCAACTGCGATGCGATGAAAGAACTACTGGATGAAAAGAATGTGATCTGTGTTGGAGAAATCATGAACTGTCGGCAGATAATTCGGGAGAATCATCTGGAAATCACGAAATTTCTCGATTATCTGCGCAGGGAACGTCCCGGGTACGTGATAGAGGGCCACTGTCCGTCGCTTGTTGATCTTGACCTCGCCAGGTTTTTGTATCTGGGAATCGACGCGGACCACACGGAACATACATTAGAAGAGGTAAAACAGCGTATTGAAAACGGGATGTTTTTCGAGATCCAGGATAAGATGCTGAAGCCTGATGTGCTGGAATACATTTGTGAGAACCGGCTCTATGAATATTGCTGCTTTGTGACGGATGATACTATGGCTGACACTCTTTATGAAAAAGGCCAGTTAAACTATGTCGTACAAAAGGCAGTCGAAGCCGGATTCCCTGTGGAAATGGCAATATACTGTGCGACCTATACTCCGAGCCGGAGAATGCATCTGCACGACCGGGGCGCCATTGCTCCTGGAAAGCTGGCCGACTTTGCCTTGCTTGACGATCCGGCTGTTATGACGCCGTCTTTTGTATACAAAAACGGGGTTCCAATATTTTCGCAGGAAAACAGACAGGTGCTTCCGGTGTCATATCAATTTCCGGCGGATTTCTATCAGAGCGTCAGCCTTGCGCCTGTAACGCTAAAGGACTTTCAGATTCCAGTGGATACGGACAGGGAGGAAGTCACGGTACGTGCAATCGAGGTGCATCCCGACCGCACGCAGACAACGGAAAAGTTTATTACAATGCCAGTGCAAAATCATACCCTGGACTGGAAAAGCAGCGGCTGCCTGTTGGCAATGGTCTTAGAACGACACGGTAAGAATGGGAACATCGGATATGGATTTATCACTGGTTCCTGCCTGAACACCGGAACCGTTGCCACTACTTACTTCCACGACCATCATAATCTCTTTGTTGCCGGAGACAATCCGGAAGATATGCTGTTTGCGGTGAGGCGGATTCAGGAAACCCAGGGGGGGATTTTGACGGTGAAAGACGGAAGAGTCCTGGCAGAGCTTTCACTGCCAGTATGCGGGATTCTCTCCGAACAGGGAGCCGGGGACACGGCTTTTGGATTAAAGGCAGTCCGCGAAAGTCTGGAAGCACTTGGATATCGGCATAAGAACCCGGTGATGTCGCTGGGAACACTTGGCCTGCCGGTGAGTCCGGCTTTAAAGCTCACAGATCACGGGCTTATAGACGTCAAACAGGGCGTAGTGGTACCATTAATTGTGGAGTGATTAGTGAATGCCGGGACGATCGGGGTGAATTGAAAAGGGGCTGTCGCAAACAGACAAATTCGTGCGATATACGTGGAGATTTCTGTAAGATACATAACCCTGTAAGATGCAAAAACATGTAAGATACAGAGTCGTGCAAAATGCAAAAGCATGTAAGATACAGAACCGCGCAATCGGCAGCATTTTGTAACATACGTCTTATATTGCAGAACGCGATCAGTTTGTAACAGCCCTTTGGTTATCATTTAAGATTTAATCCGGATAAAGACTGCGTTTCCCACCGTGCCGGAAAGAAATCAAGGCGGTACGCATCAGGAATTGTATGGAAGCTGACGGTTCTATTTTAAAATTCCGGCTCGATCAGGCCATAGGAATTCGCTTTTCTCTTATACACAACATTGACCTCGTCTGTCTCCGCGTTGAGGAACATGAAGAAATTGTGGCCCAGGAGCTCCATCTGGATACATGCTTCTTCCGGATCCATCGGCTTCATGGCAAAGCGCTTGGTCTTTTCGATATGAATCGTTTCTTCCTGATCAGCCTCTTCCTGTAAAAAAGCTTCACTGAAGGAGGGGGTATTCTGCTTCTTATCAATCAGCTTAGTTCTGTATTTTTTGATCTGCCGCTCGATGATCTCTTCCACAAGGTCAATGGATACATACATGTCATTGCTGTCCTGCTCTGCACGGATAATATTTCCCTTAACTGGAATTGTCACTTCGATTTTCTGACGCCCTTTTTCCACACTCATAGTTACCTGGACTTCTGTATCGGGAGAAAAATAGCGTTCCAGTTTTCCGATCTTGCTTTCTACGGCATCTCTTAAACCTGATGTGATATCAATATTTTTTCCACTGATGATATAACGCATAAAATCAACTCCTTTTTTTGATTTGTGGAACGATGAGTGCCCGTCGGTAACAGGAGTCACAATACGTTGTCCACATAGCTATCATAGCATATATTTCTGTAAAAAACAACTAAAATCAAAAAGAAATGCGACAATTTAAAGCGTGGGAAAAAGTAATGACACGATATAACATTGGTGTTGACAGTCAGGAGCCGACAGTGCTCTGTCAATCGTTTTTTTGGCGAAAAGGCTCGAAAAAGTGAATTTTATGAGATGTGTATAAAAATCAGAAAAATAGAACAGGCATGAAATAAGGGGAAAAATGGGGGAGAAAATTGTGGATAATGTGGATAACTTTGTGCATAACTGGATTTTCCAGTAAAATCAAGGCATTGAAAGGTGGACAACTTTCAACAAGTTCAGTGTGAATCGTGGTGGATAATGTGGACAGGGGAAAAATCGAATGTATGATTTGTGCAATTTGTCTGGTTTACCATAATATGACAGGCAGATAGAAAATATGCTGCAGGTATTGCCGGAAAGCCGGATTTTGGAAATACCCGCAACAGGAGAAGAACAGAGACAAAAATGACGCGTCTGGCGCGTCATTCGATTTCTTCTTCAATATAGATAATGTCGCCTTCGGAGAGGACTTGCTGGAACATCCCGGAAGCTCCGTTTACTGTCAGACGGACTTTTCCCTTCGGGTGCTTCAGGTCAATCCCGGAATATTGGATCATATCCATCAGATAATAAGGACTGTTGTCATGTTTGGCCGGGAGTCTCAGGGAAGAGCCATTTAAGTGGAAGAGAAGTTCCCTTGGAGGTATATCCTTTTTCGGGATGGAAGTCTCTGGCGGTATAACCGATGGCTCGACAGGCTGCCCGGCAGCAGATGCCAGGGCGGACATATTTTCCTGAGCCATCCTGCCGGAAACGCCAGAAGCCGACGCGGCTCCCTGAGCTTGTCTGCCAATAACGTCAGAAACTGATGCCATTCCCTGAGCCACTCTGCCGGCAACGCCAGAAGATGACACGACTCCCTGAGTCAATCCGTCAGCAGTGTCAGAGGCTGGTGCATGTTCTGTAGTCTGCTGCGTAGCCGTCATGGAAGCCGGCGCGGCTTCCTGGGCCTGCCAGCTGCGGGTTCTTACAGGCGGGATGCGCCCCGGCTGTCCGGTGGATGAAGTTCCGGTTTCGGAAGCAGACGGTGGTGTCTGCTGTGATGCAGGCTCCAGTATTCCGGGTTCAGACATGTCTGGCTTCTGAACAGTCGAATCTGACGGGGAGAGCGGCCCTGATGTTTCCTCAGAGCCAAAGACAGAATCAGTAACCTGTTCCTGTGCCATTTCCTTTTCAGATTCGGTGGGAGCCTGCTCCGTTTTTGCGGGTTCAGGCGGCCGCTTGATGGAAATACTGTCGCCATTTTTCAAAGGTGTACTTAAGGGGACATGCTCGCCATTTAGCGTGATATCAATACAATCAGCCGCGCCTTCGATATCGCCGAGGCAGGCTGAGGCCGGAATGCCCTGGACTGCCGGAATGAAATCAATGAAGTCTCCGGCATGGATGATTTCTGAGAGCTTTCCTTCCTGTTTATTAATGAAAAGCGAGGCTGGCTGGGCGGAAGTTCCGTAGAACACCTTGCGCATGCCATTGACCGTCACAGTCAGGTTAAGGCCGGGACGTCCCATGATATCACGGAAGCCATAGCCATTCATCATCAAAAGATTCAGGGCTGTAAAGCTGCCGCTGCGGAATAGCTTTGCCGGGCGGTCGTTCAGGACGACGCGGAAGCTGTCATTAATCAGATTAAGACCGGAAGAGATGGCGATGCCGAGCGGGGTGGCGTATTCCGGATTATTCAGGTCATACTCCTCTGAGTAGGCATTGGCCTGGAAATAGTTGCCTGCAATAGCCACGCGGTTGGCATCCATCTTGAGCGCTGCGGTCAGCCCGTCCTTTAGTCCGGCCAGTTTGCTGCCGCCTCCGGCAAGAAACAGGGCAGATGGCGGTCCGCCGTTCACCTCCAGTATCTTGGCGGCGATCTCCTTGCACAGCAGGGCAGAGGTCTTTTGGATGCAGCGGAGAATATCCTCACGTGAAAGCGTGTGCTCAAGTCCCAGAATATCGGCAAAAACGATCTTGTCCTCATGTTCAATCTTGGCCTTAATGAGCTCAGCTGTTTTAAAATCCACGAGATATTCCTTCATGATCGTTTCGGTAATCTCATCTCCGGCTACGGTAGCCATTGTATAGCCCGTAACGCTGCCGCCTGTGCAGGCGGCAATGTCCGAAGTCCCGGCGCCGATATCGACTAATGCCAGATTGAGGAGCCGCAGATTTTCCGGGATCGCGGCATTGATGGCAGCGATCGGCTCGAGTGTCAGACTGGCGACTTCCAGTCCGATTTTATTCATGGTGGTATAGAGACTTTCCACGACTTCGCTGGGAAGGAAGGTTGCGATCAGATCCACTTTTACATGTTGTCCGCGGTGATCTTTTAAATTGGACATGGTATACTGATCCAGATAATACTGACAGACCGTGTAGCCGACCAGATAAAAACGTCTGGTATCATTCAGCGTTTCGTTTTCAGCGTCAAAAGCTTCTTCTGCCTTTCCGATAGCTCCTGCTTCCAGGCGGCTGATGATCTCGTCGTCAATCAGCTGCGTGCCGGGCAGTTCCAGTTCGAATTCCGCTCTTCTGGTCCTCAGGGCACGTCCGGCGGCGGCGACGCAGACCCGGCTCAGTTTTGTTTTTACTTTTGCTTCCAGACGTTTTTTCACTTTGTCGGCCAGGGCAGATACTTTTTCAATATTTTCAATCTGCCCGTCGATCATGGCACGTTCTGCGTGTTCTTCCCGTTCAATTGCCGCGATCTGTACCCGGTTTTCCTCCACAATGCCTACCATGCCGATGATACTGCGTGTTCCGATATCCAGTGCGAATACCATGTTGTTATCCTGTATTCTTGCTTTTCTGGTCTGTGCGGCCGTCTTTCGGTTCTGTGTCTTTGTCTTCCTGGCCTGTGTTCTTGCCATAACACCCTCCTGTATGATATGAACCTGTTTTAGAAGGCTCATGCTGTTCTTTTTATGCTGTTAATATTATAGTAAAAATCCGTGTGGTTGTAAATCACTTTCCGGGGCGAAAACTTTTCTTGTTTCAGCGGATGGTTTGAAGTATAATCTCTTTTTAAGACAAATCCTTATCTGGAGCGGGCGCTTACAGATGAAGAATGGGTAGGGTTGACTCCCCGGTATGAACTGGGCATCACAAATCTGGAAGTGGAGATCATGTTCCATCGGATGGTGGCCGGATGGTTCCAGAAGGATATCTATGATTATAACGAATTTATCCGGGCCCTGTGGGATGGAAATGTAAAAACCATGAATCTCTTTATGAATCGGATCACCATGGAGACATTCCGTTATTTTGATACAGGAAGCGATCCTTCCAGAGAAGAACCGGAGCGCTTCTATCACGGCTTTGTATTAGGACTTCTGGTGACCCTTCGGAAAAAATATGTGCTTACTTCCAACAGAGAGAGCGGTTCTCATTGCAAAGGGAATTAAGAAAGAGAAAATCAGAAAATATGGATTTGCTTTTCGGGGAAAAGAGGTTCTGATTGGATAAAACGAAAGTAAGCGTCAAATTAAGACAGTGGATAGAAAAATAACCACCAACCCTCTATACGAAAAGGGCAGTGGTTATGATCTCAATCCTGTTTTTAAAAGACGCCAAACATTTTAAGCGCCCAGTAACCCAGTCCTAGTATCCAGCTGGTAAAGATTCCATAGAGAATCACCGGCCCGGCGATGGTGAAGATCTTGCTGCCGATACCAAAGACCTGACCTTCTTTCTTATATTCAATGGCCGGCGCCGCCACACCGTTGGCGAAGCCGGTAATAGGGACTAAGGCGCCGGCACCGCCCCATTTGGCAATGGAGGGATAGATGTTAAGTCCGGTGAGCAGGATACTTAAGAAAACCAGGAGGATAGAGCACCAGGCTCCGGCTGTGTCCTGATCCATACCCATCTGCGTGCTGATATTGCGGATGAACTGCCCGATCAGACAGATGATGCCGCCGGTGATAAATGCTTTAAACATTTCATAAGGCAGGTTATGCGTGGGTGTGACCTGCTTGACATAATTATTATACTGTTGTTTTTGCTCTTCATTTGCATTCATAAAAATACAACTCCTTTTTTCAGGATTCTTTGTCATTAGGTTTTCCAGGGAAAATAATTTTATACGGTGGAGATTCAGGAAGCGCTTTGTAAAAGACTGGAACGGCGGGAAAATGCGCATATTTTCACGTCGGACAGGAAAACTATTTTTTAAGAAAATGAAAATCGAAAAGGAGTGTCAGATTATGAATCAGACAAAAGGACGCGCAAGTCTTCAGTATAAACAGCCGCCGAAAATTATTGGTGCAGCTTCAATCGTTGGGAGTAAGGAGGGCGACGGACCTCTGGGACATCTGTTCGACTGTATTGAACAGGATCCCAAATTCGGGAAAAATACATGGGAAGAGGCGGAGAGCGAACTTCAGCTTCGGACTGCCAGAAAAGTGATGGATAAATCCGGAATGAATGAAGAACAGATCCGATATCTGTTTGCCGGAGATCTTCTCGCACAGGGAATTGCCACTTCCTATGGATTGATGGAACTGCAGATTCCTCTTTTTGGACTGTATGGAGCATGTTCAACCTGCGGAGAAAGTCTAAGTCTTGCCTCCATGACCGTCCAGGCAGGTTATGCGGACTGTGTAATGGCCGTAACGTCCAGTCATTTTGCCAGCGCAGAAAAGGAGTTTCGATTTCCCCTGGAATACGCCGGGCAGCGTCCCCTTTCAACTACCTGGACCGTCACAGGCTCCGGAGCCTTTCTCCTTTCCGCCGGTCAGTCTGCCATCGCCCAAAGCGCCTCTGTATGTATTGCCGGAATCACAACCGGAAAAGTGGTTGACTACGGAGTGAAAGATTCCATGCATATGGGAGCTGCCATGGCGCCTGCGGCAGCGGATACGATCTATCAGCATCTGATGGATTTTGAGAGAAATGTGGATGATTATGACAGAATTATCACCGGAGACCTGGGCAGTATCGGACAGACCATATTAAAAGAACTGATGAGGGAAAGAGGGATCGAACTCGGGGATATCCATGAAGACTGCGGGATGTTGATCTATGATCCGGATACGCAGGACACGCATGCCGGCGGCTCCGGCTGCGGCTGTGCGGCTGCAACGCTGGCTGCCTACATTCTGCCAAGGCTGGAACGGGGGGAGTGGAAACGTGTGCTTCTGGTGCCGACCGGAGCGCTGCTGTCCAAAGTCAGCTTCAATGAAGGACAGTCCATTCCGGGAATCGCGCATGGCGTAGTACTGGAACACTGTTAAAAATTACACTTATCGCAAAGGAACAGGCCTTAAAGCAGTAATAATAACCAAAATTTGTCAAATCGAAAAAAGTCCGTGCATCCTTATGAGAAATATGCTACAATATAGCAGGTTAACGTAACTGACTGATAAGGATGGGGGATATCGGATGAGAAAAAAATCACATATTTCACTGGCACGTTTTCTGGTCAAAGGAATCGATGATGAAATATTGAGACGCAGATGGAAAGCTTTTTATGTGGGGAGTCTCCTGCCGGATTGCAGACCATCTTTTTTGACGATGCGGCACGAATATGAAGAAACGTTTGAACTGGTGGAAGATAAGATCCGGCGCCTGGCGGAATATCCGGGGCAGCGGTCGGAAGATTCCATGCGGTATATCATTGATCTCGGACAGGTGTTTCATTATCTTGCGGACTATTTTACATTTCCGCATAACAGGAATTATACGGGCAGTCTCAAAGACCATTGTATCTATGAAAAGTACCTGAAAAGGAGGCTTCGCGCGTATATTCGGGAAGGAGATGCCGTATTCTGTTCCGGGACAGAGGAGAGACTGAATTCCGTGGAAGAGATCCTTTCCTATATTCGTATCAATCATCAGGAATATATAAAAACATCTCACAGTGTTGAGGAAGACTGCGAGTATATTACAAGAATATGTTCACAGGTGCTTTCCGCCATAGTGTATCTGGTACATGCGTCTTCGACAGCTGCATGTGCGGCATAGGAGGTGTGCACAGTGAAATACAGAGATGAACTGGAGCAGAAATATAACTGTTTAAAAAACCGGATCGCTTCGGAGGGAAAGGCAGCAGTTGCCTTTTCCGGCGGAGTGGATTCGGTTTTCCTGTTATATGCGGCATGGGAAGCGCTGGGGGACGGTGTACTGGCGCTGACCGTTTCCCTGCATGCGACGCCTGAGCGGGAACTGCACGAGGCGGAAGCGTTCTGCAGAAAACAGGGAATCCGCCATCGGGTGGAGACGATAGATGAATTTACCATTGAAGGTTTTGCGGATAATCCGCCGGATCGCTGCTATCTGTGCAAAAGAGAACTGTTTCGCAGGATGCAGAAAGCAGCGCGGGAAGAAGGGGCAGGAGTTCTGATGGAAGGTTCTAATTTAGATGACCAGGGAGATTATCGTCCCGGCCTCCGGGCGCTTTCGGAACTTGGAATCAGAAGTCCTTTGAAAGAAGCCGGATTTACCAAAGCAGAGATCCGGGAAATGTCGAAAAAGCTGGGACTTGCAACTTTTGACAAGCCGTCTATGGCATGTCTTGCCTCCCGCTTTGCTTATGGGGAGAAGATCACACCCGGGAAAATGAAGATGGTGGAGCAGGCGGAGGAATATCTGGCGGAACTGGGATTTGTGCAGCGTCGGGTACGGATGCATGGAGACCTGGCGAGGATTGAACTGCTGCCGGATGATATTCTGCGTATCATGGAAGAAGAACGGTACCAGAAGGTGCAGAAGCGGTTGGCGGAACTGGGATTTTCTTATGTGACGCTGGATCTGAAAGGGTTTGAAAGCGGGAGTATGAATAAAGGATTGAGCAGAAAATGAAGAATGAGACATTTTCAAGAACAGCGCTTCTGATCGGGGAAGAAGGAATACGGCGTCTGCAGGAGGCAAAAGTGGCAGTCTTTGGAATCGGGGGCGTGGGCGGTTATACGGTTGAAGCACTGGCGAGAAGCGGTATCGGGCATCTTCTGCTGGTAGATCACGATGTAGTCAGCAGGAGTAATCTGAACCGTCAGATCATCGCTCTTCAAAGTACAGTCGGTCAGTATAAGACCAGTGTAATGAAAGCAAGGATTGCAGATATCTGTCCGGAAACGGAAGTGGAGACGAAAGAGTGTTTTTTTCTTCCGGAAAATGCGGAAGAGTTTTCGTTTGAAGAGTATGACTATGTAGTGGATGCCATAGACACCGTATCAGGCAAACTGGCGCTGGCCGCGGCATGTGAACAGGCGGGAACGCCTCTCATCAGCGCTATGGGAGCGGGAAACAGGAGGAATCCGTCAGGATTTAAAGTGACGGATATCTACAGTACCAGCATGTGTCCGCTTGCGAGGGTGATGCGCAGGGAACTGAAAAAGAGGGGGATTCGGAGTCTGAAAGTGGTCTGTTCCGATGAAAAATCCGGCGTCCTGGAAGAACAGAGAGGATCGGAAAATGCGGGAAAGACGATAACCGGAAGCCTGGTTTTTGTAACCGGAACCGCGGGACTTTTACTGGCATCAGAAGTTGTAAAAGATCTTCTGATGAAGGAAGGCAGGTAAAACAGATGGCGTTACAGTTGATTCTTGGCAATTCCGGAGGCGGGAAATCCCATTACATATTTGATAAAATGATAAAAGAATCGGAGGAGCATCCGAAACGGCAGTATCTGGTTATTGTTCCGGAGCAGTTTACGATGCAGACACAAAAAGATCTGGTGACGATGCATCCGCGCCACGGGATCATGAATATTGACGTACTGAGTTTTGAAAGGCTGGCATACAGAGTCTTTGATGAGGTGGGAGGAGAACACCGGAAGATTCTGGAAGATACAGGAAAAAATATGATACTGCGGCGACTGGCGGAGGAAAAGAGAGAGGAACTGACACTGCTGGGCGGAAATATGAAAAAACTGGGTTATATTTCCGAGGTGAAATCACTGATTTCGGAATTTACGCAGTATCAGGTAACTTCAGAACAGCTTCTTCAGATGATGGAGCGTAATCGGGATAATCCGCAGCTTTATTATAAACTGAAGGATATGAAAGTGATCTATGACGGTTTTCAGAAATATCTGGAGGGAACGTATCTTACTTCCGAAGAACTTCTCGGGGCGCTGGAACAGTCCGTGGAGCAGTCAGAGACCGTCAGAGGAAGCGTGCTGGTACTGGATGGATATACGGGTTTTACACCTGTGCAGTTAAGTCTTTTAAAGAAACTGCTGCTGCTGGCCAGTGAAGTTTACATCACATTGACTTTGGGAGGGGAGGAAGACCCTTTTAAAACAGGAGCGGAGTTTCAGCTGTTCCACATGACCAGGAAAACGATCTCCCGGCTGACCAGGCTGGCGGAAGAGGTAAAGGTACCGGTGAGAAAACCGGTGGTCAGGAAAGATACGGATTTATACCGCTTTCGGGAGGCGCCGGCTCTGTGTTTTCTGGAGTCGAACATTTTTCGTTATGGAAAAAAAATCTGGAAAAAAGAAACAGAGGAGATAAAACTGTATGCCGCGCATGCTCCGAGGGAAGAAGCGGAAACGATTGGAAGAGAGATTCAGAGGCTGGTACGAGACGAAGGATACCGTTACCGGGATATGGCTGTTGTGACGGGAGATCTTGAAGTTTATGGAACGCTTCTGGAGCAGGTATTTTCAAAGCTTGAGATACCAGGTTTTATTGATCGGAAAAAAGATGTACTGAAGAATCCTTTTGTAGAGTTTCTGCGGGCCTTTATGGCGGCGGTCCAGGAGGATTTTTCTTATGAAACCATGTTTCGTATGCTTCGAAGCGGCATGACGGAAATATCCCGTGAGGAGATCGACAGACTGGAAAATTATGTGGTTGCCAGAGGCATCAGGGGATTTTCAGGATGGAACAGAGAGTGGAAACGACCGCTGAAGGGAATGGACGAAGAGACGCTGGAAGAACTGAACGGGATTCGGGAAAAAGTAATTCAGGGATTGCAGAAGCTGCGCAGAGAGCTGAAGGGGAAGAATGCCGATGCGGAGAAAATGACGCGTGCGGTCTATCAGTATCTGGTTACGCTTAAGATTCAAAACCGGTTAAAAATATATGAGAATCAGTTTGAAAAGGCGGGAGACTATTCCAGATCCAGAGAATATGCACAGATCTACGGGATGGTCATGGAACTGTTCGACAAACTGGTGATGCTGCTGGGCGACTGCAGGATGACACTGGCGGAATATGCGGAACTTCTGGATGCCGGACTTTCCGAAATGAAGGTGGGGTTGATTCCTGCAGGGACCGATCAGGTGGTGGTGGGTGATATGGAAAGAAGCCGCCTGAATGACATTAAAGTGCTGTTCTTTGACGGTGTGAACGAG
>Ga0137306_103022_pt1 | contig 13027 bp, 13 predicted proteins | sample Inofroosms_March_FD_97187 | JGI IMG/M metagenome (GOLD analysis project Ga0137306, IMG submission 97187) | Mouse cecal microbial communities from Vienna, Austria - N-Acetylneuraminic and N-Acetylglucosamine D2O microcosms_March | ecosystem: Host-associated > Mammals > Digestive system > Large... | reverse complement strand
AAGGGTGGGAGAAAGTTAATTCTCACAGATTCGATAAAGGATACGGCAGGCAGCGGGGATGGAAAAGAAAATCCGATGGAGGAGAGTTTTCATCAATCCCCCAAGATGTACAGACACCATTTGAATAGTAAAAGTAATTTTATGGAACTCTTTTCAGTGTCGTTGACACAGTCTGTTGACAGTTTTGTCAACAGACGTTTACAAGAGAGTACAGTAAAATCAATGGTTTGAGGTGCTTGTCAACGGTGTCAACAGAAAATTTGGAAAATAAAAAACAAGATTAACAGAAAATGGGAGGGCATTCATTATGCAGAAATATAACAACACAAAAATCATTATCGGGCTGGATCATGGCTATGGCAACATAAAAACAGCTCATAGGATATTCAGGACAGGCGTGGAGTGTTTTGAGGAAGAACCAATTGTCAGCATGAATTATATCAAATATAAGGATAAGTATTATGTGATCGGGGAAAATCATTTGATTTATCAGGGCAATAAGACCGATTCACAAGACTTCTTTATTCTTACGCTTGCAGGCTTGGCGGAGGAACTGAAATTCCGAGGTCTGCATGAGGCGAAAGTGGTGCTGGCGGTTGGACTTCCGCTTGCTTGGGCGAAAAGTCAGGCGGCGGATTTTAAGAAATATCTGATGCAGGAGCAGGAGTTGTTCTTCTCGTTCCGCAAAGAGAGTTACAGGGTGCATTTGTGCGGAGTGGAGGTGTTCCCACAGGGATTTGCAGCGGTATGCAATGCCGGAGTTATGAAAGGCTTCAACATGATAGCGGATATCGGAAATGGCACTATGAATGTGATGCAGATTATTGACGGCAGACCATTAGAGAAAAGCCTTGTGACAGATAAATTTGGTGTTTCTATTTGTATGAAGGAAATACAAAAGGAATTATCCAAATCAGCAGGGGAGAGCATACCAGAGGTTATGATTGAGCCGATGCTGATAAACGGGTTACAGGGCAGAGTGGATGCAACAGCAAAGGTTGTAGGGCGCATTGCCGCAGGATACGCAGAGAATATTTTAAAGCGTTTGATTGATTATGGATATAAAGAAAATCTGGTGCATCTCTATGTGATTGGCGGAGGCGGTTGCTTGCTTAGGCATTACAGTGATATTGCATCAAAGGGAAATGTGACTTTTATTGAGGACATCTGTGCTAATGCAAAAGGATACGAGTACCTTGCAACGCAGAAACAGCGCAGACAGGCAGTGTAGAAATGAGGTTATGGAATGAGAAAGACCTATAAATGCAGCAATATAAAATTCTGCATGGAAGATGAAAACCAGCGCAGGACTTGGGAATATTTGCAGAGCATGACACGAAAAGACGGTTCTTATGGGAAAATACTTTCGGATGCGTTTGTAGCGGTTCTTGATGGGCAACTACGGGATAGAACTGATAAAGCGGTGAGCGATTCTGCTATTTCATTGGAGCAAGATACAGATATTTTTGGGAAGATGCTGGACAGGGCGTTGGAACAAAAATTCCATGAAATCATTCAAGAGTTGCAGAAAGTTTTGGCAGAGCAGATCCGTAACAGTTTCAGTGAATATGTTTCCACAGTTCATTCTGATGCAGAAGAACTGATAGAAAAGACTGATGTAGCCGGAATGGGGCAGACGCAGGAGCCGGAATTGTCCGAGGATATGATGGCGTTTGCTTTTGCAATGGGCGAATAGGCGGTTCCGAATTTTTATATTTGGTACTCAATTCTGAAAAGGAAGCTTATGGAACGGTTCCGAAAAGCTTAAATTCGGTACTGTTGCCCAAAGCGAATGACGGCTGTATTTTGCCGGAATGAGCAGTCTGTCGGAAGATTTTTCCGGCAGACGGTATTTGCCAGCGGCAAATACTACCCTCGGAGAGCGCCTTACTTCTGATGCGTATGCGTCAGAAGTAATAAGGCGTTACTTTTGACAAAAGTAACAAAACCGTAGTTAGTCTTGATACATAAAAATATGAGAAAGAGAGTGATGCATTGGCGGCAAAAACAATTTCCTTTCCAAAAGGGAGAGGACATCTTACGCATAATAACAGGGATTTTATATGCAATAATGTGGTGCCGGAAAGAACAGCTTGGAACCGGATTTACATACAGGAACCATTAAAAGATGCTTATGAGAAATGTTTCGGGCAGGCGCTTCAGGATTATAATGCGGCACAGAAGCGTAAAGACAGGCAGAAAGACGATTATCTGAAAGAGATAGAAAATTCCGGCAACAAGGAAAAGACATTTTATGAAAATATTGTACAGATAGGCAAAAAGACAGATACTCCGGTTACAGATGAAAACGGGGCACTGACAGAGGAGGCTAAGGCGGCGATAGAAGTTTTGGATCGGTATGCAAAGACCTTTCAGGAACGCAATCCGAATCTATATTTATTCAACTGTGTGATGCACTTGGACGAAGCAACGCCGCATCTGCATATAGATTATATTCCTGTGGCTCATGGATACAAAAACGGAATGAAAACACGCAACAGCCTGACAAAAGCATTCCAGCAGATGGGATTTGCAAAGGCGGTCAGCAGAAAACAGAATGAAACCGTAGCATGGCAGGAACGGGAGAGGGAATATTTGACAGAACTGTGCAGGGAGCAGGGGATTGAGATAGAAGTTCTCGGCGTACAGCGGGATAATCTGTCACTGCCGGAATATAAAGCAGCGATGCGTGAGGTGGAGCAGTTGGAACAACAGGCGGCAGTTCTTGATAAGCGGAATGAGGCTCTTGAACAGCAGAATGATGATCTTGCGCAGAAAACATCGGAACTTTGTGGACAGGTGCAGGAAATGGAAGCGCATAACAATGAACTGGTTTTGCAGGCTCAGGAGCTTACGGAACAGATTGAGGAAGCGGAGGCAAAAGAAAAGGCGGCAAAGGAGGTACTTGCGAAACATGATTTAAGGGCGGAAACATTTAAAATGATTTCAAAGGAAGTGGCAGCGGAAACAAAAAGTATGAAAAGTGTTGCTGTTCCAGTGACAAATCTTTTCGGCAACGAAGAATATGTCAAAGTAAAGAAAAGCGACTGGAATAAAATACTGGATGCTTTCAACAAGGCGGTATCAAGGAATCATCTCTTGGAAAAATATGAGAAGAAGATATCGAATTTGGAAAAGAAGATAGATGCGCTTACCGATCAGGTTGAGAAATTAAAGCGGTTTGTGGCATCAAGAGGACTTGGAGAGGCGTTTGTGGAATTTGTAATATCTCTTGCGCCGAAAACCATGAAACAGAGATTGAATGACGCAAAATCAGAGGCAGATGTGCATAACAGACAGAGGGAAATGCCGGAAAGGGGGCAGACAGAAAAAAGTAAGCGATGGCAACAGGAAATGTAAATTTTTAAGGAAAGAGAGGAACAGACAATGAATATAACTTATGAGAAATGTGGTGATTACTTGATTCCGAAATTAATACCTGATCCGGAGCCAGAGGGAGAGTTAAGAAAGTTCGGGTTGATGCGGAAGTCTTATTTAGAGAAACATAGAAGAGGTATTTATTCGGGGTTGCTGTTATCAGGCGAATTAAAGAAGCATCTGCTTATGATACAGGAACAGGCGGAGGAAAGATTTGATTTGCTTGTGGCGCAGATGGCAGAGAAGGAAGGGGTAACAGAACGGTTAAAGGCAGATGACCAGATGCTTTGGGTGCGTAGAATGAATAATATTCGTGCGAGGGCAGAGGAGATTGTGTTGAATGATATGATATACAGTTTATAGTGCAAACAAAAAGGACTATGACAATATGTTGTAGTTCTTTTTTGGATAATGGACAAAATAGTATTGAATTTATTCCGAGAAAAGAATATAATATAAATTGATTTGGAGGGATATTATGGAATATTTAACTTCTGAAGAAATTGCACAAAAATGGGATATATCATCGCGGCGTGTAACCACGTTATGCAAAGATGGGAGAATAGCTGGAGCCATTCAGAAAAGTGGTGTCTGGCTAATACCTGATAATGCGCAGAAACCTGAAAGCATGAAGCGGGGAAGAAAATCGAACAGGAGTGAAGACAATGGCAGGGAATAGTAATTTGCATATGTCCAAAGATGCAAGGGAAGATGAGTATTATACAGACCTTGTAATGATTGAGAATGAATTGAAACACTATCGTCCGCATTTTAGAGGAAAAACAGTATTTTGTAACTGTGATGATCCATATGAAAGTAATTTTTTTAAGTATTTTGCTATGAATTTCAATTCACTGGGATTGAAAAAATTGATTTCACTTGGTTACATTGGTTCACCCATTGTTTATACACAGCTTTCTTTATTTGATGATATTGAAGAACCAGAAGTAATAGAGGAGCGTCATCCATATAAGATAGAAATATCTGAAGTTACAGATGAAAATGGAGATGGTGCAATAGATTTGTCAGATGTTGAACTACTTATAAGAAATAAAAGGAATGTTCTGACGATGCTTAATGGAGATGGGGACTTTAGGGGAGATGAAAGTCAGATTGCGCTTGAAGAAGCGGATATTATAGTAACCAATCCGCCATTTTCTCTGATGAAAGAATATATTCCATTGCTAATGAACTCAGGTAAACAGTTTTTGGTATTGGGCAATATGAATCATATAACATTTAAGGAAATATTTCATTATTTTATTGAAAATAAAATTTGGCTGGGATACACTTCAGGACATTTTTGGTTCAAGGTTCCTGAATATTATGAAGAGAAAAGAACCGATTTTAAAATTGATGAAAATGGACAAAAGTGGAGACGATTGGGAAATATATGTTGGTTTACTAATATGGAAATAGAAAAATTGCATCAACCGTTAACTTTGTATAAGCACTATAATTCAGAAGAATTTCCAACATATGATAATTATGATGCGATACATATAGATAAAGTAGCTGATATCCCTTGTGATTATAATGGAGTTATGGCAGTTCCGATAACGTTTATGGACAAGTATAGCCCAGATCAATTTGAAATACTTGGAAAATTTGATGGTGGGTCAGATTCAAATGTTTGGGATTTAGCAAAGCCAATTTTGCATGGAAGCCCAAAGTATAAAAGAATAGCTATTAGAAGAAAGGTATAGGTTATGAATATAGAATTGCATGAAATGGCCATACGTGATATTGCAGAAAAATATGTCGATAATAATGAAGAGGGAGTTATTGGGTACAATGGGAAATTGAATATCCGTCCAAAATATCAGCGTGAATTTGTCTATGACGAAAAGAAAAGGAATGCGGTTATAGACACAATTATGAAGGGATTTCCGTTAAATGTCATGTATTGGGTAAAGAATGATGATGGTACCTTTGAAATTTTAGACGGACAGCAGAGGACTATCAGCTTTTGTCAATATGTTGCAGGGGATTTCTCAGTTAAAAATCGGACATTCCATAATTTGACTGTGACAGAACAACAGCAGATTCTTGATTATCCGTGTATGATATATTTTTGCGAGGGAAACGATAAAGAAAAACTTGATTGGTTTAAGATTATCAATATTGCAGGAGAAAAGCTGACAGATCAGGAATTAAGAAATGCAGTTTATACTGGAACATGGCTGACATCTGCAAAAGGCATTTTCAGTAAAACACAATGTGCAGCCTACAATTTGTCCAGCAAATATGTAACGGGTTCACCGATAAGGCAGGAAATTTTGCAGACTGCTATAAGTTGGAAAAATAAAGGTAATATTGAAGAATATATGTCCATACACCAGCACGATCCAAATGCGAATGAACTTTGGACATATTTTCAGAATGTTATCAATTGGGTTATGCTGACATTTCCTAAATATCGCAAGGAAATGAAAGGCATTGATTGGGGCAAACTGTATGATACATATGGTTCAAACTTATATGACACCAATGAATTAGAAAAACACATTGCGGATTTAATGATGGATGATGATGTTACTAACAAGAAAGGTATTTATGAGTTTGTATTGTCTGGGGAAGAACGCTGTCTGAATATAAGGGCATTTACAGAAAGCCAAAAGCGGAGAATATATGAGTATCAAAAGGGCATCTGTAATATGTGTCACAAGCATTTTGAATATGAAAAGATGCAGGGAGATCATATTACGCCTTGGAGCAAGGGCGGAAAGACGGTAGATGATAATTTGCAGATGTTGTGTGAGGATTGTAATAGAAAGAAGTTGAATATGTGATTGTTTTAATAGGGCGATAGATACAATATGTTTTGGGGATTTTTTGATATTTGTAGTGAAATGGCAAACATAAGGTTATGATTTTAATTCGCTACATGCGTGTAGCGAATTGATTTGGAAGCGGGAAAGGAGTAGTATTTTATATAGATCGTGTAATCTATGTGAGAAAAAGTTATGGAAGAAAATAGAAAAGGTAAAGGGAAACAGATTATTCAAACTGCTTTAAATGTTGGTTCGCCGGTGGCTTCGGTCTTATCGGTGATTAATCCGGCATTTTTATCAATACCAATTATTGCGAGTGTATATAACGAATCATGTGCTTATTTTGATGCAAAGAGTGTAGAAAAAAGGCTATTACAATTTCAGAAAAAAATGGAAGAGCAGGCGATCACAATTGATGCGCTCCAAGAGAGCGTGGATTTATTGAATGAACATTCCCAATATGCTTTTAGAAATAATTTTAAGCATCTTTGCTTAAGTGCATTGCCAGAAACAACGGAACCACTTATAGAGTGTTTGATTTCGTATTTGATGAATGAAAAACAAGATATGGATGAAGAATTGTGCGAAATAATATGTTCTTGTAATGCTAATGATATTGAACTCCTTAAAATAATAAAGCAATATATGAAAGATGGGGTTAGGATATATCATCAGCAAATGATAGAAAAGTATCAGAGTGATATGAGGGAGATGCAAAGTCAACCTCAAATTGTAAATCAAGAAAGTACTGTCATGAAGAAAGCATACACCCGACACAAATGGTATGATAGGAATATTATTTATGGAGAGAATACAATATTTTGGAAAGATTTTACAGAATTTTTTAAACTAACTAATATACATGACATGGGAAGAATACTGAATGAGGCGGGGAAAAATGAAGATGGTTTTGAAGTGTATGATTGGGCTTTTCTAATTCGTGCTTTGCTAAAAATGCAGAGTAAAGGAGTTGTGCAACTGGAATTTATATCATCAACTGGTATAATCAGTCAAAATAATATAGATCGGTTTCATGTTACTCTATTTGGTCAAAACTTATTAGAACATATTAAGATTGATGACTGAATTATAAAAAGTTGTTACACTGTCACAACAATTAATATGGGTCACATTCCTTTATAATATTATTGATTAAGGATAAAACGAGAAGAAATTTTTATACGCAATATGTAAGATTAAAAAATGTGGAGATTAAATAAAGCAAATAAATGTTGCTGGATATGATAATAACGAGGAGAAGATAAATGAATCTATTAGAAGAAAAAGAGTATTACATTGCGTATTTTGATATATTGGGATATAAAGATTTTTTTGCTCATGCATCTAAAAAGCAGATGCAAGATATAGTATCTATGATTTATGATGGGATTTCGGGAATAAAGAATTATCTTAATAGATTTAGAGATTTTTCTTTTATGTCAATATTAGAAAATATTGAGGTGAAATTTATTGGTTTTTCAGATAACTTTACATTTGCAATGCAAGTGGGAGAAGGGCGGCATGAGATATATAGATTGTTGGCATTTTTATCAATTATAGCCGATATCCAAAGGAATTTCATATTAAATTATGGGGTATTAGTGCGAGGAGGAATAGTTAAATCTACTGCTTATATTAATGAGAATACTATACAAGGAAAAGGCATTATTGAAGCTGTAAGTTTAGAGTATGAAGCTATTTATCCCCAAATTAACATTTCCACATTGATTTATTCTGATATTCACCAGTTACATTTTTTGACGTATGAGGAATTAGAATATGGAGGTTTGCTTCAAAAGAAAATTAATGAGGGATTGGAGTTGACTTTAGATGAGCAGAAATTTATGGTGGATGCCCGGGATAGGTATATGGAGGAATTGTTAGCTTTAACGTGGAAAGATAATATACTTATGCGCTCCAATGATGAGAGACCATTTTTGAACTATATGTACAATCTTGATGTCATTAGCTACTGCTTAAATCAGAGTATACCATTTAATGAAATTCTAAATTTGCTACAAAAGTTTATGCCAAACATTTCGTTTCAAATTCTTGAAAATGGATATATTGAAAGTCTTATTCAAGTACATAAATCGGTTTTGATTAATAAAATTAAAAGATATGGTAGTTATGCAGATGTAAATATAAATAATGCAAGTGATTTATGTGAGAGAGAAAAAATAATTAAAAAATATATTTGGCTTTGGGCGTATCATAATAAAGTATGCGAATTATATGGATTACCCAAATACCAAGTACAGATTATTTTAGGTATAGATCTAAGAGTGATGAAATCGACTATTTCCTTTAACGATAGTGAGGGTTAAGTTATTCTAATAAAAAATCAGGATAGAAAGCAGGTAAATAGTATGCCGGAACATCAAACAATAGAATACAAAGAATCTTGGCATGACGAGTTCTTAGAGTGGATTTGCGGATATGCAAACGCATATGGCGGAACGCTTTATATCGGCAAAAATGATGGCGGAGAGGTTGTCGGACTTAGTGATAAAGACAGGAAAAGGCTATTGGAATCTATTCCAAATAAGATTACGGACACAATGGGGATTGTAGCGGATGTCAATTTGCTATATGAGGGGAAACTGCAATATATAGAGATTATCGTGGATAAGTACCCTTCGCTTATCAGCTATCATGGCAAATATTTTTACCGTTCCGGCAGTACCATGAGAACAATAACCGGAAAAGAGTTGGATAAAGCAATCTTAAAATCGCAGGGCAGAACATGGGACGGTATGCCGATTCCTAAATTAAAGGTAACGGATTTGAGGAGAGAGGCAATCGACCTGTTTAAGGAAAAAGCTCTGAGAAGGCACAGACTGACAGAGGAGGAAACAAGAGTTGACGATACCATACTGATGGAGAACCTTCATCTGATTGATGAAGAAGGATATCTAATCAGAGCGGCAATGCTTGCCTTTTATAAAGATCCGGAGAAATGGGTTACAGGTTCTTATATTAAGATTGGCTATTTTGGGAAATCAGATGCCGACTTGAAATATCAGGACGAGGTACATGGTTCTCTGATTGAACAGATTGATAAGACGGTTGATTTGCTTTATACAAAATATTTGAAAGCTCTGATTTATTATGATGGGATTCAGAGGATCGAACAGTTTATGTTTCCACAGGAAGCATTCCGTGAGATATTGCTGAATGCGGTGGTTCACAAGGATTATAGTGCCTGCAACCCTATTCAGATTAGTGTATATGAGGATAAAATATATATCTGGAATGATGGTGAGATGCCGTCTGAATTGGATTCGACGGAGAAACTGTTTGAGAAGCATTCTTCCAAACCGTATAATCCCAAGTTGGCAAATGTTTTCTTTAAAAGTGGTATGATAGAGGCGTGGGGCAGAGGATTTGACAAAATCAAGGAGGCTTGTGCAAAGTATGATGGACGCCTGCCGGAATACAATATCAGTGTATCCGGAATTATGGTGTTGTGTAATGCGTGTGAAAAGTATTTGAAGTTGTTGAATGATGAGGAGAATTTGCATCTTGGTCAAAGTGGCAGAGATCATGACCAAGATGGTCATGATGTGGTCATGATGATTTTGGATTTTTGTAAAGAAGCAAAATCTATACCGGAAATTATGGAAAAATTTGGATTTGATAGTCGGACGAGTTTTAGAAGAAAGTATTTAAACACCTTAGTAAAAGAGGGAAGATTAAAAATGACCTTGCCGGATAAACCCAGAAGTAAAAATCAAAAATATTTTTCATAACCGAGATCATGACCAAAATGGTTATGATGAAAGCAGCTATTAAAGAAATAGAAATCTATTGTTAAGAAAGAGGTGCTAAAATGCTTAATCAAAATGAAATTTACAATATATTTAACCAGCAACAGATACAGGCACAATTGCAGCAAATGCAACAGCAATACCATAATCAGCAGATATGGAAGGTGGTTGATTGCGCAAGTAAGTTGGACGATTTTCTTAAAAGCGCGGAGGGGATAGATGCTCAGTATCAGCAACTTGCTTTTGTTGAATGCTGTACGGTATTGGGTAAGCATATGCAAAGACAAATATGAATTGGCTACACAGTGTGTAGCTAATCAAAAGAAATGTTTGGGTACACCAGCTTTGAAACCACATAAATAAGTAACAAAACCGTATCAAAATGATATGATTTTCAAAGAAAAAACGATGTAAAACAGGACTTGCAATGAACCGGAAAAAGATGATGTTGTTAAAAGCAATTGATGAAATGCAAAGAAATATAGGAAAGAAGACTTTTGATAAAAAATATAATAATTTTATACAGGTGGCAGCATCATATATGACATTAGCAACACCATTTTTATCGATACTTGGGAGTGTTTGAATCAACTTTTTAAATAGGTGAGTGATCAATCGTTGAAAATTTATTGTTAAATAATATGACAAACAGAAAATACGAGTATTTATTAAAAAGAAAGGGAAAGGATAATGCAAGAATTAACAGTTCGGTCTGAGAGTATTCAAAGGATTTATAATTATTATTTGGAAAATACTTTAATTGTGAACAGAAGGTATCAAAGAAAATTGGTTTGGTCAATTGAAGAAAAGGCTTCATTTATTGATTCAATTATAAAATCGTATCCAGTTCCATTGATTTTATTGGCAGAAAGTAATGATGATAGCGGAAGAATCTTTGAGATTATCGATGGAATGCAAAGAATAAATGCTGTAACTGCTTTTGTTGAGAATGAATTTGCAGTCAATGGAGCATATTTTAATTTAGAAACAATGGCAGAAACTAAATTACAAAAAGACAGTGGGCAATTAGTGCAGAAAGAGCCCATGCTCGATAGAAAAATATGTGCAGAATTTGTATCATATGTTTTTCCTATGTCAACTTATAAAGGAGCAAGTGAATCAGAAATTGATGAAGTATTTCGAAGAATTAATGCAAATGGTAAACATTTATCAAGACAAGAAATTAGGCAAGCAGGAGCCTTATCTAATTTTGCGGATATTGTACGACAAATCTCAAGTGAAATAAGAGGTGATACATCTTTAAGCAATAGAGTTGAACTAAATAATATGAAAAAAATAAGTATTACATCTAAGGATTTACCATATGGAATAAATGTGGATGATGTTTTTTGGGTGGCTAGCGCAATAATTAGGCGTGAACAAGTGAGAGAATCAAAGGATGAAGAAATTGTTGCAGATATTATTGCTGCAATGCTTCTTGATGAAATGCCAGCATCTAGTAGTAATATTTTGGATGAGTTTTACTCGCTTAAAGCAGTAACAAAAAGGTCAATGGAGTTAGAAGAAAAAATTAGAATTCAATCGGTTGATAATGTGAAATCTAACTTCTTTAGAGTCTTTGATGAAATAAAGGAGTTATTGGAGATAGCTGGAAAAACATTTAATAATCTTATTTCTAAAGATAAAACTTTTGATAAAGTACCAAGATACTATCAAATAGTATTTTTAGCGTTATACAAGTTATTAGTGGAGGAGAATAAGAAAGTAAATTCACAATACGATTTGCTGCAAATTATGGATGGGATAACTGCTAATATTCAATTGAGTAAAGGTGGTGGAAATTGGAGCGCCACCGAGCGAGAGAATAGCATTAATGCAATTGTTGGCATGATTGGCAAATGTTTTGTTGATAATTTAGATGATCCGGCAATTGTAAAATGGAGTACAGAATTCGAAACAATTTTAAAGCAATCTCAAATTGAGCAAGGCTGCTTCGATTTTAAAATTGGATTTTGTGATTTAAGAACGGGAGAATTTAATGAAAAAGCATTTCTAAAAGGCATAAAGACTTTGACGGCAATGGCTAATAAAGGAACTGGAAGTGTAGGATATGTTATTGCAGGAGTTGCTGACAAAAAGGAAGATGCAGAATGTATTGAGAAGAAGTATAGAAAATATGAAGCGATTGTTAGAGAAAACTATTATATTACAGGTCTTAATTATGATATAGATGCTTTAAAACTTTCAGCAGACAGATATTTTCAAAAGTTGATACAAATATTAGAAAAAGCACCTATTGAAGAAAAATATAAGTCGTATATTGGAAATAATATTAAATTTTTAAGATATGGTGATAAAGATATTCTCGTTATGAAGGTTATGGGATTAGATTCTCCGGCGATATATGATAATGAATATTATCAACGTATGGGGGCTAATGTGGACAAAATTGAGGTAAAAGATATGTCCGAATTGTTTAGTAGATTTAAAAGATGATTTACTGGGTACAATTTGGGTACACCAGCTTTGAAACCATATAAACGAGAAACAAAAGCGCATCAAAATGATACGGTTTTGAAAGAGAAAGCAATGAAAAACAGGACTTGCAACGAACTGGAAAAAGAGTTCGAATAAATAAAAATGCTTAGTGAATCCAGTATTTATGCGGGTTTGCGGGCTTTGGAAAGGTCTTTTGATAACAAATTGATAACAGTCGTTTGGGTGCGATTATTCTTACTGTCAGGTGGTTTGTTGGTGGGGGAATGATTTTTAAGCGGCTGGCTAATGTTCAGAGCCATACTCGGAAATATTACATATTTCCGAGTTGTGGCGTATCCGCCAAATGGAGTTTTGCCAATATATGCTCTTGAATGTAATCATTCATCGCATATATTGTCCAAACTCCGCTTGGCTCTGAACGAATCCATATTAAAACGCCCTTAGCTGTGGGTAGGAACTCATGGCTAAGGGCGTTTTTTGTCGTGATTGTCAATCGGTTTTCAGTTTGTCCTTGAACTGTTCAACCAAGGTATCACTCAATTCCTTAGAGGGAACTTTTGCCCAATGCTGCGTGGTGTCAAATTTTGGGTAATTGTACCGCCACTGATCGTAATCTTCCCTGCTGATTTCCTCGGCAGAGAGTTT
>Ga0137306_103021_pt1 | contig 13030 bp, 8 predicted proteins | sample Inofroosms_March_FD_97187 | JGI IMG/M metagenome (GOLD analysis project Ga0137306, IMG submission 97187) | Mouse cecal microbial communities from Vienna, Austria - N-Acetylneuraminic and N-Acetylglucosamine D2O microcosms_March | ecosystem: Host-associated > Mammals > Digestive system > Large... | reverse complement strand
CGTATCAACCAACTCCTTCTTTTTTCTTTTATTATATCTACAACTGAAGTTTTTAGCAAACTTAAAACACAGCTGCTGACGCATCTTCAAAAAGCCTAGCCCAAACAAGCAAAAACACTATAAAATCTGGTGAATGACACTTTTTTGTCTACCCAAAATATTTTGCCAGAACCGGCAGAAGATCATGCAGATGTGCAATAGACGCAAAAATAAGGGTATCCCAAATCAAATTGGAATACCCCGCAATTACAGCTAATAACTACCGGACAAAATTCATCGGCGTGAACGCCTCCCTCTGGGGGATGCCATAGGCTTCCTTGCCAAGTGCAATGCTCTTCATCAGGAATGACATATTTTTGGCCAGTGTACGCATAATCTGCAGGCCTTCGATATCCTGGCTGGCCTCTCCTGCCGCCCTGCCATGGATGCTGTTCCAGTATTGGCTGGAAGCCACTGGCATGCCGGCAATCGTGAAGAACTTGTTCAGCTCATCGAAGGCAGCGGAAAGCCCGCCGCGCCTTGCGGCTACTACGGCTGCGCCTACCTTCATGGTCTTATCAAAATGGGTACTGTAGAACAGCCTTGTGAGGAAGGCGATCAGGGTAGCATTTGCGGAGGCATAGTAGACGGGGCTGCCAACCACCAGGCCGTCACATTCCTGGAATTTGGGGGCCGCCTCATTTACCATATCCTGGAAAACGCATTTCCCTTTTTCTGCGCAGCTGCCGCAGGCAATGCAGCCGCGGATCTCCTTGTTGCCGATATGGAGAATTTCGGATTCTATGCCTTCCTCCTGGAAAACTTTCTCCATTTCATGCAGCGCAATGGATGTGTTCCCATTTGCCCTAGGGCTTCCATTGATCATTAATACTTTCATAATCCTCTCTCCTTTCTAAACAGCTTATTATTGGCTATTATGGATTATTCCGGCTCTTTTGTCTGCATTCCTTACAGCTTCAGCTTGGCCAGGGCGTCTGCGAATGCATTGTTCACTGGCTCTTTGGCTTCCTTGCGCACTTTATTCATGTAATTTGCCACGTCCTTTTTGGAAACCCCGCCGCCGCTCTCTTTCTTGCGCTTCTCAAAAGCGGAAAGCTTTTCCCGGTAGCCGCAGGCGCAGACGAATTTCTGGCCTTCGCCCTCGCCCACCAGCTCCATTTTTTTGTGGCATTGGGGGCAGCGGGCGTTGGTGACGCGGGATAAGGTCTTGCGGTATCCGCATTCCCTGTCCTGGCAGACCAGCATGCGCCCGTTTTTGTGGTTTACTTCCAGCAGAAGCTTGCCGCATTCCGGGCATTTCTTGCTGGTCAGGTTGTCATGGCGGTAGGTTTTGGAGGATGCCGCGATATCCTTGACGATATCGACCGTATAACTGCGGATTTCTGCCTCAAAGTCTTTCTTCTTGGCCTTTCCCTTGGCAATGTCGGCAAGCTCCTGCTCCCATCTCGCTGTCAGCTCCGGGGAGGTCAGCCCCTGGGGCGCAAGCTCCAGCACCTGCCGTCCCTTGGAGGTCAGGTAGATGTACTGGTCTTTTTTCTCAATCATAAAGCTGTTGAAGAGCTTCTCAATAATATCCGCACGGGTGGCGACAGTGCCAAGGCCGCCGGTTTCCCCAAGGGTCTTTTTGAGGCTCTGGTCGGCGCTTTCCATATATTTGACCGGGTTCTCCATCGCAGCCAGGAGGGTGGCTTCCGTAAAGGGCACGGGCGGCTTTGTCTTGCCTTCTGTAATCTTGCCCTCGCCAAAGCGTATTTTCTGGCCCTGGACGAAGTCTGGGATACTGCCGGCTGCAGGTTCCTCATTTTCTTCGTCCTCTTCGAGAATGCCGCTGCTTGCCTGGATGGCTTTGATTTCCTGCCAGCCGGGCTTCTGGATGACTTTTCCCTTGAGAGCCAGACGTTCGCCGCCGCAGACGGCGGTCACTTCTGTCTGCTGGTATTCGCAGGGCGGCAGAAGGGCGGCCAGGAAACGGGATACCACCAGCTCATAGATTTTACGCTCCCCATATTCCAATTCGCTGAGGCGGATGCCCTGCTCGGTGGGGATAATGGCGTGGTGGTCGGACACCTTCTTGTCGTCGACAAAGGATTTATTGCCTTTGATGGGAGCTTTGAGCAGCTTGGCGCAGACGGGCGTATAAGCGCCGCCGCGGCAGGCTTTGACACGCTCTGGCAGGGTATCCACGATATCTGCGGTCAGGTAACGGGAATCCGTCCGCGGATAGGTGACTACCTTGTAATGCTCATACAGCCGCTGCATATAATCCAGGGTCTGCTTGGCAGAAAAGCCAAACATGCGGTTGGCGTCCTGCTGGAGGGAAGTCAGGTCATATAATTGGGGGGCATAGGATTTCTGCTGCTTCTTCTTGACTTCCTGCACCGTTCCCATGCTGCCGGATATTTTCTCTGCCGCCTTCTCAATTTCTTCCCTGGAAAATGTGGATGTGCTGTTATTTTTGGATTTCCAGCCCCATACGGCGTCCGCGCCCTTTACCTTCAGCCCGTAATATGCCTGGGGCTTAAAAGCCTTCCTCTGTGCCTCGCGCTTGGCAATCATGGCGAGGGTCGGCGTCTGCACGCGGCCGCAGGAAAGCTGCGCGTTGTGCTTGACCGTCAGCGCCCGGGTGGCGTTTAAGCCCACCAGCCAGTCTGCCTCCGCCCTGGCAACGGCAGCCTCGTACAGCTTCTGGTATTCACGGGCGTCCTTGAGCTGGGCAAAGCCCTGGCGGATGGCCTTGTCGGTCACCGAAGAAATCCACAGGCGCTTCATGGGCTTCTTTACGCCAGCTTTCTTGATAATCCAGCGGGCTACTAATTCCCCTTCCCGTCCGGCGTCTGTGGCGATTACGATGTCTTTGATGTCTTTGCGGTGCATCTGGGCTTTGACGGCCTGGTATTGCTTGCTGGTTTTTTTGATGACCTGGATTTCCAGCTTTTCGGGCAGCATGGGGAGGGTTTCCATCTTCCATACTTTCCATTGCTCTCCGTAGCTCTCTGGGTCGGAAAGCTCAATTAAGTGGCCAAGCGCCCAGGTTACTACATAGTCCCTGCCTTCCAGGCAGCCGTTGCCGCCTTGCTTGCAGCCCAGGACACGGGCGATGTCCCTGCCAACGCTGGGCTTTTCTGCGATTACTAATGATTTCATGATTGTTGTACCTCATTGTCTGCATTTTATATTGGCATATGTTTTTATGTACTGTCTATTATGATTTTGGGAGTAAGGAATGGAAGAGTGCAAAACGGAATGCTGTGCCCTCCCCCCTTCCTCCCCTATAAATTGAAAATTACTGCTATTTCTTGTGATTCCTCATGTGATAGCAGGTGTATGGAAGGGATATCTTTCATATCTGCATTTTTATTTTTAGGATGCGGGTTACGGATTCATTTAGACGCTCTTGTGATATGCTTCCCTGGTTCACGGCATCCAGCACTCCCTGGTATGCGCTGCGGAAGTCTGCGGGCATCAGCAGCATGTCGCTGCCTGCCTGGAAGGCTTTTATGGCTGCCTGGGCAGAGGAATATTGGTCTACAATTGCACCCATGTTCAGTGCATCGGTCAGTACGATTCCCTGGTATCCCAGCTCGCCGCGCAGGTAGCCTTGGATAGCCGTCTGGGAGCAGGAGGCTGGTACATCGTCTCCTATGGCCTGTGGGAGGGAAATGTGGCCGACCATGACGAAGGAGACGCCTTCTGCAACGCATCTTTGGAAAGGAATTAGGTCGCTTACTTTTAGGTCTTCCCAGCTCTTATCTGTGTAGGCGTAGCCGTTGTGGGTGTCTCCTAGGGTGGCGCCATGGCCGGGAAAATGCTTGATACAGCCATACACCCCCTGAGACTCCAAACCCTTTAGGTTCTGGGCAGCCATTTCGGCTACCGTCTGCGGATCGCTGCCATAGGAGCGGCGTTTGACTACCGTATTGTCGGGATTGGTGAGGGTGTCGGCTACCGGGGCAAAATCCAGGTTAAAGCCCATCCTGCTTAAGTAGCTGCCGATGGCCTGGCCGGAGGCATGGGCTCTGCTGGAATCGCCAGAGGCGCCAATCTGTGCCGTGTCCTCAAATTTCGGCACGTCAACATTGGCGCAGGATGCCACCCGGGTCACCTGGCCGCCTTCTTCGTCTACGGAAATCAGCAGCGGCAGCCCAATCCTCTCCTGTGAAAACTGCTGCTGTTTGGCAATCATGTCCGTCACCTGCTGCTCCGATACGATGTTTCCCTGGAAATAAATCAGCCCTCCCACAGGGTATTGCTCCAATGCTGCTTTTGTAGCCTCCCCGGCCTGCGTCACGGTTCCGGCTCCGGTCAGGGCTTCAGGCGTAATCAGAAAAAGCTGGGCAACCTTCTCTTCCAGGCTCATGGATGACAATTTGGCCTGGACTTTCTCCTGCAGCTCTTCTGCGCTGAGCGCCTGGCCGCTTCCTGTGCCATTCCCGATGCCCTGGCCGCTTCCTGTGCCCCCAGTTCCAGTACCCTGGCCAGCTTCGGCGTCTTGGCCTGCTCCGATGCCCTGGCCGCTTCCGAATCCTTCATTTCCAGCGCTTTGGGCATCTCCTCCTGCACCATTTCCAGCGTTCTGGCCGCTTCCTGTGCCATTCCCGATGCCCTGGCCGCTTCCTGTGCCTTCCTCTCCGTCCGCGCCTGGCTCTTCTCCCAGGCCAGCCTTCTTCGCTGTCCCTGCTTCTTCCGCCTGGCTCTGACCCCCTGGCCTGGCGCCATTCCCGGATAGAAACCCGCTTTGGTACACGACCAAAAGAACTGTCAGCAGCAAAAGGCTGCCTGCCAGTCCTATCAGATAGTTTGTTTGCCTCTTTTTTCTTTTTTTTCTTTTTTTCATAATCCTCCATCACATTTTACAAATTCCGTGTCCCCCTGCACCTAGGGAAGCTGCTGCATCCATAGAACTCCCCGAACATCCCCTTGCGCTTGACCATCATTGCCCCGCATTTGGGGCATACTACCCCTTTGTCCTCCGTTCCTTGCTCCTGCAGCATCTTGCCGAGCCTTTCATAGCACTGCTGATTCATGATGCAGTCCTGCAGTGCGCGGTGCGCGCCCTGGGTGCTAATCCCAAAATGCCCTGCCACGTCCAACAGCCTGTGGTGGGAGAGCCCTGGCAGGCATTGCCTTGCCAGGATGAGGGTATCAATCCTATCGTTTCCCAGTTCTCTCCCATACAGTGTATTCATTGCCCGGTTGATAAATTTCATATCAAATGACTGTATATTATGGCCTACCAGTATGTCATCCCCGATAAACCCCCGAAACCCTTCCATAGCCTCTGCCAGCAGAGGGGCGCTTTCCACCATCCCATCCGTGATGTGGTTTACCCGCGATGCAGCCGCTGGGATATGCCTCTGGGGATTTACCAGCGTACTGTATTGGTCGGATACCCGATGCCCCCGCACCCGGATTGCCGATATTTCTATAATCGCATCCCTCTGCCAGCTAATGCCTGTTGTCTCAAGGTCAAATACGGCATAATCTTCTACATACTGGCCAAGCAGCCTTCCTTTGTCCTGTGCCATACATTATCCCTCCACAGCCTTCAGCACATAGAGGCGGGATTCAAAATCACAGGAATGCGCAACATTCGGCGGGATTTCCCCTGCCGTCACATCCGAGGTAATCAGCCCAAAGCCCATCAGCTCGTCCCCGTAATGCTTTGAGCCGTCCCTGCTGTTCTGATAGCAGAGATCTGGCGCAAGCCCTGCCAGCTGGATACGGGTAAAATGGGCATTCACCTGGTTCAGGATGCGGTACCATCCCACAATAGCCGTCCTCTGATCCTCGCTTACCACCATCCAGCACATCTCATTTCCTTCAAAGGGACTCTTGAGGCGGTAAAACGTGCCAAACTGCAGCAGGCCCCGGTACTCCTTCATAAAAGAAATCTGTTCCTTTACAGCCTCTATTTCTTCTTCGGACAGCTTGTTCAAATCCAGTTCATAGCCAAATGTCCCAAAATATGCCACATTTGCCCGCGTATGGAGAGGGGTCTGGCGGTTTACCTGGTGGTTGGGCGTCACCGACACATGGGAGCCGATGCTGCTGATGGGATAACACAGGGAGGAGCCATATTGGATCTTCATCCGCTCCACCGCATCCGTGTTATCGCTTGCCCAAGCCTGCGGCGCATAATACAGCATGCCTGGGTCGAACCTGCCGCCCCCGCTGGCACAGGACTCAAAAAGTACATGCGGGAATTCCTCCGTCAGCCTTTGGTACAGCTCATAGACGCCAAGGATATAACGGTGGAACACTTCCCCCTGCCGGTCTGCCGGCAAGGCCTTGCTATAGCACTCGGTAATGCTGCGGTTCATATCCCATTTAATATAAGAAACTTTTGCCTCCCGCAGGATGGCGGCCATCATCCCATAAATCGTGTCCACAACCTCCGGCCTGGAGAAATCCAGTACATACTGGTTTCTGCCATGGCATCTGGCGCGGTCCGGGGTCTCCAGCAGCCAGTCTGGGTGGCTCCGGTAGAGGTCTGAGTCGATATTCACCATTTCCGGCTCAAACCAGAGGCCGAACTTCATCCCCATCTCTTCTATTTGCTCCGCCAGCCCGGCAATCCCATGGGGCAGGACGTCTTTATTCGCCCTCCAATCCCCCAGCCCGGCCATCTCATGCCGCCTGCCGCCGAACCAGCCGTCATCCAGCACAAACATCTCCACGCCACATTCTTTGGCCTTGCGGGCGATCTGCAGCAGCGCCTCTTCCGTAAAATCAAAATAAGTCGCTTCCCAGTTATTAATTAAAATGGGACGCTCCCTGTCACGCCAATATCCCCTGGCCAGCCGCTTCTGATAAAGACGGTGGAACGCCTGGCTCATGCCGTTCAAACCCTGGCAGCTATAGGCGATTACAGCTTCCGGCGTCTGGAAGGATTCCCCCGGCTCCAGCTTCCAGCAGAACGTATCTGGGTGGATCCCTGCCAGCACACGCGTACAGTTATGAGCGTCCACCTCTGCCTGCATCAGAAAATTACCGCTGTAAACCAGGCTCACGCCAATCGCCTCCCCCTGCTGCTCTGTCGTAGCAGGACGCTTCAGCGCCAGGAATGGGTTATGCTGGTGGGAGGAATTGCCGCGAAGGCTGGCAACCGACTGGATGCCCATGGCCAGCCTGCGGGCAATCACATGCCGTTCCCTGGCCCAGGCCCCGGAAAGCTGCACCCAGTCATAGTCACAGTCCGGCAAATCCAGGCACAGGCTCATGGCACGTTCCAGATACACCGCTTCCTGCCCCCCATTGACATAGCGGACGCTCCTGGCCACGGCGCCCCCCTCGGCAAACACGGTGTAATACAGCTCTGCCTTAAGCCCTGTCACAGTATCCGCAAGCTCCACCACCAGCGTGTCCGCTTCCTGCTCCTTCTCCACATAAGTAGCTGGCAAGCCCGAAAGCCCTGGCTTCCCTGCCTCAATCCGGTATCCCTGGTACCGGAAATCAGACAGGCGGCTGCCGTTTGGTTGCTGGACTTCCACTGCCGGGCTGCGGTAATCCCCCGTCCCATAGACAGGAAGCTCCTGCTTAACATGCTCCAGCGAAAATGTCTTATCTCCCAGTGTCGGGCAGGCGGCCATGGCACGGGGCGCAATTTCCAGCAAATCCGAAAAATCCTCCCTGTCATGGATGCGTCTGCCAAAATAAAGCTGCCCCAGCTGCCCATTGGCCAGGACAATCATCAGATAGCTAATCTCCCCGTTGAACAAATGAAATGTCTTCGATGACTCATGATATAAAATACCCATATTTTCCTCCATTCCTGCCTTTTTCTCAATGTACCATCATTATAAACAGGCACTCGGTAATTATGATAGAAACTTTTGTCTCATTAATCAGTCAAAATGTTTCATAATTTCCTTTATCTTCTGCTCCTGGGACAACAGCCGCTCCTGCACTTCCCTGCGGTTTTCCCTGCGGTACAGGCTGGGCGGCATCCCCGTAGCCTTCTTAAAAGTCTTAGAATACACCAGGGCGTCCTCATAGCCACAGGAAAGCGCCACCCCCTCCACAGACAGATCCGTCACAGCCAGGAGATCCTTGGATCTGTTAATCCGGAATTGGGTCAAAAACTGCTTGGGGGACATGCCCAGCTTCTCCTGGAACAGCTTGTAGAGGTAGCTGCGGCTGATACAGACATGCCCCGCCATGTCCGCCACCCCAATCCCCCTGGAAAAATTATTGCGCACAAAATTGATGGCCTGCTGCACATAAATGCTTTCCTTCTGCTTCCTGGCCTCGCCTTCCAACTGCGCATTCCTGGCCATCACAGCAAAAAATTCATACAAAAGCCCCTGCAGGCAATACTGGTGCGCACGGAAGGAAGCGTCCTGCTTGAGCATCCGCAGCACAATTTCCCGCAGTTCCTCCCCATGCCCGCTCTGGAAAACAGGCTGTGCGCCATTCAGCCCCAAGTCCTGCAGATACATTTCCGCCCTCTGCCCGGCAAATGCCACCCACAGATACGTCCATGGGCACTGGCTGTCTGCCTTGTAAAAGGTAACAGCCCCCGGCTCAATCAAAAAGCCCTGTCCCTGCTGCAGGGCATAGGTACAGTCCCCTGCCTGGAACCTGCCCTTCCCACACAGGATATAGTGGATAATATAATGGGGGCGGACAGCCGGCCCATAGCTGTGGCTGGGCCTGCATTCCGAAACGCCGCAATGGCACAGATATAAATCCTGGAATTGGGTCCCTCCCATTTCCAATATATATGCGTCTTCCATTCTTCTCCCTCTTTGTGCCGCCATTCATACTTGAACCATAGCCACTTAAAATTTCTACTGGAAATTTGCCGATACTTTGATTATAATGGTTTTTGGATAATTGTAAAGATAAAATCACTTTAATTTTAGAGAGGAATTTTCCAATGGCAGATTATCAACAGCTTACGCATGAATTTCCGCCGATTTTCAACAAAGAATCCCGTATCCTGATTTTGGGAACGTTCCCCTCGGTGAAATCCAGGGAACAGCATTTCTATTACGGGCATCCGCAGAACCGCTTCTGGCGGGTGCTGGCAACAATTACAGGGGAGAAAACGCCCGAAGACATTGCAGAGAAGAAATGGCTGCTGCTCCAGCATGGGATTGCCATCTGGGACGTGATCCAAAGCTGCGAGATTGCCGGGTCTTCGGACAGCAGCATCCGCAACGTAGTTCCTTCTGACATTTACCAGATTCTGGAAGGGACGCAGATCGCCGCCATTTTTGGAAATGGCAACAAGGCCTGCGAGCTCTATAGCAAGTACGCCCTGCCGCTGCTGCGGGAACGATGCCCAGGGGACTGGAAGGGCTGGGAAAGCAGATGCGGCATCCACCGGCTGCCCTCCACCAGCCCGGCCAATGCGGCCTGGTCCTTAGAACGCCTGATTGCCTGCTGGGGGGAGGAGATTAAGGGCGTGCTGGATACGGCGGCGTTTTAAGGAATCCGGCATCTTTGCGGAAAGGTGTTTGGATGAGGGGATTTGCAGCCATTCCGCAGGCCGTGTGAACGTGATGGAACGAAGGCTTTTTAAAAAGGAGGCTTTTATGCTTTGGGATACACATATGCATACATATTTTTCAAGTGACAGCGAGGCAGGCATCCAAGAAATGATCGAAGCAGCCATAACGGCTGGGATCGATGGCGTGTGCTTTACGGACCATATGGATGTGGATTATCCCTATGAAGTGCCGCAGGGGTTCTGCTTCGATATGGCAGAGTATTATCAGGCAATGACGGAGGCGCAGAACCAGTATAAGGGGAAGTTCCCTGTGCGCATTGGCATGGAGCTGGGGCTGCAGGCGCATCTGAAGAATCGGCTGCCTGGCATGGCGGCGGCCTATCCGTTTGATTTTGTAATTGGCTCTTCCCATCTGGTGCATGGGATGGATCCTTATTATACAGAGTATTTTGAAGGAAAAGAAGAAGATAAGGCTTACCGGGAGTATTTTGAGTCGATCCTGGAGAATTTGGCGGCATTTGACTGCTTTGACGTCTATGGGCATATTGACTATATCGTGCGGTATGGGCCGAACCAGAACCAGTTTTATTCTTATGGGAAATTTGCGGATGTGATCGATGAAATCCTGCGGACGATTATTCAGAAGGGGAAGGGAATTGAGATTAATACGGCAGGGTTTAAGTATGGGCTGGGGCATCCGCATCCTACGGAACAGATTTTAAAACGCTACCGGGAGCTGGGCGGGGAAATCCTCACCATTGGATCGGATGCGCACAAGGCGGAGCATGTGGGGTTCGGCTTTGGGAAAGTGCCGGGAATCCTCCAGGAAGCAGGATTCCGGTATTATACGGTGTTCAAGCAGAGGAAGGCGGAGTTTTATCCGCTGGAGGGGTAGGCGGATATAACCCACATTTTTTGTTCTATCACAGTTACACATAGAATCTGGGCAGGCGCTTTAAAACTGCCTGCCCAGGAAAAACGTCTGCCTCCGTTCCTATCTCCCTGCTTTCCATAAGGGATATCACCACCCAGCACAAGCCGGAAATCCTTATCAGACTTCCATCCAGCTAACGCTGTCAAAGAGGCTTCTCTTTTGATTTATGCATATCATTCTTTCATTTCCCCAAGCTTGCTCCCGTCTGCCAGGCTGTAGGCCTCCACCTTGCCGCAATAATAGGTAAGGTAGAACACATCCCCGATATAGGTTCCGCGGATGCTGGCAGAATCGTCCATTTCCAGATCGGAACAGTCAATCTCCATCCGTTTTTGGAAGGCGCCGTCCGCATAGGAGAACAGCAGGTAGCGGCAGTAGGACGCATCCTCAGAATAGCCTTCCGCACAGAAGCCAAAAAGATTCTTGCCTGGGTCAATGAGGATGGCCTTGTAGTCATAGAGGGCATTTGCATAAGTATAGCCTTCCAGCTCCAGGGTGCAGCCCTCCTTTACGTCAGATGGATTGGAGGTATCAAACATGGTCAGCTTCACGCTGCCCACGCTTCCGGTATCTTCCTCTGCCTCCATGCCAATGCCCAGGAGCAGGTGATCTGCATACGGATGCAGGTACTCCGAGAACCCGCTAATTTTCAGCTCGCCTAAGACCTTGGGGTTCTGCGGGTCGGATAAATCTACGGAAAACAGCGGATCTGTCTGGCGGAAGGTGACAAAATACCCCATCCTGCCAATAAACCTGGCGGAATAAATCGTCTCGCCTTCGGCAAGGCCTTCTACTTTCCCTGCTATGTTCAGATCCTGATCCAGGGTGTACAGGCTGTTGTACGTCTTGCTGTCTTTCGTGTCATACGCAATCACTTTGCCCCAGACGCTGTCCCTGACCGGCTCATGGGTCTCCTCCCTCACGGTCGTGGCCATGCGGAGATATCCCTGGTATTCATTAATGGCAAAATGATCCTTTACGCTGCCTGGGACGTTTCCATCCGCTGCTTTCTCTATCTTCCCCTCCTTATAGGAAAAACGGTAAATGTCCGTACTGTCATGCCAGATCCCCTCAGAAGCATCCGCAATGTCATGGTTATTTGTCACATATATATTTTTATCCGTTACATAAAAGCGTTCGGATGGGGACACGATTGCCTTGGTGTCCGTAAAGGTATCCGGCTGTTCCATGTTTATAGAAGCCATCACCAGATAGGAGGTGTTTTCCATTTTCTCTGGCAGGTAAATATCATCGGCGTCCATCGGCTCATTGCCAATCTCCGGGATATAGGCCTTATACTCCTTCTCCAGCCGGGGGCGGAATGCGTCATATCCAGCAAAAAAATACAGATACCCGCCCGAAATCCTCGAATCCTTATAGCCGCCCTTAATCGTAAATTCCTGGATCTTCCGGGGGGCTGTGCGTTCTTTTATGTCATAGATATGAATTCTGCTGAACTGGACAGGAGTTCCTTCATATCGCATATTCTCTATGGCAATATCCTCTGCATCGCCCTCTGTGATAATATCTTCCGTGGCTGCGCTCTCCGCTGTGGTATCCTCTGTGGCGGCATCCTCTGCTGCGCTCTTTGCTGTGGCATCCTCTGTGGCGGCATTCTCTGCTGCCCTCTCCGCTGTGGTATCCTCCGCTGTGGCACCCTCTGTGGCAGCATCCTCTGCTGCGCTCTTTGCTGTGGCATCCTCTGCTGTGGCGCTCTCCGTTTCCGTATTCTCTGCGGCAGCGCCCCATCCTTCCTCTATCACGACCAGGCTATCCTTCCAGACGTACAGCTCCTGGATCCGCCTTTCCCCAAATGCTTCAATTGTGGCTGCCTTCTTCAGGCCGCCTTCCGTATCTGTAATCTGCACCGTTTCCTTGCCTGACTCATAATCGGTATTAATCACATGGTAAATATATCTGCCATCATTCTTGATAATATCTGCTTCTTCGATTTCCTTCTCCTGCTGGTTCGTCTTGCCATACGCTTCCCCGCCAGGCTCCGGCTGGCCTTCTGCGGCTGGCTGTTCTCCCGCAGCCGACGGCTCTTCCGTAGCTGACGGCTCTTCCGCACCTGACGGCTCCTCTGCTATTGCCCTATCCCCTGCGGACGGCTGGCTTTCTCCAGCTGCCTCATCCTCAACGCCTAACGCAATCTGCTCTTTAGAATCTAACGGCTCCTCTGCCATTACCGGGCCTTCTATCCCATCCATACCTGCTGCATCTATCCCGTCTGCAGCACCGGAATCTGCTTCGCCCTCTGATGCCTCTTCCTCCTTATAATACATCTCCCCTCTGATTCCATAACCCCAATACCCTTTGCCAGGCTGTTCCTCCCAAACTCCGCAAAGAGCCTGGTACACTTCCTTATACGTTGACCCCTTCTGTAAAATATCAGCATCTCCCTCGTCAGCATCACTACATTCAATTAATTCCTCGCTCTCTTCCTGGACACATTCCTCTGCCGCTTCTGCAGCTTCTTCTGCTGCATCCTCAGCCTGGCTGTCATCCGCGCAAGCATCTGATGCCGAATCCTCGCTTCCTTCTTCTGCTGCACGGTCAGAAATTCCTGCCCTCCAGTTCATCGTACGCCCTGCCGAAAACAGCACAACCGCCAGGCAGGCAGCGATTGCCGTGCCATACCA
>Ga0137306_103018_pt1 | contig 13043 bp, 8 predicted proteins | sample Inofroosms_March_FD_97187 | JGI IMG/M metagenome (GOLD analysis project Ga0137306, IMG submission 97187) | Mouse cecal microbial communities from Vienna, Austria - N-Acetylneuraminic and N-Acetylglucosamine D2O microcosms_March | ecosystem: Host-associated > Mammals > Digestive system > Large... | reverse complement strand
ATCTCAAGCATGGCGGGCGCATCGGCAAGCTTGCGGGGCTTGCGGGCAGTATGCTGGGAATCCGGCCGCTGATTACACTCAAGGAGGGGGAAATCTTTCCGTCGGGACTGGCAAGGAGCCGTAAGAAATCGCTGGAAAAAGTATATGACCTTCTGTGGCAGTACCTTGAGGAAGTCAATGCCACGCCGGAGACCTACAGCATTTGTGTGGGCTATGGCTATGACATTGAGGAGGGGGAGGCGTTCCGGAAGGGGGCGGTTGCGTTTCTCAATGAGAAAGGCTTTGCCATCACGGACGCAGAGCTGTCCAAATATCAGATTGGTGCGACGATAAGCGTACACACTGGTCCATATCCCTTGGGATTTGGGGTGGTGAGAAAAGCAGGCAGTGTATCATAAGGTACATGCCTGCCTTTTTTATGCACATGGGCGTCCAGATGAAATATGTCAGCAAGCTGCCGGACGCCCAGCGCACGAGTAGTGGAGAAGGTCGCGCCCCCACTCGATTGCACATGGGCGTCCAGATGAAATATGTCAGCAAGCTGCCGGACGCCCAGCGCACGAGTAGTGGAGAAGGTCGCGCCCCCACTCGATTGCACATGGGCGTCCAGATGAAATATGTCAGCAAGCTGCCGGACGCCCAGCGCACGAGTAGTGGAGAAGGTCGCGCCCCCACTCGATTGCACATGGGCGTCCAGATGAAATATGTCAGCAAGCCGACAGAATAATTAACAGGCTAATTTTAGCTAAAAAACAATATGCAGTTGACGTGGTAAAAAGATTGGTATACTATAAAAATTACAGGGGAAAATGATGCAGATGAAATCTGCATGGTGGGGGAAATGAGCTGTTGGTTTACGAAAAATGGCGAAAATATGCCGGTTTCGTGAGAAAGGAAAGGTGGAAAGATGGCAGTATACAGTCTGGAAAATGCTCGGCTGCGCATTGGTGTGGACACGCTGGGCGCTGAGCTAAAATCACTTAAAAATGTGGAATCCGACAGAGAGTACATGTGGGATGCAAAACCGGAATATTGGAAGAGGACTTCGCCGGTGCTTTTTCCGGTAGTCGGAAGTCTGAATAACGGCTGTTATAGATATGATGGGAAGGAATATCCCATGTCACAGCACGGTTTTGCGCGGGACATGGAGTTCGAACTGCTGCGGCAGACAGGGGACGAGCTTGTGTTTGTGCTGAAATCAGGGAAAGAGACGTTGGAAAAATATCCGTTTGATTTTGAACTGGCAATCGGTTACAGGATTGATGAAAATAATGTGGTGATTTCCTGGCGGGTGAAAAACTGTGGGAACAAGGAGATGTATTTCAGCATAGGCGGTCATCCGGCGTTCCTGTGCCCGATTCATGACGGCGATGCACAGACGGATTATCAGATATTGTTTGACACCAATGATACAATCATCTCCAGTGTAATAGGAAATAACGGCACGCTCTCGTTGCGCAAGAAGGCATATGCGCTGAACAATGGATATATGAACATCACGGCGGATCTCTTTGATGATGACGCGCTGATTGTGGAGGATAACCAGGCGCACAGGGTGTCGCTCTGTGACAAACAGGGACAGCCGTATCTTACGGTGCGTTTTGATGCGCCGCTGTTCGGGCTGTGGTCGCCGGCAAAAAAGAATGCCCCGTTTGTGTGCATTGAGCCGTGGTATGGAAGATGCGACAAGGATAATTTTACTGGGGACCTGCCGGAGCGCGAGTGGGGCAATAAACTGCTGCCGGCAGAACAGTTTTACGCAGAATATACGGTTACAATTTAAATTGAAGTAATTAACTGTATCAATTTAATGAAAAAGATAAAAAAATAATATACAAATGTTTAGGCAAAACAAGGAGGGCAACATGAAGAGTATCAAGGCAAAGCTTATCATGCTGGGCGCGGTGGCAATTATTTGTACCGTCATACTGGGGCTTGTCGGCATCTGCATTATGAACAGCAACAATGCGAACAACCAGGTGCTGGGCGATATCAACAATATCAACCTCAAGCAGAACGAAAACACCACGCAGGAGACGTCTTTTCTGTATGATTTGGATTTGAACCACTACCAGACGATTCAGTCCAATCTTACATATATGAACGAGGCGGCTGCGGATGCACTTACATACAGCAAAGGAGAGAGCTACAATGCGGATTTGCAGCGTGTGTCGGAAACGATTGGGCATGTGAGTGCAAATACGGTGGAACTCAATAAGCTTCTGGCAGACAGGGGATTTCGGAGTGACAGTGGTATGTATGCCGGCTATGCGGGGGGAGATGAGAACCTGTTTTCCACAATCGCACAGATGTCAGGGGAGTCCGGATGGGCTGACGGAGTGTGGGACAATGCGGCGCTGGCAGCCCTTGCGTTCGAACCCATCGGCGGCAAAAACTTTAAAAGGACATCATATGTGCACGAGATACCGGATATCAGCAAAAGAAACACACTGATGATTCGTCTTGGCGGGAATGGCCTTGAGTATACTGGGGATGTGTATGTGACCAATATTAAGCTTGATTCGGCAGAACTTTCCATAGCGGACATTAATCCGGATGTGCTTTCCGGTTCGTATGGTGACGGACTGGCGAATGTGGAAATAGGAACATTTGATGGAAAGGATGCACTGCATATTCAGACAAAATTTACGAATGTGAACGGAAACTGGCAGGAGGTCACGACAAGGATTGATGTGACCGATATTAATGTCTCTGAATATCGCACTATTTCGTTTGATTTGTATTTTGAGGAAAAAGAGCTTCCGGAAATCAGCGTTGCAACGGCGTTTGACGTCAAGTATGATTTTGAGACAGAGCTAAAGAACATCAATACCATGTTTGACACATATAACAAGCTTGTGGCAGAGGGCAGCGATACAGGAAGCTATCCGGATGACATGGTTGCACTGCTGAATACAATGCTTGCCAACGCACCATTGTATACGAAGGACCAGGCGATTGCGGATGCACTGTCAGGCGGTTTTTCGGCAAAGCTTGCGGCAGTTGAGGGGATTATTTCCTATGATAAGGATATCCTGTCAATCAAGGCGGAAAACAATACGCTCAATGCGAACCTCACAGAGGAGACCACTGCGGTACGCAACAGGATAGAGGAGCTTACAAACCAGCAGAAGGTAACAATGTCCTCTTTAATCTACGGTGTTTTTGCCGTGGGGGCAGTGCTTGTGGTCATTCTTACGCTGTTTGTGATTACGTCCGTACAAAAAAGCATCAAGAAATTTAATGGAACGCTCTCCCACATTACCGAGGGAGAAATTATGATAAAGGCAGACACGAATGACGGAAATGAGTTTGACGTGTTTGGACGCTCGCTCAATAAAATGACTGACAAGCTTTCGCAGGTTATCGGAAATGTCAAGGAGTACGGCGTGGAACTTCAGAGAAGCGGCGCCGGGCTTGCGGAAATGTCGAAAAGCTCCGAGGAGACATCGGGGAATATTGATGCCGCGGTATCGGACATCGCACTTGGTGCGACCAACCAGGCGGGCGACGTGGAGACATCCACAAACGAGATTGTAAACCTCGGGGAGCTGATGGACACGATGGATGCCGATATTGCTGAGCTTGACGAGACTTCCATCAACATGAAACAGGCGAGTGACGAGGCTGTGACGATACTGGGCGAGCTGAGCCGGTCGAACGGAAACATGACAGACGGAATCCATAAAATAGCCAGCCAGATTACAAAGACAAACGAATCCGTAAAGGAAATCGAGGAGGCGGCAGTGCTGATTTCATCCATTGCGGACCAGACCAACCTGCTGTCGCTGAATGCAAGTATCGAGGCGGCAAGGGCCGGCGAGGCAGGAAAGGGCTTTGCGGTCGTTGCATCGGAGATACAGCAGCTGGCGGACCAGTCGAACAAGTCCGCGGACAGCATTTTTGGCATCATATCCAACCTTATCAATGAGTTTAAGGAGACCCTTGACATCATGACAGAGGTGGAGACGGCGACAAACGAGCAGAATAACAAGCTTTCTGAGACGCAGAGACAGTTTGCGATTGTCAAGGAAGGCATTGCGCAGTCAAGGGACAAGACGGCTGTTATCAAGGGTGCCATCATAGAGTGCAACAAGGTGCGCAATACCGTGTCCGAGATTATGCTGAACCTGTCTGCCATTTCGGAGGAAAATGCGGCATCCGCGACGGAGACGGCATCCGCGATGCAGAAACTGAATCATACAATCTCAGAGCTTTTGCGGGAGTCCGAGAAACTCATGACCATTTCCGCGCAGCTCGAACAGGATATGACATTTTTCCAGCTTGGATAATCGACAGTGATATTTCAAAGCCTGCATTTCATCAAAGGAATGCAGGCTTTGATTTTTCGTTGTATTGAAAAGTATTTTCGTGTATATTATAAATAGAGGGATACAGAAGGATAAAACAGTTACGGAGGATAGTGTGAGAAGTACTTCTAAAACTCAGCAGCAAAGGCTGCTTCGTTAAGAAGTACGAAGTCTCACACAGGAGAATGCCTGAAATACGGCATTCTCTGCACTGATTTGAGATTCCGCAGAGAGGAATTTCATATCTATACGAGCCGCCTAAGGCGGCAGGGGGATTAATATGGCATTTACACATCTTCATGTGCATACAGAGTACAGTCTGTTGGACGGGTCGAATAAAATTAAAGAATATGTAAAGCGCGTCAAGGAGCTTGGTATGGACAGCGCCGCAATCACGGATCATGGCGTCATGTATGGCGTGATTGATTTTTACAAGGAGGCAAGGGCAAACGGTGTCAAGCCGATTCTCGGGTGTGAGGTCTATGTGGCGCCCAATTCGCGCTTCGACAAGGAACTGGGCGGCGGCGAGGAGCGCTACCACCATCTCGTGCTGCTGGCGGAAAACAACACAGGGTATGCCAACCTGATGAAAATCGTGAGCAAGGGCTTTACGGAAGGGTACTATTACAAGCCGCGTGTCGACATGGAGGTGCTTGAGAAGTACCATGAGGGCATCATTGCACTGTCGGCGTGCCTTGCCGGCGAGGTGCCAAGGCTTCTCGTAAAGGGGCTTTACCAGGAAGCAAAAAATACGGCATTAAAGTACCTGAACTGCTTTGGGAAGGGCAACTATTTCTTTGAGCTTCAGGATCATGGGATTCCGGAGCAGCGGACAGTCAACACGGCGCTCCTGCGCATGAGTAAGGAGCTGGACATTCCGCTTGTGGCGACAAATGATATCCATTACACGTATGCGGAGGATGAAAAATCACATGACATCCTGCTGTGCATCCAGACGGCGAAAAAGGTTTCCGACGAGGACAGGATGCGTTATGACGGCGGACAGTACTACGTAAAAAGTGAGATGGAGATGCGTGAACTTTTCCCATATGCACAGCAGGCGCTTGACAATACGGCGCTGATTGCCGACCGGTGTAATGTGGAGATTGAATTTGGCGTGACGAAGCTGCCGAAATTTGAAGTGCCGGAGGGCTATGATTCATGGAGCTATCTCAATAAGCTTTGTACGGATGGGTTAAACGAGCGTTACCCTGCGGATGACGGCGCCATCCGGGAAAAGCTTGACTATGAACTGGGTGTCATCCGGAAGATGGGATATGTCGACTATTTCCTGATTGTCTGGGATTTCATCAACTGGGCAAGGGAACACGATATACCGGTCGGACCGGGGCGTGGCTCGGCAGCAGGCAGCGTTGTATCGTACTGCCTGCATATCACAAATATTGACCCGATTCGCTACAGCCTGCTGTTCGAGCGTTTCCTGAATCCGGAGCGTGTGTCGATGCCTGATATCGATATTGATTTCTGCTATGAGCGCAGGCAGGAGGTCATTGATTATGTCAGTGAAAAGTACGGGCATGATAAGGTTGTTCAGATTGTAACGTTTGGTACAATGGCGGCAAAAGGCGTCATCCGCGATGTCGGACGCGCGCTCGACCTCCCATATAACTATGTGGACAGTATTGCCAAAATGATACCGAGTGAGGGAAACATTCCGGTGAATATTGAGCGTGCCCTGAAAATGAATCCGGAGTTTCGTAAGCTCTATGAGGAGGACGAGCAGGTTCATTACCTGATTGACATGTGTAAAAGACTGGAGGGGCTTCCGCGCCATACCTCCATGCATGCGGCAGGCGTCGTTATCTGCCAGAAGCCGGCAGATGAGTTTGTGCCGCTCTCGCGCGGAAGTGACGGAGCCATCACGACGCAGTTTACCATGACCACCATTGAGGAGCTTGGCCTGTTAAAGATGGATTTTCTGGGGCTGCGCACGCTGACCGTCATCAAGGATGCCGTGGATAATGTGGAAAAAACGACCGGAATCCACATCGATGTGGATAACATTGACTACGATGACAAGAAGGTGCTTGCTTCCCTCGGAACCGGAAAGACGGACGGCGTGTTCCAGCTGGAAAGTCAGGGCATGAAAAACTTTATGAAGGAGCTCAAACCGCAGAATCTTGAGGACGTGATTGCGGGAATCTCCCTTTACCGCCCGGGGCCAATGGATTTTATCCCGGCTTATATCAGGGGAAAAAATAACCATGCGGATGTCACTTATGCGTGCCCGCAGCTCGAACCGATACTTGCCCCCACCTATGGCTGCATTGTCTACCAGGAGCAGGTTATGCAGATTGTGCGTGACCTTGGTGGATATACACTGGGAAGAAGCGACCTTGTGCGGCGTGCGATGAGCAAGAAAAAGGCATATGTCATGGAACAGGAACGCAGGAATTTCGTGCACGGCAATTCCGAGGAGGGTGTTCCGGGGTGTGTGGCAGCCGGTATTCCGGAGACGGTGGCAGACCAGATTTACGGAACCATGATGGATTTTGCAAAATATGCGTTTAACAAGTCCCATGCGGCGTGCTATGCGGTGGTTGCCTACCAGACGGCATACCTGAAATATTATTATCCGGTGGAATTTATGGCGGCGCTCCTGACATCGGTGATTGACAATGCCTCCAAGGTGTCAGAATATATCATGGTCTGCAAGAGCATGGGCATCCAGATTCTCCCACCGGACATCAATGAGGGGGAGCGCGGGTTTTCCGTGTCAAACGGCGCGATACGGTATGCGCTGAATGCGATTAAGAGCATCGGGAGAACGGTGATTGACGGAATTACGGGAGAGCGGAAGGAGCATGGGAAATATCAGGACCTGAAGGATTTTATGGAGCGCACACAGCGTTTTGATGTCAACAAGCGTGCGATAGAGAATTTTATCAAGGCAGGTGCATTTGACAGCTTCGGGGCGACCAGAAAGCAGCTGATGAGTGTCTACTCACAGGTACTTGACAGCGTGACACACAGCAAGCGTGGCGTAATGGCAGGGCAGATGTCGCTGATGGATATTGTGTCAGAGGAGGATAAAAAGGAGCTTGAGATCAAGATGCCAGAAGTGGGGGAATACGAGAAGGAGCTTCTGCTCAGCTTTGAAAAAGAGGTTCTGGGGTTCTATGTCAGCGGTCATCCGATGGAGGAGTACCAGGCCTTGTGGGAGAAGCGTATCACGGCAAGGACTTCGGATTTTTATCTCGACGAGGAAACGGGGATGACACATGTCGAGGACAACACAAAGGCTACCGTCGGCGGCATGATTATGGACAAGAAGATAAAGTACACCAAACAGGACAAGATTATGGCATTTCTTACGTTGGAGGATCTGGTTGGCAGTATTGAGGTCATCGTGTTTCCCAATGCATATGAGAAATATTCGTCAAAGCTTGTCGAGGAGAATAAGGTGTTTATCGAGGGCAGGGTGCAGGTTGAGGAGGAGCGGGACGGCAAGCTCATCTGTGAGGGCATTACCGCCTTTGATGAAATTCCGAGAAAGGTGTGGCTGAAGTTTCCGGACAAGAATTCTTACATGGAGAAGGAAACGGTTTTGTTTGATGCCATTCATGACTCTGAGGGAAATGATAGTGTTGTTATATATATAGAAGAAACACGCCAGAGAAAGACGCTGCCGCCAAACCGGAACATAAAAGCAGACAGTGCTGTCCTTGACAAGCTCCGTGCACTATTCGGGGAAGAAAATGTAAAAGTGGTCAGCTGATAAATGATTGATGTGTATACAAATATGATATTTTTTTGTCAAAGAGTATTGTATTATTGCAAAAAAAAGGGTACAATCATTGTAGCAAAAAAGTAATAGGGATAATTTGGCTGTTTTGCCGCTGGTATCGAGGCGGGTGCCGGTTTTTGTATAGGAGGTATCATAATGTCTAGTGAAATCAAGACAATTGGTGTATTGACGAGTGGAGGAGATGCACCGGGAATGAATGCTGCAATTCGTGCAGTGGTAAGGAAAGCGTTGACAAACAATGTAAAGGTAAAGGGGATTAAGAGAGGCTACATGGGGCTTATCAACGAGGAGATTGTTGATATGGAGGCGTTCAGCGTAGCGGATATCATCCAGAAGGGTGGCACAATCCTCGGAACAGCAAGGTGTCTTGAATTTAAGGAACAGAATATACAGGAGCTGGCTGCTGAAATCTGCCGCAAGCATGGTATCGACGGACTTGTCGTTATCGGCGGGGACGGCTCGTACAGGGGCGCGCAGGGACTTGCCAGACACGGCATCAACACGGTAGGCGTTCCGGGAACAATCGACCTTGATATTGCATGTACAGAGTACACAATCGGTTTTGACACGGCAATTAACACGGCGATGGAGGCAATTGACAAGGTAAGGGACACATCCTCCTCCCATGAGAGATGTTCCATTATAGAGGTTATGGGAAGGCACGCCGGATATATTGCGCTCTGGACAGGAGTTGCCAACGGTGCGGAGGATATCCTGCTTCCGGAGAAGTACAACTATGACGAACAGGAGCTGATTAACAACATTGTCAGGAGCAGGAAAAAGGGAAAGACACACCATATTATCGTAAATGCCGAGGGTATCGGCCATTCGACATCCATGGCAAAGCGCATTGAGGCAGCGACGGGAATTGAGACAAGGGCTACCATCCTCGGTTACCTGCAGCGCGGCGGAAACCCTACCTGTAAGGACAGATTCTATGCTTCCATCATGGGCGCGTATGCGGCAGACATCCTTTGCGAGGGCAAATCAAACAGAGTTGTCGCTTACAAGCACGGCGCGTTTGTTGACTACGACATTGAGGAAGCGCTGAACATGACAAAGGGTATCGACGAATACCAGTATGATATCTGTAGGAAATTATCGCGATAATAGTTTGGACATAAAAGATGAGGTCAGGGCGGCAGTGTCCTGGCCTTTTGCGGTTAGGAACTGTGAACTGTAGGAATCATAGTAAAGGAATGGCACATCATGGCATCAAATAACAAGAAAAATAAGTCGATTGAAAAAAAATCCACCACAAGGCTGATTGCGTCCGGCTTTGCGTTGATTATACTGATGGGGGCGCTTTTGCTGACGCTGCCGGTATCCAACAGATCTGGTCAGGGAAATTTTTTAAATTCCCTCTTTACGGCAACTTCGGCGACCTGCGTGACGGGGCTTGTGGTGGCGGACACCTACCAGAACTGGACCACGTTTGGACAGGTGGTCATCCTGTGCCTGATACAGGTGGGGGGACTTGGCTTTCTGACACTTGGCGCGTTTATATCGGTACTGCTGAAAAAGCGAATCGGGCTGCACCAGCGGGAACAGCTCCATGAAAGTGTCAACACCCTGGAAATTGCCGGTGTGGTGCGGCTTGTGAAGAAAATTGTCGTGGGAACGCTGGTGATAGAGTTTTCGGGCGCCGTATTGCTTGCATTTCGCTTTATCCCGCGCTTCGGAATGGCGAGGGGGATTTATTTCTCGGTCTTTCACGCAATCTCTGCCTTCTGCAATGGCGGGTTTGACCTGATGGGTGTCAACGAAGAATATTCTTCCCTTGTCGCCTTTGAGGGAGACGTGGTGGTCAACCTTGTGATTGTCACGCTGATACTGGTCGGCGGCATCGGTTTCATTGTGTGGGACGACGTGATTCGGAACAAATGGCATTTCCGGAAGTATCTGCTGCACAGCAAGATTGTCCTTGCCACGACACTGATTCTGACCATTGTGGGAACCATATTGTTTCTATTCACGGAAAACCAGGCATCTTTTGCAGGGATGAGTCCGCTTGAGAAGCTGCTGGGGGCATTGTTTTCATCCGTGACGCCGCGGACAGCCGGTTTTAATACGGTTGATACGGCAGCGCTCTCGAATGCCGGGAAAATAATAACAATAGTTATGATGTTTATCGGCGGCAGCCCGGGCTCCACGGCGGGCGGCGTAAAGACGACGTCCATTGTGGTGCTTTTGTTCTATGCCGGGGCAATGGTTCTGAACAGGGAGGATATTAATCTTTTTGGGCGGAGGCTTACGGAGGACGTGGTCAAAAAAGCGAATGCCGTCGTGATTATTAATTTCAGCCTGGCAATCATAGCGGCTGTTATTATAATGATATTACAGCCGTTATTGAATTTTGAGGATGTGATTTTTGAAGTGCTTTCCGCAATCGGAACAGTGGGGATGACAACGGGGGTTACAAGGAGCATGTGCGCTGTTTCACGGATTGTCCTGATTGTCCTGATGTACTGCGGACGACTGGGAAGCCTTTCATTTGCGCTGATATTTGCACAGAAAAAGACATCAGCATCTGTCAGACAGCCGCAGGAAAAAATTATTGTTGGGTAAAAACAGGGAGGAAATACTGTGAAAAATAAATTTTTCACAGGCAAATTTATGCTTGTGCCCAAATTTGTGGGCTGAGCAAGAATGGGGGATTTATATGAAATCAATATTGATTATCGGAATGGGACGGTTCGGGCATCATCTGGCGCACAATTTTCTGGAGAATGGGCACGATGTCATGATTGTGGACGAGGACGAGGAAAAGCTTTCGGATATCGCGCCGTATGCCACCAGCACCAGAATCGGCGACTGTACAAATGAGGAAGTTTTAAAGAGCCTTGGAATCGGGAATTTTGATGTGGTGTTTGTATGTATTGGGACGAACTTTCAGAGCAGCCTTGAAGTGACAAGCCTCGTAAAGGAAATGGGGGCAAGGCGGGTCATCAGTAAGGCGACCAGGGACATCCAGGCAAAATTTTTGCTGCGCAATGGGGCGGACGAGGTGATTTACCCGGAAAAGGATATTGCGGAGAAGTGGGCGGAGCGCTACAGCCTTGACAATCTTTTTGACTACATTGACCTTCCGGGGGCATTTGGAATCTACGAGATGCCGCCATTGAAGGAATGGGTGGGAAAGAGCATCAAGGAGTCAGACATCGCTGCCCAGCATAAGGTTTCCATACTCGGGATTAAAAAGAAACATCAGGAGGAAATGAGTGTGATGCCCTCCGCGGACTATATTATCCGGGATACGGACCACCTGATGGTCATGGCGGCAAACGATGTCGCAGAAAAGATGTTAAAGCAGAACCGGAACCATTTTGCAAAAGGAGCTTACAAATAAGATATGATATCAAGTACATCAAACAACAGGGTGAAACGGCTTGCCGCCCTGGTGCGGAAGGCAAAATGCCGCAGGGAGGAGCAGGTTTTTATTGTGGAGGGAGTCCGGATGTTTCAGGAGGCTCCCCCGGAATGGGTAAAGGAAGTCTACCTGGCCGAATCGTTTCTCAACAGGCATGTGAAACAGGGGCAAAACAAGGCAGACAGGGATTTGAAGGAATTTCTGAAAACATTTCAATATGAAGTGCTTTCGGACGAAGTGTTTCAGAAAGTGTCTGATACCCAGACACCGCAGGGGGTGCTCTGCGTGCTTTCCATGCCGCAGTATGTGCTTTCGGAGCATATTGAAAACTGGATGGATGCCATGGAGAGGGGAGGGAAGCCGCCGCTTCTCGTACTCCTTGAGGACTTGCAGGATCCGGGCAATCTGGGAACGATTCTGCGTGCCGGAGAGGGTGCCGGTGTGAGCGGGATTATCATGACAAGGCAGACGGCGGATATTTTTAATCCCAAGGTGATACGCGCGACGATGGGTTCCATATACAGGGTGCCATTTTTTATCGTGGACGGGCTTTCTGGTACGATAGAGCTGTTAAGGCAGAAAGGGATTGCGGTATATGCCGCGCACCTGGACGACAGTGTGGACTATGATGAACCGGATTATACACGTCCAGCGTCATTTTTGGTAGGGAATGAGGGAAAAGGCCTGCGGCGTGAGACGGCGGACAGGGCTTCGCAGTACATCAGGATTCCGATGGAAGGACAGGTCGAGTCGCTGAATGCGGCAGCGGCGGCAACAGTACTGATGTATGAGGCAGCACGGCAGCGGCGCAGATATACTGGCTGAAATTTCGTGTGTACAATTTGAGATAGGAGAAAAAAGGATGAAGATAGGTTTTATAGGGCTTGGCAATATGGCAACAGCCATGATTGGCGGTATGCTGGGGACGGGCGCATTTCAGGCGGAGGATATCATAGGCTCCGCAAAAACACAGGCGACCGCGGAGCGGGTCAGTGAGAAGTATGGCATTTCCACTAGCACGGACAACAAAAATACGGCGTTTCTTTCGGATGTGCTGATACTGGCTGTGAAGCCGGTATTTTTGCCGGAGGTGATAGCCGAAATCAAGGATTTCGTGGGAGACAGGCACCTTGTCATCTCTATCGCGGCAGGGAAATCAATTGACTGGATAGAGCAGGAGTTTGGAAAGGAGCTCCGGGTCGTACGCTGTATGCCGAACACGCCTGCCATGGTAGGCGAGGGCTGCACCTGCATCTGCCTGAAAGAAAAGGGTGCAGACACGGCTGTTTCCGCAGGTGATAAAGAGACTGCGCTGAAAATCATGAACAGTTTTGGGAAGGCGTATATTCTCCCGGAGCGGCTGATGGATGGATTTATCGGCGTGGCAGGAAGCTCTCCCGCGTATGTATTTCTGTTTATAGAAGCGATGGCGGATGCCGCTGTGGCAGAGGGCATGACGAGGGCGCAGGCATACGAGATGGCCGCACAGTCAGTGCTTGGGAGCGCTAAAATGGTTTTGGAGACGGGAAAACATCCCGGTGAGCTCAAGGATATGGTGTGTTCGCCGGCCGGTACGACGATCGAGGCGGTGCGT
>Ga0137306_102553_pt1 | contig 13060 bp, 12 predicted proteins | sample Inofroosms_March_FD_97187 | JGI IMG/M metagenome (GOLD analysis project Ga0137306, IMG submission 97187) | Mouse cecal microbial communities from Vienna, Austria - N-Acetylneuraminic and N-Acetylglucosamine D2O microcosms_March | ecosystem: Host-associated > Mammals > Digestive system > Large... | reverse complement strand
TGCCAGGATTACGCCTACCAGACCCAGGTTTAAAAGGATGTTCATAGAAGGGTTGGTAAGCGCTGTAATGACCGTAGCTCTTTTCTCCCGCTCCACTACCTCCCGGTTAATTGTATCAAACCTCTTTCTCTCATAATCTTCCTTGGACAGAGCTTTAATTACCCGGATTCCTCCGATATCCTCCCTTACCAGGCGGACAAACCGATCTGTACTTTCCTGAAGAGAGGCAAACATGGGGATACTTTTTCGGGAAACCAAGGTAACTACCGCCGCAAGCAGAGGAAGCGTTGCCAAAAGGACGCAGGCAAGGACAGGATCCAGAGCCATGGTCATGGCGATTCCTCCTATGAGAAGTATAGGCGCCCGAACTCCCAATCGCTGAATCCGTCCCAGCATCTGATGAACGTTGTAGGTATCTGTAGTAAGCCTGGTAATCAGAGACGGTCTGGTAATTTCATCCGTCCGGCGGTTGGACAGATACATCACCTTGGCAAACAAATCCCCTCTTATGGAAAACATAGCGTTGCTGGCTACCCGGGAAGCCATGCGGTTTGCCAGCACGTTAAAGGCAGCCGCCACCAGGGAACAGCCTATCATAAACAGGCCCCAAAGAAGAATCTCCCCTTTCCGTCCTGCCGGCACTACTACATCGATAGTGTGGGCTAAGGCCCAGGGCAAAAGCAAATCCATTATGGTTCCGGTAAATTTAATACTAAAGCCCAGAACCATACGCAGATAGTAAGGTTTTAAATAGTAGGTAAATATTTTTTTCATAGATATATCCTCAAGCCGTTAAATGCCGCTGAAGGTATTCTAATACAAAACAGGGGAAGCGTCAAATCTCTTTCGTTTACAATTCCGACGTTAGAGCTCCGTTTCCCTAAATATTGTAAGAATATCCCATTTGACAAAACCGCCCTTTTGTAATACAATGTATTACAAAGAAAGGAGCGATTATTATGACGATTTCTCTCAGATTAAATAATGAAGATTCTATTTTAATAAAAAAATTTGCTGAAATAAATAATATGTCCGTTTCTGAACTAGTACGTCAGGCGGTTCTTGAACGTATTGAGGATGAATATGATCTCAAAGCCTATCACACTGCTATGGCTGCATTTCGTGAAGATCCTGTAACGTATTCTTTAGATGAAGCAGAAAAGGAACTTGGACTTAAATGATTTACCATGTCGAATTTTCAAAAGAAGCGCTCAAGACTTTAAAGAAGCTGGATAAATACACCTCACTCCTCATTATCAGCTGGATACGAAAAAACCTGGAAGGTTGTTCTGATCACCGCATACACGGAAAAGGACTGACCGCCAATAGAAGCGGTGAATGGCGTTATCGCATCGGTGATTATCGTTTAATTTCCCATATTCAAGATGACAGGGTGGTAATTTTAATTCTTGAGATTGGACACAGAAAGGACATTTACAGTTAATTCCGCCATCTTTTAAGAAAAGGCGTCCTGTTCATAAACTGTTCAAAATTAATTCAAAAACCTTTTACACAAACAACATTATTTCTTCACGATTGCCGGATATACTATAACCATAAAGAACAGCACAGCTGTTAAAACTAAATAGCTTACAAGATTTTTTTCATAATACTCGAGCTGATAAGAAATTATCAGCTCTCCTCCCTTTTTCTAAAAATATAATTCAACAAAAGCAGCTGCCAGATAAACCGATATTTCGATTTACCCGGCAGCTGCTTTTACAATCTGTTTCTTTTCAGCGGACAAGAATCCCTTTATCGAAGTATAATATATACCATGTAACCGATATACATCGCCAGTATGGCCATGCCTTCTCCCCGGCTGATTTCTTTTTGGCTTCTTGCCACAAACCATACTACGGCGCTGAATACAATCAAGACCATTAAGTCGTATACAGACTGAGTGGTGATCAGAATCGGATGAATAACTGAGGAAAGTCCCAGAATCATTAACATATTAAAAATATTAGAACCGATTACATTCCCCAGAGCCAGGCCGTTTTCCCCTTTCCTGGAAGCTACCACCGAGGTTACCAGTTCTGGAAGAGAGGTCCCCACAGCCACAATAGTAAGAGCGATTAAATTCTGGCTTAATCCAAAAGAAACTGCAATCCGGCTGGCGCTGTCCACTACCAGGTCTCCTCCCAGTATAACTGCCCCAATCCCCCCTGCAATATACAGCAGGCTTTTTACGGGAGAAAGAGGTTTCGTCCCTTCCTGTACCTCTGTCCGATCCTTCAGGGCTTTTTTTACGGTTTTGACTATAAAATATACAAACAGCCCTATAAGCAATAATCCATCCGCCCTGCTAATCCGCAGGTCAAATGCCATAACTGCCAGAAGAACCCCGGAAATCACAATGCAGAAAATAAAATCCTTATTCAAAATCCCCGGGTCTACTGCCATAGGCAATATGATTCCGCAGACCCCGGCTACTACCATGAGATTAAAAATATTGGAGCCAATTACATTTCCCACCGCAATATCATTATTGCCGGTAAGCGCCGCTGTAACACTGACTGCCAGCTCCGGCGCGCTGGTTCCCATGGCCACCACAGTTAAGCCAATTACCACACCGGGAATCCTTAAGGCCTTTGCCACCGACGAGCTTCCTTCCACAAAGTAGTCAGCTCCTTTGATCAGCAAGATAAAACCAAGCAGCAACAAAATCCACACCAAAACCATTTTCTGTACCTCCGTTTTCTAAAATATTAAATATGTTTTCTCTGATGCTTCATCGGACAAAAAAGCGCAAAAGAATCCTGTTCCACAGACAGTAAAAAAGACCTTTATTGTACCGCAAAAGCACAATAAAAGTCTCGCTTCTTTCCATGGGTACCGGATTCCTCAAGTTATTGGAGAAAATCGTGATGACGGCGCCGCATAACATCTAATGAGCCTTAAAAAGGTATAAAGATGTGAGCTACTCCCTTTTATATGGTATAGTATATGGGCACCGCCCCAAACTGTCAAGAAAGAATTAACTCCGTCTAAAAATCTTTACACAAATTTCACATTACTGTTTACCCGGGTATCGGATCCGGCCTGCTAAAAGTAAAATTGCCATGATGTTTGGCAATGCCATAAGGCCGTTCCAGATATCTGGCAGGTAGTCGGCAGCCTGTTTTCCCATATAATACCAGGCGATAATGGTAGCGAAAGCAAACAGCATCATAGACAGGGCCACGGTGTATTCTCCAGGGGTTCCTAAAAAAGCCGAGAAGCTGCGGACTGCCAGCGACGCGCCGTTTTGGACAGGAAAGCCTTTCCTGGCCGCAGCACAGAGAATGACAAGGGCCGTTACCGTACAGACTAAAATCGTGTCAAAAAACACTTCAAACATGGCCCACATCCCCTGTTCCTCCGGCGTTGTATCCTCTGCTGCTCCGTGAAGGATGGCCAGGCTTCCCAGCCCGGCTTCATTGGAAAAAACGCCTCTGGCAATTCCATACTGGACAGCGGTTTTTACTCCCCACCCGGCGGCGGCTCCTGCCGCGCTCTCCCCGGCAGTGGACGCCGAAAATGCACAGGTGATAATCTGTACAAAAACTCCGGGAATCTGCCGCCAGCAGGCGGCCAGCACCAGCGCCGAAGCCCCCAGATAGATTGCGGCAGACCAGGGCACCAGCCGTTCTGCTGCCAAAGCAATCCTGCTGATCCCTCCTTTTATCACAAGTCCGGCAGCCACTGCCAAAACTATGCCGCAGATCGCCCTGGGCATATTCCAGGAAAACCAGGCAATCTCCGCCAGAGAATTTGCCTGTACCATACTTCCCATTCCAAGAGAAGCCATCACACACAATACCGCGTAAATTCCGGCCAGAACCGGCTGTTTCGCTCCGTTACTCAGAGTTACCATGGGCCCGCAGATCCATTTCCCGTCCTTCCCCCTCAGGCGGTAACGAATTCCCAGCCAGGTTTCCCCATAGGCAGTCATCATTCCGATAAATGCAGATACCCACATCCAGAAAACGGCTCCCGGGCCTCCGGCCGCCAAAGCGGTGGCTACTCCCACAATATTTCCGGTTCCCACTGTGGCAGCCAGGGCTGTACAGGCAGTCTGAAACTGTGATACGCCCCCGGAATTTTTATTTTTCCTTCGAAACAGACTTCCCACCGTCCAACCTGCCCAGATCCGGATTCCTCTAAATTGGAATCCCCCGGATCGGGCAGTCAAATACAATCCGGTCCCCAAAAATAATACCAACAGCCACGGCCCCCACACCGCCCTGTGCAGCAGGTGAATTAGATTTAACATGCGCTTCCGCCTCCATTCCCTACTTTCTATTCTTTTCCAATAGAATTTATGACGGAAACGCTATCCCCCTTTACAACTTTTGTGGTATAATGTGAACACCTAATTACAGAAAGGAGCCATATCCATGCCTGGTTTTACCACCCACTATATCCTTGGAATGAAAGCTTACAACGATATGCCTTCCGGACAGTTGAAGTTTATTATTGCCAAATACCGCTGGCTCTACCAGCTTGGGCTTCAGGGACCTGATATGTTTTTCTATAATATTCCTATTCTGCGCCACAGGGATTATCGAAATGTAGGCTCCTATATGCACGAGCACCACGTTAACCTGTTTTTCCGCTGCTGCCTGAATAACATGGCAAAGATCGAATCCAAGCAGCAAAGAGAGCGGGCTTTGGCTTATTTTTGCGGTTATCTGGGGCATTATATTGGCGACTATACCTGCCATCCTTTTGTCTACGGGCGCATAGGCTATGATGTAAAGAATCCCACCACCCACCACCACGGCCTCCATGCTCTGCTGGAAAATGATATTGACGCGCTGCTCCTATATAAATATAAGCACAAGCGTCCTTCTCAGTTTAATCAGGCGGCAACCATCTGCCTGAACGGCCTGGAAACCCAATTTATCTCCCGTTTCCTGGCCCAGTGCATTAATGAAGCTTACTACCCAATTACTTATAAAAATAATTTTCAGGTCTCCCCCCGTATGGTTCACCGCTCTATCCTGGCCATGCGGTTTGGGTGCCGGACTTTGGCGGATAAGTCCGGAAGGAAGCAGGCGGGTATTGAGTTTGTGGAGTCCCTGTTTTTAAAGCATCCGGTGGCATCCACCAAGATTGTTACCGACAAAGTTTCTTCTCCCAGAAAGAGCCTGAATTCGGATCACGAGCCCTGGTGCAATCCCTGGAATCATCAGATGGCCTCCACAGCTTCTTTTCCGGAACTGTTTCACAGATCTCTGACAAAATGTACGGTTATTTACTCTCATATAGAAAAGCTCATCAGCTCCGGAGAGATTACCAATCCGGATGCTTTTGAGCCTCTTTTAGAAGAGCTTGGGGATTTTTCCTATCACAGCGGACTTCCGGTGGGAGAATAAGGGATTTCTGTCACTCCACCTCCTGGCTCTCTATAGGAATAAAAGTACCCCGCCCTATGGGATCTGCTTTTTTCCGCTCCATAGCGGCACTGCGGGCCGCCTCCTGGCAAAACTGATTCTGAGAATTCACCTGAGTCTTGCCCCGGCGGTCCGGCTTCTCGTAGCTGCCGTCGGGCTGCAAAATATGGGCCTTTACATTGTCAGCCAGCTGCACTTCTAAGATGTGCATAACCTTCTCTTTTACTGCCTCTGATTCTACAGGGAATACAATCTCCACTCGCTTATCCAGGTTTCTGGGCATCCAGTCTGCGCTTCCCATAAACAATTTAGGCGCCCCGTTGTTTTCAAAATAGAAAATCCGGCTGTGCTCCAGGAAATTTCCTACAATAGAGCGGACGGAGATATTTTCACTTAATCCCGGTACCCCGGCGCGGAGACAGCAGATTCCCCGGATAATCAGCTGGATGGTTACTCCGGCACAGCTTGCCTCATAAAGGGCGGCAATAATCTCTTTGTCACATAAAGAATTCATCTTGGCGATGATATGAGCTTTTCTGCCCTTTTCTGCATTTTCCTTTTCTCTCTGGATGCGGCGCAGCATCGTTTCCCGCAGTCGGAGGGGCGCTACTGCCAGGCAGTTCCAGCTAAGGGGTTCTGAATATCCGGACAGCATATTAAATACTGCCGTCGCATCCTCGCCGTACAAAGGGTTGCAGGTAAACATTCCGCAGTCCGTATACAGCTTTGCCGTAGAATCATTATAATTTCCGGTTCCCAGATGAACGTAGCGGCGAATCCCGTCCTCCTCCCGGCGGACTACCAGAGTGATCTTGCTGTGGGTCTTCAGCCCCAGAAGGCCGTAAATAACATGACAGCCGGCTTTCTCCAGCTTTTTGGCCCAGATAATGTTGTTTTCCTCGTCAAACCGGGCTTTCAGCTCCACCAGAACGGAAACCTGTTTGCCGTTTTCCGCCGCCTCCGCTAAAGCAGCGATAATGGGGGAATGGCCGCTGACCCGGTAAAGGGTCTGCTTGATGGCAAGAACCTGGGGATCCTTTGCCGCAGTGCGGACAAACTCCACTACCGGGTCAAAGGTCTCATAGGGGTGATGGAGAAGGATATCCCCTTTGCGGATGTTGGTAAAAATATCCTCCTCATTCATCAATTCCGGAACCGGCTGAGGGGTATGGGGCGGGGTTTTTAAACGGTCAAATCCCGGCATCCCATACATTTTCATTAAAAATGTCAAATCTAAGGGCCCGTTAATCTCAAAAATATCCTCGCTGCTGACTGCCAGCTCCTTTTTCAGGATCTTCAGCAGCCTCTTGTCAATCTTTTCTTCAATTTCCAGCCGGATCACCTCGCCCCACTGGCGGCGCTTTAGCTGTTTTTGGATCTCCTCCAGCAAATCGTTGGCCTCGTCTTCATCAATGGTCAGATCTGCATTTCGCATAATCCGGAAGGGATGGGCGGCGATTATATCATAATTTAAAAACAGGGACGGAATATTTTTCTCAATGATTTCCTCCAGGAGAATTACATTATGAATCTCCTTCCCGTCCTCCTGAACCGTTACCGGAAGCTCTATAATCCTGGGCAGAACGGAAGGCACCTGTACCATGGCAAACTCCAGCTCTTTTCCCTTTGTTTTCTTTTTAAGAAGAGCTGCTATATTCAGCGATTTGTTTCGTACCAGGGGGAAAGGACGAGAGGGATCCACTGCCATAGGGGTTAACACCGGATACACATTCTCCTTAAAATACCGGTCTGCATACTCTGCCTGTTCTTCCGTCAGATCCTCGTATCCGTCTAAAATATTCAGTCCATTCTGGCTCAGGGCCGGGAGCAGAGAGCGGTTGTAGGTGGAATATTGTACATTTACCAGCTTATGGGCTCTTTTGCTGATCTTGTCCAGCTGTTCTTCCGGAGTCAGACCGGCAATATCCGGCTTGGTATATTTTGCATGAACCTGATCCTTTAAAGAGGCTACCCGAACCATAAAAAATTCGTCCAGATTGGATGAAGTAATGCTTAAAAATTTCAGGCGCTCAAATAAAGGCAAAGCCTTGTCCCTGGCTTCCTCCAATACCCGATGGTTAAACTCAATCCAGCTTAGTTCACGATTTACATAATTTTGAGGATTTAAAAAATCCGGCACATTCTGCACAGCCATGGATCTACCCCTTCCTTTTCTGTTTTAATATTGGACGTATTCCATAGATCTCTTCAAAGAAATCCGCTCTCTGCTGAAAGGACATCTTTTCCAGAGTAATATCTCCTTCATACTCTGTGGTAATGATCAGCTTCTGCTCCCTCATTGTCATACGGCAGCCCACCAGCTTCTGCCGGTGGCTTTTGTCCATGGCATTGGCCAGCCTTAAGATGCCTGTCAGCTTGGCTATAAGGATTGTCACATTTTTTACATCCATATCCGCAAGGCCGCTCTGAGACATTCCCATCTCCAGATGCACCTTGTCATATTCAAAATCCCGGGTATTATAGCGGACTACATTTGCCACAATTTCACGCTCCAGATGGCTCAGCCCGATTATCTCTGTAGACATAATGATGTTGTAGGCGCTATCGTTGGCATTTTTCATGCTGATAAACTTACCGCAGGAGTGAAGGAGAACCGCAATCTGCAAAAGCAGCCTCTCCCTTTTCCCCATGCCATGACAGCGTTTGGCAGTGTCAAAGATAGCCAGGGCGTGAAGCTCCAGGGCCTGGTTGTGGCCAACATGGCATTTATAGCGTTTTGCCAGGTTGCGGGCTTCAATTATAATATCCCGCTGAAAATCATGGTTAAATTTTACCAGACGGTATTTTTCTGCGTAGTCGGCGGCAATCCCGTCACACAGGTCAATCCCGGGAAGCCAGATCATCTCCGCCTCCATCATCTCCTGAAGGCGCTTATAAATTATGGCGCTGGGTAAAAGGAGTCTGGCAAACTCTGTGTTGACACCCAGCCGGGCCGCAATGGTATCCAGGCTCCCGGAAACCGTGTCCTGATAATATTGTCTGGCTTCGTCGGCTGTAACCCGTTCAGGCACCATTCTCTTTTCCTTATTCTGAAACAAGTACAGAGTGCTGCGCCCGATGCCGATAATATTTTTAATTTCCCGATCTTTTAAGTGAATTTTTCGAAAGGTAAATAATTCATTATCTATAATCTCGTTGATTAAATCCAGAGTCAGATTCAAATTAGCCGGAATCCCGGCCAAAAGCTCCCGAATCCGCAGGCCCCCCAGGGGAAGGTTCTGGGTGGTAACCAGATTTTCCTTATCAAACAGGGTAAGCTGAAGGCTTCCGAAACCGGCATCCACAATGGCCGTGCCTTTCTGGATTATCTTATTAAACTCTGCGTCCTTGGCAGCAATGGCTTTATAACTGATAAACCGGTGTTCTGAATTGCTGATGATTTTTACATCTAAATCCGTGCGGACCTTAATGTGATCCAGAACAATCTGGTTGTTCCTGGCATCCCTCAGGGCGCTGGTGGCATAAGCCCGGTATGCCTGAACCTTATACCCCTTCATAATCCGGGAAAAATCCTCCAGGATCTGGCACATTTCGTCCATAGTGTCATAAGTGATCTTCCCCCCATTATAGACATCCCGTCCCAGGACAATGGGGTGGCGGACATGGTCAATGGCACGGATACCATTTTTCTGGGAAATCTCATAAATTCCCAGCTCCATTTCAAAGGAGCTTACGTCAATCGCTGCAAATGTCTGGATGGCTGCCATACGGTTCCTCCTTTTCAGGCCCTTTCCAATCTTTACAATTCCTTTTTCCCTAACAGATGCGTAATAAACTGGGCGGCTGTACGGCCGGAAAGCCCTCCATGGTACAGTTCCCATTTATTCGCTTCCCCATACAGCTCTTCCTCTGTCATCTGGATATGGAAACGATCTGCCAATACCTTTACAATCTTCTGGAACTGGAATTTGTCCGGCGCCCCAAAGTAGATGGTAACGCCAAACCGTGAAACCAGGGAAAGCTTTTCCTGTACCGTATCATTTCCGTGGAGATCGTCCAGGATCTCTTTCTTATCGCTGAACTTCTCCCGGATCAGGTGGCGGCGGTTTGAAGTAGCGTAAATTAATACATTAGCCGGCTTTTTCCCCAATCCTCCTTCGATAATGGCTTTCAGGTATTTGTATTCTGTCTCAAAGTCCTCAAAGGACAGATCATCCATGTAAATGATAAATTTATAGTTTCGATCTTTGATTTCCTCCAGTACATCAGAAAGGCAGCAAAACTGGTGTTTGTAGACCTCGATAATCCGAAGTCCCTTATCATAATACTGGTTCAAAATCGCTTTTACGCTGGAGGATTTTCCTGTGCCTGCATCCCCGTAAAGGAGGACGTTGTTGGCTTCTCTCCCCTCAATAAAGGCTTCGGTGTTGGCAATCAGTTTTTCTTTTTGGAGCTCATAGCCCACCAAGTCATCCAGGTATACGTGTTCAATCCTGGTAATAGGCTGGATAAAGGCTCCCCTGCGGCCTCCGTCCAAATCCCGCTCTTCAATACGGAAAGCCTTATTAAGCCCGAACCGGCCTACGCCAAATTCTTTGTAAAAAGCGGTTACAAGAGCCTGAAACTCTTCTATGCTGTATGCCGCCTCCAAATCCTTTGCCAGGGTCACGATACGTTTCTGAATCCGCCTGTTAAATGCTTTTCCGGAATCCTCTGCCACATGAAACTCTGCCAGATGATTCCAGATTCCGCCGGGAAGACCGGTAATATCTTTATCAAACAGCTCTTTCATAAGAACAAAGTCATGGGCTGCCAGATAGTTGATGGTTCCCTGGACAGGGCCTGTAATTTCGCAGGCCCTGCTATATGCATTTTCATGAGTTGCCAGACAATAGGCCAGAAAGCAATGCCAAAGGTTCCCCTCAAATCCATATCTGTCAGACAGCTCCAAAAGGCGGTTTGCACAGGCATAGGAGTCCAGAACCCCATTTTCCCCTCCCTCAAAAAGCTCTGCCATAGAGTCCAGCAAATCCTGATCTTCCAGATTTCTGTACAGTACAAATTCTGATGTATTCATGGTCTTTTCCTCATTCTCTTAATAGTTTCCTAAAATCCGCAGTCCTGCTGCCTCCTGCCTGATTCCCATGAGAGCATTTTGAACCGGCGCGCTGCTTAAGGTTCCCTCAATGTCTACAAAGAACCGGTATTCCCAGTTGCGGCCCAGTATGGGTCTGGATTCAATCATCACCATATTTACATTGTTGAAAATAAAATTGCCCAGCATATTGTACAGGGAGCCGCTCTTGTGAGGTAATTCAAAGCAAATACTGATTTTCTTTGCCCCTTCCTGGTAAACCGGCCGGTTTGTTACAATAATAAACCGGGTGGTATTATTTTTGTTGTGATTAATCCCTGTTTTTAAGGGAATAAGGCTGTAGAGGCGCCCGGCAGTTTCGCTGGCTACAGCAGCCTGGGTCTTGTCGCCATCCTCTAATATCTTTTTAGCCGCCATGGCAGTGTTGGCCACACTGACCTGACGCCAGTTTTTGTTTGCATTTAGATACTGTGAGCTTTGCATCAGCGCCTGTGGATGGGAATAAACCGTGCGGATCTGGTCAATCCGGGAGCCGGGGAGCCCCAGCAGCACATGGTTCACCTCCAAAAACACTTCTCCCACTATGTAATTATTATACTGAACCAAAAGATCATAAATGTCGCTGACTGCTCCTGCGGAAGAATTTTCGATGGGCAAAACCGCATAATCCGCACGGTTTTCGTCTACCTCCTTCATAGCTTCCTCCCAGGTGGGAACATGGTAAACCCGGGCGTCTTCTCCAAAATACTTAAGAGCCGCGCCATGACTGTAGGCTCCTTCTGTCCCCTGATAAACCACCCTGGCATTTTCCCTGTTCAGCTTTTCCACACATTCAAATCCGGAAGAAGGGATCCGGCCCTGTTCCCCAAGTAATTGGTACTGGTATCTCCGGCTGATGGTCATCATCTGGGAAAACAGCTCGGTTACCGCCTGCTGGTTAAAGCTGCCATGGGCCAGGCCGCGGACAGCCTCCAGTTTCTGCTTTTCCCGTTCTCCGTCGTAGACCGCCTTTCCTGTCTGAATCTTAAAAGCCGCCACGTCGCCGCACAGTTTCATCCTCTCTTCAAAAAGCGCGGTAATATTTTTGTCTATCTGGTCTAATTTCAGTCTGATTTCCTGCAAGTCAAGATTCTGCATATGTAATTACTCCTGTTCTATTTTCTCTAACATTCCGGCTATTACCTCCCGGGTGTAAGCTCCTGAAAATTTTTTCTGCTCAGGAGGCAGCTTTTTTAAGTAAATAGGCTCTCCATATTGGATAATTACCTGGGCCGGGCGGATAAAGGGGATATGCTTTTCAAAGATATCCGCAGTTCCTGCAATTGCCACAGGAATCACCGGGCAGCCGCTTTTTTCTGCTATTTTCAGGCTTCCCTCTTTGAAAGGCATCAGCTCGGACAGCCTCCCCTCTTCATTGCGCGTTCCTTCCGGGAAGATCCATACGGATATACCGTTTTTTACCTGTTCAATCCCCTTCAGGATAGTTTTTAAGCCCTCTTTTATGTTCTCCCGGTCTAAAAACAGGCAATTAACATTTCGCATCCAGTCTCTCAGGGAAGGATAGCGTTCCATCTCCTTTTTGGCTACAAAGCCTGTAAGGCCAGGGACGGTGGCATAACCTATGAGAATATCAAAATAGCTGCGGTGATTGCCTATGTAAAGCACAGCCGTGTCCTCCGGAATATTTTCCCGGCCTAATACAGTGCAACGAACCCCGGATATTTTCAGTATCAGTCGGAACATAAACTGGACAATCTTAAGGCATTGCCAGTTCTTTTTGTCCGGGTTCTTCTTTCCCAGAAAATGGTAATAAATCAGCATAGGAATGCTTAAGATTAAAAAGCTGAACAGAGTAAGGGCTACCAAAAGAAAGCGTATCATATGTCAGGGTCCTCCGGTTATCTCAGGGCCGCTTTCACTTTTATCAGGCGGCCCTTCACTTTATCACTTTATTATATAAAATACCCGGGGTAAATACAAGTATAAGACAAAATCTTAGGACAAAAATTTACCAAAATTTTATCTGTTCAAACGCGCTTCAGACTGGTGAGCTGTTCAAACAGCAATCCGGTGAGAAACCACAGCGGGGCAAAGTCCAGGCGTATCAGGCCGTTGACGTTTAAGTGACGGCCTGTGTAGTCCCAAGGGCAGATCCCCATATTTCTTAAAAACATGCCTGCCAAATATTCAGCCGTAAATATCAGCACCATGTAGAGAAATCCATGGCGGATAATCTTGTCTATGGGATTTAAGGGAGTTCCGGCCCCCTGGCTTCCGTCGGCTATCCACAGATCCACCCAGCGGCTGACCGGCGCCAAAAGGGCCCCCATGCCGTAAATAGGGAACATCAGCAGAGAGGTCTGTCCTATGAGGCGCATATCTCCGGCTATGATAGATTCGACAGAAGTAAATATCACTTCCAGGCACCAGCCAGTGATGCCGCATTTAAAAAAGTTGACCCAGAATCGTGGGAAGGATTTTATTGTTTTCATAGGAAATAGTATGGACATGGGATGAAAAAGAATACATGGTAAAAATTCGCAGAATATGGGATTTCCATCAAAAAGGATACCGGCTCATTGCTGGCGGGAACAAAATCCGGTATCCTTTTGTTTTACTTGAA
>Ga0137306_103005_pt1 | contig 13104 bp, 15 predicted proteins | sample Inofroosms_March_FD_97187 | JGI IMG/M metagenome (GOLD analysis project Ga0137306, IMG submission 97187) | Mouse cecal microbial communities from Vienna, Austria - N-Acetylneuraminic and N-Acetylglucosamine D2O microcosms_March | ecosystem: Host-associated > Mammals > Digestive system > Large... | reverse complement strand
TATTCTTCCGCTATACGAAGTCTATACCCTCCCAATTGTTGCCCCATGAGCCCCCCCGCTCGCCCATATTATAGTCTTGTGCTTCACGTTCTATATCTGCTTTATGCAAATGTTCTAAAACAATATTTAACGGGTCTTCTACTCTTTCAATTGTTACCTTGGTTTCTCCCCATTGTATATTTCCCATTATCGTACCTCCTAATCATACTGGAACTCATTAGTAAGCTCTCCCTCGTTATCTATTTTATGTAGAATCTCTTCATCTGCCTGGTACGCTGGTGCTTCCGCTTCGTATGTAGCTTTTACAAAATAACTATCCATTGGATTTTTTTTCGTATATATCGTACCATGATTATGGAGCCTATCTCTTATCCTACTTACTGCCACAACCGCCCTCTGCATATTTTTTCTGGCATTATATCCTAGAACTCTTCCGACAACATCAGCCGCCGTATTATTAAGCCAATTTGCAATACTATCCCAAAATGTATCTAAAACAACTGCTAATGCAATACCAATCCCAATTCCAGCTACTATTGGAGCTAATAAATGCCACATAATATACCTACCTCCTATTTTAAATATTTCTTTAATTCTGGGTCATTTTTTACATAATCTTCCATCCCTGGTTCATCTTTACGCAAACCATATTTTATAATTAAATTTTTACATGATTGTATATCTCCATCTTCATGATATACGCTAAGCAGCATACATGCATAGAATTTACTTTCACCTGGGTCAAGCTTTATTAATACTTCATATTCTTTCTTCTCTTTTTCCAAATCATCAATATTAATATACTCACTTGCTAAACGACAATGCACATCTATTCTTTCTTCATCAGTATCACAGTAACGAAGCAACATACGCAAAGGTTTAATTGCACTACCATCTTTCCTGTCCTCGTAACACCGAGCTATTATCTTATACAGTTCCTTCTCGGTTTCTTTGTCTCCATCCGTATATTGTAACGCATGATTTGCTTCCTCTATTGCTTTATCTTTTTCCCCTATTTTTTCATATCCATAAGATAATACAGTATAACAGGCCATTTTCATTTTTCGCCAATACCAATGCTCTTTCTGGTCTTTATGCGTAATTTTTCCCACATAATCTAAGTAATTTCTTGCACTCTCCATCGCTTCCCGTTCTTGGTCTTCTAGCTCCCATTGTAACATTGACATCTTACCATAGCAGTCAGCAAACTCCACATCAGTTTCTGCATATTTTAGAGCAGATTGCGCCATTCTAACTGCATTCTGCAAATCAGCACATTCTTTATACTTCATCATAAGCTGATGGCATATATCAAATTTCTCTTTTTTTGTATCATAATAGCGGAGTAATATCCTTAAATTTTTAAGTGCATTAACATTTTTCTTGCCTATGTCGTAATGCACCAACGACATATATACTTCTTTCCCCTCTTCTCCACCTTCATCCGTATATTTTAAAGCTCGTTTTACTTGTTCTGCGGCTTTATCTTTTTCTCCACGTTCTTCGTATATTGTACACATCATTTGACAACAAAAACGTGCTATTTTACGCAAAACTAAGATATTCCCTTGGTTTTCAGAGAGACTCTTTTCTACATAGCTCAAACAAAGCCTTGAATACTTTATCGCCTCCTGACCATGATTTTCTAAATCAAATTCAGACAAATTCCATTCGGAATGTGCCATCTGCAAATAACAAGGCGCAATGTCAACATCAGATTCAGCATATTGCAAAGCAGCTTGCGCCATTTTAAATTCATTCTGGGAATCATCACACCTATCATTCATGCTTGCCATATTTATGTAATAAACATATAGATTTTCATTTGTGTCCGCAAATCTAAATCCCTTTTCCAATATCTCCATAGCTTTTTCATACATGTTTTTATTATCATAATATTCTGCCAAAAAATTATGACACCAAAATATATAACTATTAGATCCATAATAATTATTGCAATATTCAAGTGCTTCTGACGCTTCTGATGCAGCTTTGTCAATATCCTCCATTCTTACTAAACTCATTGCTATCACAAAATGTCCAAAAAAACTATCATAATCTGTTTTGGCATGTCTTAAAATTTTCTTTGCCGCTTTTATTGCTCCTTTATAATCTTTTTTGTCATAAAAAAGTTCCCCTGCTTTATCTACTGCTTTTAATACCCGCTTATCAGGTGGTCCTTCATATTTCGTTTCCAAACTTGTTATTGTAACATTAGACCATTCCATATCTTACCTACCTTTCATTCCCCGTTCCGACACCGCATAAGCTAATAAATTCTGTATCCTATGTGGCGCATACGGCACAGATTCATCTGCCTTAGTGTAATTGAGTACCATATCATCCAATCTGTTGATTTCGGATGCCTGGCTAATAAACTCCTTCACATCCACCTGCTCTGCCAACATCACACTGTTCAGCACCATTTTCAAGATTGCATCAACAGAGCTTTTCATGCTCCCACACATCAGATATCCATAGTTATCTGCGGAATAGTTCGCCAGTCTGTACCAGTGATAAAATGACAGTTTTGACGATTTTTCAAACTGGTCTGGTGCCATCTGCCGTATGACCTTGAACCGTTCCTCCATCATCGTCCGCTGTTTTGTCACGCCGTCCGCAATTTTATATATCTCCCTTGCCAATACAAATTGCAGTTCCTTCTCCCTGAAGTCCTGTATAGTCTTTGCGGAAAGTTCTATCCAAAACTCGCTGATTCCATAACTTTCTGCACCATAATAATAATCCTCATAGACATACACGGTCGGACTGCTTATCCCTGCTTTCTTCGCCATAGCTTCAACCATCTGGAACACCTTTGGAAACTGTTTTTGTGATACCCGTACTGTTTTCCCAAGAAAATCAGGCAGCTTTATCTTATAGTCGATTTCATCATATACTTTTTCTATATCCTCTTGAAACATGACACCATTCTCATACTGACTATATGCTTCGTCCTGTTTTACATGGATAAATGCCGAACGCTCCATCATGCGTACACCTCCGAACCTCCCAGAACCATCAGAATCTCCTCAACAACTCCGCAACGTTCTGTTTCTCCCATCTGCCTGTAACATGACCGTAACGCTTCCAGTGCTTCCATATCATCAGGTATAAACTGCAATGCATAAGTCAGGAACGGAGCCGATTTCTGGTACAGCCTCTTTTCTGCTAATAATACACCGAACACTTTATTTACAAGAAAATGTTCCTTCACACTCCCATGCTCCCGATAATACGCCTCCAATATTTTTAAAGCATTCTCTTTACGCCCTGCACGATATTCTAACAATCCTCGGACACACTGCATGAATGGAAAATGATATCCGTCTGCCATCTTTACGCAATCATCCAGATTCTTGAAACTGTTGGATGCCAGGAACACCATACGGAACAGTAGCATTTCTCTCTGTTTCATCAACTCTGACCTACGTTTTTTTCCATAATCTGAATTGTCCTGTATCTCAAGGCTGGTCTTTACTTCGCTCTCAATACGTTTTAACCCTCTCTGGATGCGGCTTATCTGTGTCTGCATATAACCCACATCATAAAATCTGGTTTCATCTATGACTTCTGCCGTTACTCCCGACAACTCACTGGCTATTCCCATCTCTGCCTTGCGGTACAATGTCACTACTTTTTCAAGCATCCCTTACCCCTCCTGACCGCTTATCTCTTTCTGGTATTCTTCCTCGGTGATAGTCTCCGTAGAAACAATCTGGAACCCGTCCGACTTTCCCTTGTCCTCATACCGTTCACGGATAACAGCGTACGCATAATCGAACACGGAAAAATCTAATGCTTCCTTTTCCTGCTCTAATGCATACAGGGCGGCATAGAACACCATATCCTTGATATCTGCCCCTGAAATGCCCTCATAACGCCCTGCAAGGCTTTCCGCTGTCACTTCACTATGTAACGGCATCTTTGCCCCTAAATGCAGCTTCCAGATTTCCTCCCTTGCCTGTCCGTCTGGCATCTCAAAATAAACACTTAACAGGATTCTCCGCTTAAATGCCTCATCATAATTACTGATAAGGTTTGTTGTAAAGACTACGACCCCTGCAAACTTCTCCAGCTCCATCAAAAGAACGCTTCTGGTAATATTCACGCCATAATCCGCCGACTGTGTAACGGATGTAAGCCTCTTCCCCAGAAAGGAATCCGCTTCATCAAATATCAGCACCGCATCATCCCTTGCGGCACACTCAAAAGCCTTACGGATGTTCTTGGGTGTTTCCCCCACATACTTTGATTCCAGTTCTGAATAATTGATATGGTATACTTTCTTCCCTAAAGCCTTTGCAACCGCCTCCGCTGTCATACTTTTGCCTGTTCCTGCTTTCCCATAGAAATTCAGGATGATAGCCCTGCTTCCAGTGAAATACTCGGACATTCCCCATTCCTCGGACATCTTCTTTCTATGTCTGACCGCTGAAATGGCTGTCCTGACTTTTGCTCTGACTTCTTCATTCAATGCCACCTGTTCCAGTGAAAACCTCGGTTCATAGCTCTCTATGATATCCCGCGCTGGCTCCTTTGGCTTCTCCTGATTCTCTTTATCGGATATCTCCCTGCTGCCCCCACTGCCTATGATGATTTCCTCTGGTATAGGGTTGTAGCGGGAACAATTACTTTTTATCACTTTTGCCATCTGCCCGACCATGTTATTAATCAAGACTTCATCCAGCAGCTCTTTCTTGCCGTCTACCATGCCTGTAAAGACATTCTGAAAACGGAAACAGATTGTCTTACCGCCTACGGCATAGTATTTTGTGATACCAGCCTCTTTGATGTCCTGCACATCTGTTGTTTCTTTTTTGCGCATCATATCTTCCTGCCTTTCTGAAATATTTGTGTGATGGCATTAGGATTTCTGGCATAATAGCCAAAACTTCTGTTGATACTCGTGTTGCCGTCACCGTCACGCCAATACCCTGATACGACTGTTCCGTCTTTCCTCACATAAGAACTAACATGGTGCGGATGTACATAATGCACTGGTGTAAGTGTAGTAAACTGCTTTCCCCTGCCACTAAATGTATTAATTGCATAAGGCTGGAACGCTGATTCTCCCAACATATCTTTTCCTTCCTTTCCGCTACGTACTGTATCTTATTTTTAAAAATTGCTACAGATATATTAACATATTAATCTCCAAAATGCTACACTAGACTACATTTTTTGATATCTGTGTTAATAGAATTTTCAATAAATGAAAGGCGGACAAGAAAATGAAAGAACGACTGCTCCCCGAAAAACTAAAAGAACTTAGGAAAGTACATGGCTACACCCAAGATTATGTAGCCGCCGCACTCGGCATTGTCAGACAGACTTACTCACATTATGAGGCTGGCAGACGGACACCAAGCCCCGACACACTCTATAAACTGGCAGGGCTTTATGAAATATCCGTAGAAGACCTGATGCAGCTTACGATTGAATTAGACCGTAACATTTACTATGATGCGCCAGCACCGACACAATCCAGTGAGGATTTAGCTGGATTCCTCGAATACTTCAACAATCCGAACAACAAAAAGAAGTACCAGTATTTCAACAATCTGGAAAAGGAATTATTATATTACTTTGAAAAAATCTCCGAGGATGATAAAAAGGAAATCATAGAATTTACCAAAATCAAAGCACACAAGAACAGATAGCCAGGGCATAGAAGGTTTTATGCTCTGGCTGTCTTTATGATAAAATCAATGCCTATGTAAGAGGGTGGGGTATACATCTTTTATCTCTTTTAAAGAGAAAGCTCTGGGTACGCCCAGAAAATTTTACAAGATTTTGCCCTATACTGCGATTTCAAAAATATATATGTAAATTTTTCTCCTTACAGACGGTTTCATCCTCTTTTTCATCTACAATACAAAAAAGATACCATTCATAAAATATATCCTATGAATAGTATCCTTATATTTAACTTTATTGTGCTATCACCAGAAGAGACAAGCTGGATATATAAGAAAATATAGCACTAAATTGATTCCGCTTTACTACATCGACTTGGCTGCTGCCACGTTATGCTTCGCTCTGCTACAATTTTCTATATTATAATCTAATATGCTATGATATTCTCCCTTGAAATATGCCCGTTGTCTCTCCTGTGGTAGCTTCTATTAATATAACACATATCGTACAAAAGGACAATCAAAAATCTCTCACTCATTTTTAATTTCATGAATATCTCTGTATAGCCTCTTCGTCCGTAATAACGTACTTTTACTGATACCTGTCATATCCTCAACCTGCTTATAGGAATACTTCTCTAAAAGCTCCATAGCATGATTCAACTGCGTCCTGCTGTACTTCGGCGGTCTACCCTCCTTAAAGTCTGGATTTTGCTTCGCTATGGCTTTCCCCTCTGTTGTACGCTCCACAATCATATCACGCTCAAACTCTGCAAATGCTAACATGACGTTCCGAACCAGCTTACCAGTCGGGGTATTATCCATCACGCCCATATTCAGCACATGGACAGTAATACCCTTATCAAGCAATGACTGAATCAGTTCAATGCCCTGTGTGGCACTACGGGCAATTCTATCCAGCTTTGTGACTTTCAATGTATCGTTTGACTGCATGACTGCCAACAGCTTATCCAGTTCTGGACGGTGTGCCCTTGTTCCCGTAAAGGCATCTGCATAAATCTCCGTTGCACCTGCTGCCCTCAATGCGTTCTCCTGTGCTTCCAGACTGTTTCCGTCCTTTGCCTGTGTCTTGGTGCTTACTCTTGCATAACCGTAAATCATAATGTAATTCTCCTTCCATAATTTAATTTCAGGCTTCAAAAAAGAAGGTCATTACAACCTTCTCCTGATGATACCCATTATTTTATTTATTACTTTTGAATATAAGATATGACACCGCTGAAAGCTCCACAAAACCGTAGGGTAGTGATTGGTGTCAAAACTTACAAGTTATGGTGCTATAACCATATCTCCGATAAAAGAAAAATCTCCCCATGTATCAGCTATCACACACGGGAAGATTATTCTATTTCTGTAGGTCTGATTTCAAACAGCTCATTCGGCGTACATTCCAAAACGGCACATAACTTTTCCATTGTCTCAAAATGAATAGAGCTTGTCGCATCCTCCATCAGCTTACTCAAATTCTTGTAATCAATATCAGTCTGCTTGTTCAGCCAGTATTTGCTACGCCCTCGTTCCTCCAACAATTCTTTGATGCGGACATGAACCACTGCCAGTCCCTCCTTCTGTATGATGATTCTCCTGTACGGATACTCTAATCATACCCAATATAAGGTCTTTACGTAACTGGTTTGTGGACCTTATAATGTGCCGTATAGCATAATCATCATCAAGAGAAGGAGAGAGAATATGAAAAAAAGTATATGTATGTTAGTAACAATATTGACAGTAATTGGCATTGGTCAGCCGCACTGGCACTAAACAGGACGGATTACCGACCGCAGGAAGAATGTTCCCTATGCGGAAAAGCAGAGAACTCTATCTTAACTCTATACAACAAAGTAAACGGTGTAGGAATATTGAACTTCAACGATTTCACCATCAGTACGTTAAGAATCTGCAACGAGGAACCCAGTTTGTCTATGTCTGGTTCTTCCCATACTACGAATACCAGTGGAGAGAACGGAAGCATCATATCCATTGATTCCAACATAGACCACCGAATAGCAGATGTTACAATCTCCACCAGAAACGGAAGTATACCACACCCAAAAGAAATGGCGCGATTCCTATGCGCCGACTGCTGTAAACAGATCGAGCAGGAAAATAAATATGATGCAGCATTTATTGATTACAAGACAAAGGAAGTATTTCCAATCAAAGAAAATACGATAGAATTTTATATCGGTGATTATGCCATCCATAGGCTAAATGCAGAGGACAGCTTGGAATATCTGGTATTCTATGCACCAGAACAGTAACCATACATCAAACTGACAAATATAAAAAACGCCCTATCAAAACATATCGTCCTGATAGGGTGTCTGTTCGTTTGTACACAATATCCTATATCATCCCAAAGTGCCTGAATGCATCCATAATAGCCGCTTCTTTTTCAGGGGTACACTTCGGTACTTTTACATCCTCACTCTTTGGAAGATTATAATTGTCCCTCTTATCAAGCCCGCACTTATCTTTTATCTGTGCAATATAGAGACTGGATACATTTAAACCATGCTTTTCTTTCACATATTCCTTAATCTTCCCATAGGTAGCCTTCTCCGCTGGCGTGTAATTACTCTCTGCATCAGGCTCCATTGTTACCTCAATTCTAGGTGTATCTTTTTTGAGGGATAATTTGACAATTTCAAAGTTGGTTGATTTCCCACAAATGTTGTAAGCCCCATGAACTCTTTTTCTGCATCTGCCCTTATGCAAATAACCTCTGCTGCCGTCTGACCATGAATGGCATAATGGATTTTGTTCTGCACCTTTTTAAAGAAAAGAATAGATATTTCTGCTTTTGGATCATAATCAATACTGGTAGCGTAAATTTCCAAAACTTGTCTGTAAAATACTTTTTCAGAAGCACGTATGTCTCTGATTCGTTCAAGTAATTCTTTAAAATAACCACCGCCACCCAGATTTTTCAGTCGTTCATCATCTAACGCAAAACCTTTTCGCATATACTCCTTTATTATATTGATTGCCCAAATTCTAAACTGTGTACCGCGCTTAGATTTCACACGATAACCCACAGAAATAATAACATCCAGATTATAATAGTCAACCTGATAAGTTTTTCCATCTGCCGCAGTTGTTGCAAAATTTGCAACAACTGATTCTCTCACCAATTCTCCCTCAGAGAATATATTTTTTATATGCCTTGAAATCGTCGATTTATCTCTTTGGAATAATTCAGCCATCTGGTCAATGGATAACCATACAGTATCTTCGTCAAAAGTTGTTTCAATTTTTGTCAGACCATCTTCTGTTGTATAAATAATGATATTTGATTTCTGTTCCATATTTTCCCAGCTATTCACTCATACACCCCATTTCTTAATTGTGCAACACCCGTTGCACTTTATCATCCAATTGCATTTTGTATCATTCTCACTCTACTATGCAACTAACAACATGAGAAATTTTTCCTCAAATATAGCTTGTTTTCCCATATCCATAAAATATAATAATTGAATATAAATTTACTATAATTCACTTAAAAACTTTTCTGTTGTATAATCGGTAGGTGTTTTTTGGATAATAGAAAAAATTTTAGATATTCTCTTAAACTCTTCCTGCCTATTGTTTTGAAGTTGTCTTGCTGAAACCCTAAAAAGGATTGTCCATAAAAAATAAAAATTTTGATCAGTCTTATATTGAATTCCTTTCTTTGAATGATTAAATAAGGCTCTCAATCGTTCGGGATTATTGTCTATCAACATTAATATTTTCTCAACAAAAACTTCTACATGTTCTAATGCCTCCACAAAAACTTTTGGATTGCTATTTGATAAATCACTTAATGTTTTTGTAACATTATCTTTACTCATTATTCTGGCACACATTCTATCATTTCGTTTATATATATTTAAAACATTTATAATTTCTGTGTGAGGCTGATTCATCCTATAATCAATATATGCTAAAGAAGTTATTAATTCTTCAAGTTTCATTCGAGTATCTCTACCTCTAAAAACCTTCTTTTCATATCTGATAGCTATCTCTTTTACCTTAATAACTATATCTTTATCTATATATGCGTTCCACATTTCAAAAGTATTTTCTTTAATCGGATAAGGTTTTGTATTTAATCTTAGAAACAAGTCTATCTGACTAAAATCTGGATTTTGTTCCGAATCTATTTCTATTATATCCATAGGAAATTCTAAAATCTTTTCTTCAAATTCATCGTCTATTGTATCTATCGTTTTCCCATTTAATTCGGACAGAATTTTTAATTTAGATAGCTTAAACTTATCCTTATCAGAACATACACTTTCTCCACGTTCATTTATATATGTCTTTCCCAAAAAACCTAAAATTGTAAGTAAACGCTGTTGTCCATCTACAACTTCCTTTATCCTATCCTTTTTTTTATAAATAAAAAGTGGAGGAATATTGATTCCCAACAAAATACTTTCCATCAGATATGAGGCCTTTTGTAAATTTTTCACCTCTGATCTCTGATAATCTGGTCTAATTAAAAATCTAGATTTTTTCATATCAGAAATAATGTCCTCAATCGTTAGAGTTTCTGGTAAGGGTTTATTAATTTTATAATGTGAAATTTGATCTTTTTCACTTCTGCTTTCCATCATCTCTGAAAAAGCTTCTGAATTCTTTATATACTTTTGATAATCAATTTTAAATATATCTTGAAATATATTGGCTATAAATCTATATCTGTTATTGATTGCCGAATAATAATGACTGCCTGTAGACTCAAAAATTTGTTCTACACTTCTTTGTGGATTATTTATTATATTATCCCATAATTTATGATTTCCACTGGCATTACTTATATAATCAAAAACCAGTTCAATTTTATTGTCTTCAATTTCTCCTCCATTTTGTAATACAATACTTATAGCCCAATAAAGCACCTCATAAAATAATTTGCTATCATATAGATAATTATTTCGTTCTTTACATACAGAATTGAATTTCGATATACAATTAATAACAGTCTCAAATTCTTCCATTATCTCTTCTGCGCTTTTATTTTCTAATATAAAATAATAGTATTTACAAATTATATCAGCTTTTGAACTCCCTTTCGAATAACTAAATATAGGAACAAAGGGAAGTGTTACTAAATTTCTTATTAACGAAACTATAATATTTACTTTATCCCGTTTACTTGCTTTTTTCTTACTTTTGGGGAGAATAATTTCACACAAAAAATTATAAAGTCCAGTATTATTATATATTTTACTATATAATAAGTTCGACAACTTATCATTAATATAAGCAGCTCTATCAATATCATATTTTTGTAATGGTGTAATTCCTGAATTATATCGTCTAAATATTTCTTTTTTTATTTTTTCTTCTTTTTCTTCATCCAATTTAGGTTCATCAACTACGTTAAATTGCAAAATACGAATTCTAGTATCTTCAAATAATTCTTTTGTGTCTGAATCTAATTGACTGTATCTTTTTCCAGCAAGAACCTTTAAACTATGTAATCCTTTGTCTTTTAAAACAAGTTTATCCTCCAAAAAACGTTTTATAGTTTCATAACGCTGTCTTCCATCAATCACCTCATTCTTATCTTTAGTTTGAAATAAGACAAGCGGCGGAATTTCTGTTCCCAGCAAAATACTCTCTATAAAATATGTAGCTTTCTCCTCATCCCAAACATAATTCCTCTGAAAATACGGCTTATAATTTATTTTTCCTGCATATCTTTGATTCAGAAAAATAGACGAAACTTTTTTTACTATATTATCTATTTTTAGTTTCTCTTTAAAAATATCCGTTATATCTGAATAATCCAATTGTATATTTGACATTATAACTTCCTCCTTCGTCTTGATATTAATATTAGTCCACTCTTACTCTATCCTGCAACTTTTTACTTGAAAACTCTTCTACGGAATTTGAAACAACAGAACCTTGATAAAAGAATTCATTATTATAATTTTGTCGCATCTTTACCAGTCCATCTAATGCAAAACGAAAAACATACTGCCAAGACATATTTTCAAAAGATGATATTATTTGATGAAGCCCTGGTAACCATTCATAAATATACCTACATTCATCATATACTGTAACATCTGTAAACATACAATTCGTCTTTGCGATATATTGAAATCGTTTAGTGTGTAAAATATTATTATGCATTGGATATGCCAACTGGTTAAGAACAATATCAAATAACAAATTACTATGAGGTTTATCAAGAAATTGATATAAGCTATCTGACTCAAAATATTCTTTTATTTTTTGCACATCTTCCTTTAATTTAATTTTTCCTTTTCTCAGCAAAACAATAATTTTTAGTCCTTTAAGTAATTCCTCATAGCTTCCAATCTCTCCCAAAAAGCATTGACTTTTCTTTCCTAATAAACCACACTGTAATAGCTTTCTTACAGTAAAGAAATACTTAGCTACAGAATTCCCATTCGATATATTTATGATTCCCTCATCATCTCTATTTATATCTGTTAAGTCAAATAGTTGATTTAAGTATGGGTTTTGTGCAATCCTTTGTAATGGTATAATAACTGCTGGTATATCGCGCAATATTGCAGATAAAAATTCGCCATAATATAATTCAAAATTCTTGATTACTTCCTCTAAAACTTCATGATATTCCAGATTACTAATTCCAGTTTCATCTATTTTTACTTCTAATGAAGGATATTTCTTAAAAAATAAATATTGAGATACAATCTCATAATAATCAGCTGCTGATTCCTTCGTAATATCTGGCATAGCAAAGTTTGTTATTAGTACCCCCGGAGAATTTAAACGATGGTTTTGACATATTGTTGACACACACCTCAATGCATGTTGTGTAGATGGTACACTTCCGCAAGCATCTATGTATATAATGTCAAATTTTTTTGGAGTCTGTTGAAAAAATGTTTCTATATTCTGTTTTAAGATTCTTGGTTGTGGATATTCCCCTCGATCATAAGTTGCAATTGCTTTTTTATATGCTTGATTATTTGACTCAAAGCCCCAAATATTTTGAGGGAGTATACCAAGATTAATCAATTCCTGAAAATCATTGTCTGGCTCTGGGCCACTCAAAAAACAAACCATTAAGTCTTCTGGTCTTTTTGTTTCCACAAAAGAATCATGTAATTTTTCCCAATTTGTTATATACGAAACATTAATTTTTTGCGCCTCTGCTTTATTCTGGCTTATGTCTTCTGATAAAGTAAAATAGTCATATAATCTACGCACATAATTTCTTTCAACACAACATGACTGCCCTCTTTTAGAAGTTAAAATCTCTACCGCTTTAAATAGTGCCGTATGCCTTACATTTTGCTTCGTATATTGATTATATTTATAATGTTCTTTCGTATTAACCCACTCCTATACAAATTTACTCAAAATTAAGTTTTTCTCCACCCGGCAGCATAAATGCCCACTCATATCATACAAATAATTCTTCTTTTATAAAACCACTGTCGTT
>Ga0137306_103004_pt1 | contig 13120 bp, 9 predicted proteins | sample Inofroosms_March_FD_97187 | JGI IMG/M metagenome (GOLD analysis project Ga0137306, IMG submission 97187) | Mouse cecal microbial communities from Vienna, Austria - N-Acetylneuraminic and N-Acetylglucosamine D2O microcosms_March | ecosystem: Host-associated > Mammals > Digestive system > Large... | reverse complement strand
GACTGCCACGAACGTGCCATCTTCTGCCTTCTCAAATGCACGGGTACTATAGCCTTCCGTATCTGTCCCATCCAGGGCAATCGTGGAACATTTCCCATCCTTGGCATCGATGACAATGCCGTCTGCCTGGCTCAGGCCCTCGTCTGACGTCTCCAGTACGGCGGTGTAATACAGTACATAGCCATCGCAGTAGACATCGGATACGGAAAGCGTAACGCCGTTGTTTTCCACTGTCGTACAATAGCCTTCCCCACCCTGGCGGCTTTCTACCTCTGCCTGGACTGCCGTTGCATTCTCGCCAAGCTTGGTAAACATTTCTGTATCTTCCTTCTCGTATTTCTCACCCTGGGCATTCTGGATTAACTTACCAAATACATCACTGAAAAGTTCCTTGGCCAAAACCGGGTTTGCTGCGGCCACTCCGCCGATTGCGATCACACAGGCTGCGGCCACGCCTGCCGCCTTCGTCCATACTTTGCTCTTTCTTCTGCCCTCTGCCTGCTCAAAATTGTCTTTCCTGCCAAATCTATGTTCCATATTTTTTACCTCCATTATAATCCGTTGTTTGTGCTGTTCCAATTCCTGGGAGGATAATTCCGCCGCTTCATATTCTGTAAGGTCCGTTTTCACCTCATTCAGTAACCCATAAATATTTTTTTCCATACCTGCCTCCGTTCCATGCCCCTCTGGCTAAATCCCTTTTGCCTGGCTTTGCTCTATCCGAAACTGTCTGCGGATCCTGTGTTTCCCACGTGATACGCGGTTGTAAATTACCGCTTTCTTAAGGCCCGTCTCCTTGCTGACCTGATCCATGTCCTTTTCCTCCACATACAGTTTGAGGAACAGCTCCCGGTCAGCAGGCTTTAGGCATGCCAGCATTCTTTCCACTTCTTCTGATATCTCTTGTTCTATCATTTGGGCGAGCTGCGCATCCTCCTGGGGAATTATCGTATCGTCGATATTGACGGTCTGTAACTCCCTCTGGTACTGGCGCAGGTAATCAATTGCGCGATACCTTGCAATGGCAGCGGCCCAATTTTTAAAGGTATTTTTGCTTTCATCAAAGTCGGAAATATTTTGCCAGATCTTTAACAGTACATCGTCAAAGCATTCTTCCTGGCGCTCTGGCAGGCAGAACAGATGCTTACGGATGACTGCCATCAGCAGGCCGCCATATTTGTCGATTACATATAGGAGCGCATTTTCGTTATGCAATTGTAATTGCTGAATGTAATTCTTTTCTCCAATCTTCATCCTTATCCTCTTTTTCAGTCCTGTGCACGGGCCTGTTTCGCAGCTATACGGTAACGATTCAGCAAGGCGCTGAATTGTTCTGCAATTGTTTTGCTACACTTATTATTACGGCTGGCGGCAAGGGAGTCTATCAAAAAGGCCAAACAAATTCTTAAAATTTTTTTAACCACTTGTCCTTGGCGTCCCTTTTCGTTATACTGCTTAGTGGATATATGCAGCCAATGCAGTAACTGCACAGGCCTGCGGAATCCTTAGGAACTTACGAGACCAATACGATACAGAAGGAGAGTTACGATGAAGAAAAAAACGGTTTTTATCTATGCCGCCGGAGCGGCCGTCCTTCTGGCTGCCTTTGCTGCCCTGGGATACCAATACACGGTTCTTGACAGCCGCTTCCAGACACTGGAAACACAGGCCGCCCAACTGCAGGAAAGCAATTCCAGCCTCAACAGCCAATTAGAAGCCGCCTCCGTGCAGCTGAAGGAAAATATGTCGCAGTTAGAGGACAATGCCTCCAAATTAAAAGAACAGGAAGAATATATGGAAGGGCAGAAAGATTATATCTCCCAGCTGTCGGAACAGATTGACTCCTTTACGGAAGGAGATACCGACGGGGAAGACGGCGGCGAAGCCTGGGAATATGACCCCAGCCAGGATGCTTATCCAGATCTGTATGCCGCCACCAAAGAAGACGCCCCGAAAGTCGGCACGAAATACGTTTACCTAACCTTTGACGACGGCCCCTCCCCCCTGACGCCCAAAGTACTGGATCTTTTAGATGAATACAATGCCAAGGCTACGTTCTTCGTTGTGCAGAAAAACAATGAAGAATATGAGGAATATTTATCAGAAATCGTAAAACGCGGGCATGTCCTGGCGCTTCATTCCTATAGCCACAATTACAATGAGATTTACCGCTCCGTAGACGCCTTTCTGGCAGATTATGAAAAAGTATATGACTGGGTAAAGGAAAAGACCGGATATACCCCTTCCCTGTTCCGTTTTCCGGGCGGGAGCAATAACGGCTCTTCTTATGTAGGGCATCAGATTATCAAAGAGATGACGCGCCGCGGGTTTACCTATTTCGATTGGAGCGTCAGTTCTGGGGACGGGAGCAACCTGACAACGACACAGAATATCATTGACAATATCTGCACCCATGTGGGAACCGTAGAACTGCCGATCGTCCTCATGCATGACGGCTCCGGCAAGGAGGCTACGCTGGCCGCCCTTCCCTCCGTGCTGAAATACCTCTCCGAGGAAGGATACGAATTCCGTTCCTTAGATCAATATGTCGAGCCTGTGCAGTTCCGCAAGGCTTCCAGCATTGAATAGTTTCCCGATTACATACATATGATATAATTGCAAAGGGCAGGCCAATTGGCCTGCCTTTATTTATTGTTCCATCTGTTTCCCCAAAAAACCGGCTGCTACTTTCGCCAGCTTGCTCTCAGTCTCTCCCATACTGGCTCCCTCTTCCCGATTGTACATAACAACCGATCCGATTGCATCCCCTTCGCAGATAATCGTGGAAACCACCTGGGATTGGAAGTCGCCGGCATCATCCAGGGTGATTTTTACAAATCCTTTTTCGTCTTTTTGCGCACAGAAGGTTTCCCGGTCGGTAATCACATGCTCCAGCTGTTTGCTGATGGGCTTGCCGTCAAATTCTTTTTTGCCGGTGCCCGCGGCGGCAATCACATGGTCTTTATCCGTAATGCAGACCAAGCAGCCGCTGGTCTGGGCAAGGCTCTCCGCATACAGCCCGGCAAACTGCCCCAACTCCCCAATGGGGGAGTACTTCTTAAGGATGATTTCCCCCTCCCGGTCGGTAAAAATTTCCAGCGGGTCGCCTTCCCGTATCCGCAAGGTACGGCGGATTTCCTTTGGCACTACTACCCTCCCCAGATCATCTATCCTTCTCACAATACCTGTTGCTTTCATATAAATATTTCCTCCATTTACTGTACTTTCCGTTGCTGGAAATAGTATTTGTAAACGGAAGAATTTTATACTCCACTTTCAGAAATCCAATCTGATTCCAAAGAGCTCCTCCAATACAATCGGAAACTCCGCATTCTCCACTCATTCTCATGATACAATCAAAACAAATTTAAGAATTTTTGCCGTACCGTGTTTTCCTTCAATTCTCATCACATTCCGCCTCTGGCTTTACGAAAACTTCCCCTGCCTTTATGGTCCTAACTCCCAGCATGAAGTAAAGGACATGGAATACCCATACACAGGCAAGGACAGTCCTCCCCACCGGAACCTGATCCATCATGAGAAAGCCCACTGACATTAAAAGCGTTACTGTCACCATAATCTTGACTTTCGTTTTCCGCGTCATGCCCTTTCCTTTTACATAGCTTTCCAGATTATTCTTATATAATTTTGTCCCGGTAAACCAGCGGTTCAGCTTTTCCGAACTCCTGGCAAAGCAAAACGCTGCAAGCAGGAGGAACGGGAAAGCGGGCAGAAGCGGGAGAACCGCCCCCAATGCCCCCAAGGCAACACCAGCGTATCCTAAAACCACATATAGTATTTTTTTAAGTCTCATCACACATCTCCAATTGTTTTTGTTTCCATAAACGGGCATTTGTCGCTTCTCTAATATCCTTATGCATCAGCTCATCCTCCCTCCTGTCCGCGAAAGGTTCTCTACTGAATATACGGTGTCAGCAATCCGCATCGTGGACTGCCTGTGGGACACCAGCAGCGCTGTTTTCCCATCCTGCCCTTCCCGCAGGGATTTCAGTATGACCGCCTCATTTAAGCTGTCCAGGTTGCTGGTAGGCTCGTCAAGGAGCAAGAGGGGCGCATCATGCAGGAATGCCCTTGCCAGCCCCAGCCGCTGCCTCTCCCCGCCGGAAAGCGTATCCCCAAGCTCTCCCACAGGCGTATCATACCCCTGTGGCAGCCCCATGATAAAATCATGGATGGAGGCTTTGCGGCAGGCAGCTTCTATTTCAGCGTCCGTTGCATCCAGCCTCGCAATCCGCAGGTTGCTCCTTATGCTGTCATGAAACAGATGCGTTTCCTGCGTCATGAAGCTTTCCATATCCCTCAAATCCGCCGTGTTGATCCCGGCAATATCCCTGCCGGAAATCTCCACTCTCCCGTTTCCCACATCCCAAAAATGCATGAACAGCTTTAACAGCGTGGATTTTCCGCTTCCGCTTTTTCCCACGATTCCGACAATCTTTCCTTTGGGAATTTCCAAAGACACACCGTCAAGAATGCTTTCCGCCCCATAGGAAAAGCTGACCTTTTTTGCAGCGGCGCCTTCAAAAACCGTTTTTTCCCGGCCCGCCACCTCCTCCACTGCGGGTGTTTCGTCTAAAATGTCCAGCACACGGTTAGCTGCTGCAAAGGTATTCTGCAGTGTGCTTCCCAGATTCGCCAGCGCCACGGCGGGGCCAAAAGAAGAAAACAGGGCAAAGACCGGAACGAGTACCCCGGCAAAATCCACCTCTGCCTTTTGATACAGCATGGCAGATGCAGACAGCATACATAAATCAGATATAAGGATGATGGTATTCGTGACCGCCATATTCCTCCCTGCGGTACGCTTCAAACGCCTCTCCGTTTCCGAAAGCGCATCCGTCCTTTCCTTCATCTGCATCAGGCGTTCCCTGCCCCGCCCATACTGAATGGTTTCGGAAAGCCCCCGCAGGCTGTCAAGCACGAATCCGCTTAAATCCCCAGAGCCGGCACGGAACTCCATCCCGTCCCTTCCGCTTAATTTTGATATAATGATGGGTACTGCTACTCCCACTGCCAGATATGCCAGAAGCGCCAGAATTCCCAGCGCAGGGTGGAAGGATCCGATAAACAGGCACATAACGGCAATGTAAAAAAATGCGATTGCCGCCGGGGAAATGGTGTGTGCATAAAAAACCTCCAGCAGCTCGATATCTGACGTAATGACCGAGATCAGATTCCCTTTGTCCCTGCCCTCCAGCTTTGCCGGGCAGAGTTTCCGTAATGCAAGGAACACCTTATCCCGGATCAGCGCAAGCAGCTTAAACGCAATATAATGGTTGCAGGACTGCTCCGCATACCGGAGAACCGCCCGCAGCACAGCAAACACAAGCACGCAGGCAAAAATGCATTTCAAGCTCAACGGCGTATCAATGCCAAGCAGCCCAAGCACGGCGTATCCGCCGAAAACCGTGATAAACGATGCGCACAAATGGCCTGCAAGCCCCATGATCACCGCCAGGAGCATAAAGCCCGCAAGGGGCTTCACAAGGCATACTAACCTTGCCATGACTGCAAATCCGCTCCTCCTTTTCATAGATCCATACCATCCTTTCCTTTAACCTGGCTCTTTGCAGCATCAGAATGGCCATCCAGGTATGCCCTTTGGGCGTTTCCATAATTTTCAAGGCTCTGCTGCGTATTCCACAGCTTTGCATAAATACCGCCCCACGCCAGCAGTTCCTCATGGCTGCCGCTTTCTGCCACGTTTCCCGCAGCCATCACATAGATGTTGCCTGAAGCCGTCACATTGGCAAGGCGGTGGGAAATGAGAATCACCGTTTTATGCCCCGCCAGCGCATGGATTTCCCGCATAATGTCGTTCTCACTCTCCACATCAATATTGGAAGTGGCTTCGTCAAAAATATACACAGGGCTGTCATGGAGCAGCGCCCTTGCCAGCGCAAGCCTCTGACACTGCCCTCCTGACAGGTTCGAGGCTTTCTCTGTAAGGAATGTATCAAGCCCGTCCCCAGATTTCAGAAAGCCTGCCAGGTTCACCCGCCCTAAAACCTCCCACAGCTCCTGGTCAGATGCGTCCGGCTTCCCCATCAAAAGGTTCTCCCTCACGGCGCCCTTGAACAGGTAGCTTTGATGGCTGACATAGGTGATGTTTTTCATGAGCTCCGCTTCCCTTATATCTGAAAGTTCTTTACCGCCGATTTTCACTGATCCGCCATATCCCCGGTTCCTCCCCATGAGAACCGCCGCCACGGTGGATTTTCCGCATCCGCTCTCCCCCACAATGGATACAAATCCCCCTTTCGGAAACTCCATGTCTATTCCATGCAGGATTTCCCTTCCTTCATTAGAGGAAGTGTCTTCATCGGAGGAATTGCCGTCATAAGAAAACCTCAGTCCGGTACAGACAATATCGCAGTCCATTGGAAAGCATCCTGTTTTCTCTTCTGTTTCAGGCAGGTCTAACAGACGGAAAATTTTGTCGCTTGCCGCCATGCCGTTCATTGCAACATGAAAGAAACTGCCAAGCTGCCGCATGGGGATAAAGAAATCCGCCGAAAGGAGGATAATCAAAAGGCACCCCGAAAGCGTCACATTCCCTGCACGGAACTGCGCTGCCGCCATGATCACCCCCAATGCTGCGCCCCCATAGGCAATCAGATCCATGACCGTAATCGAATTCAGCTGCATTGTCAGGACTTTCATGGTGATTCTACGGAAGTTTTCCGCCTCACGGTTCATCTCCTCATTCTTAAAACCGTCCGCCTGGTAGATTTTAAGGGTGGTGAGCCCCTGCAGGTTTTCCAGAAAGGTATCTCCCAAAGCCGTGTACTGTCCCCAGTATTTTGACAGCAGTTTTTTCGCCCATGTCTGCACCGCCGCAATTGATACAGGTATCATCGGCACACATACAAGCAGTATAACAGCGGACGGCACATTGATAAAGCACAAATAAATAAACAATGTGAGCGGGGCAAGCATTGCATAAAAAAACTGCGGAAGATATGCCCCGAAATAGGTTTCAAGCTGCTCCACTCCCTCCACCGCCACCTGCACCACTTCCGATGTTTTCACCTGTCCATTGTAAGAAGCGCCCAGCCGCAGAAGTTTTTCATATATTTTTTCACGCAGTATTTTTTTTACCGATTTTGATGAGAGATACCCCATACGGCTTGAAAGAAGCGTACAGGTAAAACGGATCATAACTGCCGCCGCTGCTATAGCCGCCGTAAGGAACCCGCTGTTTTTATCTGCCGTTTTATAAAAAAGAGAAGCAAGCAGGCCTGTCACTGCCGTCATCATGGCAATATTCGCCGCAAGGGAACACCATTGGGCCGCCACGTTGCCCGCTATGTATTTTTTGCTTTCGCTGACCGTCCCGATCAGCCTTTTATGGATCATCATAAATTTACCTCCGCAATCGTCATTTTTTCCCTTATGTCCTCCGATTTATCGCAGCGTGCCGTTAGACGCTCCCATACCAGAGGAAGGGTATATCCTGCTGAAAACTGACTTTTGCAACCACATTTTTCAGTTCCTGTTCTGGGATCTCTTTTTCCGCAATTATGACTGTCTGCTTCTTTGTATGTGAACTTGTCACTTTCTTTACCTGAAAGGCATCCCTTACAGCCTCGTTGACATGTGCCTCACACATACCGCAGGCCATCCCTTCGATGCCCACTATTGTTTTCACCATAAAACGCCCTCCTTGCTTTCCTAATTAAAGTTAGCAAAAGCTAACTCATATCCTTAAAAAATGCGGCTCCCGATGTTAGTTGCCGCTAACTTTTTTTATATTATACGCCTTTCTTGACGATTTTGTCAATAGGATAAAAGCTGTTGGCCAATTTTTTCAGCCGCGCTAATAAACGCAGCCATCTCTGGCGTCTCCAGGATCGGGCATATTGTGCAACGCTCCCGCCCTTAGTAAAAACTCTGCTTTCCTGTTTACAATTTATCGTCACAGTCTTCGTTATAGAAAAAACTGCTGCAAGATAGCCAGGCCAGCTATCTTACAGCAGTTTTCCCACCCATATTTTCTTTTTCCATGCCAGTACACAGCCGCTTGCCGACTCCAACACCAGGGCGTCCATCCCCCCCACTTCCCAGGCGCAGCGGCGCTATAACGAGACTTGGAGAACAATACTATCAAGAAAAATAGGATTCCCTGGCTGACGCAGCCTCCAGATCCTTTTCCGTCTGGGTTCCCATGCAGGGATCCTTCTCTCTTTTCTTCTCTGCCAGATCCTGTTTTTCCGCCCCGCATGGATGCGAAAACGGCTGGAAACATTTTTCACTGGTTACGGTATTATAAAACCCGTATCCTCCGGAAAGATGACGGCAGCCATAACCTTTCTGGCTCAGTATCCGGCTGGCAAGATAACTTCTCAGCCCGGACTGGCACATGAGATATACCTGCTTCTGGATATCTATCTCCCCGAGCCGTTCCCTGAGCTGGTCAAGCGGAATATTGACAAAACCTTCCACATGGCCTCTTTTGTATTCCTCTTCGGTCCTTACATCAAGCAGGAACACACTGCCGTCCCTTGGGAGCTCTGGCACCTCATGCCAATGGAACTGCTTTATTTTTCCAGATACTAGATTCTCAACCAGAAACCCTGCCATATTCACTGGATCTTTGGCGGATGAGTATGGCGGCGCATAAGCAAGATCCAAGTCTTTCAAGAGATCCGCCCTCATGCCCGCATGGATAGCCGTAGCCAAAACATCCAGGCGCTTATCCGCCCCATCGTAACCTATAATCTGCGCCCCCAGAAGGCGGAGGGTGTCTTTTTCAAAAATCACCTTCATCGCCATTGCCCTGGCGCCAGGATAATATTCTGCATGGGACAGCGGAAACAGCACAATCTTATCATAAGATATCCCAGCCGCCTCTGCCGTTTTCTCCGTCAGCCCCGTGCTGGCTGCAGTCATGTCAAATATTTTGATTACGGAAGACCCCATGGAGCCTTGGTAGCGGCTGTCGCCGCCGCAAATATTATCCGCCGCGATACGCCCCTGTTTATTGGCCGGCCCGGCAAGGGAAATAAGCGCGTCCCTACCAGATACGCTATGGCGGACCTGGACGGCGTCCCCCACCGCATAAATGTCTGGCACAGATGTCTCCATCTTGTCGTTGACCACAATGCTGCCTTTGATTCCAAGACGGATCCCGGCCTGCGCCGCAATAGCCGTATCCGGGCTTACGCCAATGGCAAGGACTGCCATATCCGCACGGAGCGGTTCTTCGTTTTGCAGATAAACCTCTACAAATCCATCCTGTGCCCCAAACCCGGTCACATTGCTCCCAAATTTAAGCACGGCTCCTTGTTCGCGCATTTTTGCATGGATAAAGGCGGCCATATCGTAATCCAGCGTATTCATAAGCTGAAGCGGGCGCTGCACAATCGTAACCTGAACACCCATTTCCATTAGATTTTCCGCCATTTCCAGCCCGATATAGCCGCCGCCGACCAAAACTGCTGTTTTGGGAGCCTGCCGCTCCATAAATTCACGGATATGCAGCGTGTCTTCCACTGTCCGCAAGGTAAACAGCCTGTCGCTGTCCATTCCGGGAAAGTCTGGCTTTACTGGTTTTGCCCCAGGGGAGAGCAGAAGCTTATCATAACTTTCTTCATATACTTCCCCGGTATCCAGCCCACAGACCGTAACTTTTTTCTCCAGCGGATCGATTGCCGTCACTTCATACCTTGTCCTAACCTCAACGCAAAACCGTTTCCGGAACTTCTCTGGCGTCTGCAGCGTCAATTCTTCTTTGTCGCGGATTACACCGCCAACATAATACGGAAGGCCGCAGTTTGCATATGATACATATCCGGAACGCTCCAAAACAATCACCTGCGCATCCTCATCCAGCCTCCGTATACGCGCCGCGGCTGTCGCTCCGCCCGCAACGCCTCCCACTATCACTACTTTCATTCTCTGCCACCTCCATTATCGACATATGACGATAATATAATAGCATAAAAAACACAGAATTTCAAGCTACTATAGCTGAAGCTTTTTCTCAATTTCTTGGATGACAATCTTCAAGGCTTTAATCCGCGCATATTTTTTGTCGTTGGATTCCAGCACATGCCAGGGGGCAAATGTAGTGCTCGTCTTCTTCATCATTTCATTGACAGCTGTCTCGTAATAGTCCCATTTTTCGCGGTTGCGCCAGTCCTCTTCGGTAATCTTCCACTGCTTTTCCGGCGTGTTCTGACGATCGGTAAAACGCTGCAGCTGCACCTCCTTGTCAATCTGCACCCAGAACTTGATAAGGATGGCTCCCCAGTCTGACAGCTCCTTTTCAAATTCATTGATTTCATTGTAAGCCCTCTGCCAGTCGTTCTCACTGCAGAAGCCTTCCAGGCGCTCCACCATCACCCGGCCATACCAGGTGCGGTCAAAAATCGTAATATGCCCCGTCTTGGGCAAGCGGTTCCAGAAGCGCCAGAGGTAATGGCGGGCTTTCTCATGCGGCTCTGGGCTTGCAATCGGCTGCACTTCGTACCCCCTGGGATCCAGCGCCCCGGTAATGCGCTTGATATTGCCGCCCTTACCGGCTGCATCCCAGCCTTCATAGGCAATGACAACGGGAATCTTCCTGCGGTACAATTCGTTGTGCAGCACGCCCAGCCTGGCCTGCAGCTCGTTTAATTCCTTCTTGTACTCCTCAGGCGTCAGGGATTTATCCAGGGAAATCTCGGATAACTTCGGCATCTTCTCCATCGGGAAGACATTCTGCAGCAGCGGCACGGCAATGGAGCGGTTCTGCAACGCAGTGTCAATGCCGCTGACCAAGGTTTCCAGAACCTGCAGCTGCGCCCATTTCTTGCTCTTGGCATCCACGATGTACCAGGGGGAAGTGGAGACATTGGTGTCATTCAGGTATCGGTCATAGGCTTTCAGGCATTTTTCATAATGCATATTCTGCCACATATCGTTTTCGCTTACGCGCCAGCTGGTGTTCTCATCCTCTTCCAGACCCTTTAAACGCTTCTGCTGCTCCTTTTGGCTGATATGGAAGAAAAATTTCATCACCAGATAGCCATTGTCCGTCAGCTGGCGTTCGAAACGCTTTACGCTGTCAATGCGCTTTTTGTATTCCTTATCGCTTAAGTCCTCATGTAGGCAGTCACGGGTAATCTCGTCCATCCAGCCAGAATCCAAGAAGCAGAACTTCCCGGCTTCTGGTATTTTGACGAAATAACGGTAAAGGAAAGGCTTGCGCTTCTCCTCCTCCGTGGGGATGTCCATAGTAAATACTTTGAAGAAGCGGGGGTCTATGTTGAGGATTACTTTCCCCAGCACGCTGCCTTTGCCAGCGGCGCCCCATCCTTCGAAGAGGACAAATACAGGGAGCTTGTGTTCCTTGATCTGCATCTGCTGCACAGCCAGCTTGACCCTCGCTGCTTTCAGGCGTTCGTCCAATTCTTGTGCCTCTGGTTTTTCAAGGCCGTTCCAATCTTTTAGCATTCGCTTTTCCTCCTTTTTATTGAAAATGATGTAAGAAATCTGCGGTTTATTCCTGTAAAAAACTTTTGGTGCAAACTATTATTTTATCGCTGTAAATCAATCTCATTAATTTGTAAATATTATAGCAAAGGATGGGTGGATTTTCAATTTATATATGCAAATGATACAAAAAAATACTTGAGGTGGCGTTACTTTTCATGGGGTGGGGGAAAAGTGGCCCTACCCCCATAAAAAGCAGCCATTTTCTCACGGAATCTTTACTTTATGGGAATGACGCCGGCTGCATTTTCTGGTAAAATAAAACACATCAGATTTTACGTTTTCCCTTACATCTCAAACATATGGAAAACAGAAAGGAGGACACATAACATGTTGCACAAAACGTTCCTAAAATGGGTTTCCATTACTCTATCCCTGGCGCTGACATTCACTATCGCCCCATGGGATGCCCAGGCCGCGCCTATAAATAAGGAAGCTTTGGCTAATACTTCAACAGGCGCAGAAACTCTGGCCGCTCCTTCGGCAGGCACAGAAGCTCTGGCAAAATCCATGGCAGAGCCTTTCATAAGCCCAGAAGCTATGGCGGACCCTTCGGCGTCCTGGATCCCAGTCAGCCAATATGTCGAGGACACGGATTATAACGTCCCAGCTGATTATATGGTAAGGAAAGACGGCGTGGACTATGGGCAGGTGGAGGACATCCAGTATGTTTCCACTGCCACCAACTCCACCCGCAAGGCCAAGGTAATCCTTCCCGCCGGATATCATTCCGGCCAGAAATACCCTGTGCTGTACCTGCTGCATGGAATTTTTGGCAATGAGGAGACTTTGTACAATGACCAAGTGCAGACAGTGATTGGCAATGCCATTGCCTCTGGCGACAGTGAGAAAATGATTGTCGTGCTGCCAAATGCCTGCGCCAATGAAACGGGCACGCCCCCAGACCAAGGGTTTTCCCTGGAGCATTATGCCGCCTATGACAATTTCATTAATGATTTCAAGGACTGCCTGATGCCTTACATCAACAGCCATTTCTCTGTGGCTACCGGCCGGGAGAATACGGCAATTTCCGGCTTTTCGATGGGAGGAAGGGTATCCTTGCATATCGGGTTTACCCTCCAGGATACCGTCCGTTATATCGGCGCCCTAAACCCAGCCTTTGGCATCCTGGAATATGAAAATTACGGCGTCCATGAGGACGGACTGTTCACAGAAGAAAGCTTTACCCTGCAGCCGGAGTATTGGGATGATACGCTGGTGCTGATTGCAGCGGGTACCAATGACAGCATTGTAAGGGACGAGCCGGAACGGTACCATAACACGCTGGCCAAAAATGGGGTTCCGCACATCTATTATGCCACGGATGGCGTCAATGCCAATGGGCAGCCTGGGGATGGCGGGCATAACGGGGATGTGTACAAGCACGGCCTCTATAACTTTATGCGCAGGATTTTCCATCAGCAGCCCACGCCTGCCCCAGCCACAGAACCCATTTTCCGCCTGAGCTTTGACAATGCGCAGGAGGGGCTGGAAAGCGCAGGAGCCAGGGTGACGGTACATGGGACGCCTGGCTTTGCCAACGATGGGACAAAGGGCAAGGCGATTACCATGGACGGGGACAGCTTCCTGGAAATCGCCAAAAGCGATGGCTCCAGTTTTC
>Ga0137306_103003_pt1 | contig 13121 bp, 12 predicted proteins | sample Inofroosms_March_FD_97187 | JGI IMG/M metagenome (GOLD analysis project Ga0137306, IMG submission 97187) | Mouse cecal microbial communities from Vienna, Austria - N-Acetylneuraminic and N-Acetylglucosamine D2O microcosms_March | ecosystem: Host-associated > Mammals > Digestive system > Large... | reverse complement strand
ACACTCACTATTACATCACCGATGCAGGTAAAGAAACTTTGTCATATTTTCCTGATAAAATATCTGCGGCGATCAAATCTGATGTGCTCACCTATTTTGCAGAAAATAAAATAGAATTAAAACAAGAAATCTCCATTGTTGCAGATTATTATAAAACTACCTCTCAGGAATTTGCGGCACGTTGCCAAATTCGAGAAAAAGACCGCTCCCTGGTTGATCTTACGATCACAGTCAATACCAAGGAACAGGCCGAAGCTGTCTGTGCCAATTGGCAGAAACAGAGCGAAGAGGTCTATACTTATTTGATGGATTTGCTGATTAGATAAAGGAACTATTTTTAGACGTTCATAGGTTACACATTTTTTATTAGACAAAGACATAAATATTATGTACAGAAATCTCACTCTGTGGGATTTCTGTATATCAGATGAATAATCCAAACCTTTGACGCTCTATCTCAAATATAAAAAGACTGCCGCACTAAATTTAATTAGCACAGACAGTCTCAATACCCTATTCATTCCTTATTTTCAATATAGCACAATCTTCCTTTCATATCTCCAAAACATCCAATTATGACCATAAAATGATAACATAAAATATGTAAATTTGATAACAAATGTTCTGAACTATATGTTCTTTTGCCCCCTTAATTATCCGAGGAAGAATTATCCTTCTCCAAGAAACGCATCTTACTCTTATCACCTGGATCTTTCAAGGCTGCGTAGACAGCATGCGTATTATATTTTTCATGATAACACTTCTGGCAAAGCGTCCCAAAAGTGATTGTTGCTCCACATTCCGAACAATGCAGATTTGCAATCTTTTCTTCTTTCTCCTTATATTCGATTCTTCCCTCTGCAATCCATTTTCTAACCTGGATCCTTGGAATATTAAAATGTTCTGCTACTTGATATTCTGTCACATCCCGAGAGCGAATATATTCCTTCACTTCACTAAATAACTGGTTTTCCTTACAAGCAGGACACAATTCCCCTACATAAGTATCTGGCAGGGTTCTGTGGCATACAGTACAGAATCTAAGATTATCAAACAATGCTACTTCTTCCAATCTTCTCACCACTTTCCCTTCTATTACATTTATATTTACATTTATTATAGCACCTTTTTTCTGTGCCTTCCACTGTTTTTGGATTTTTTCTCTCTATTCTTCTGTTTCTTACTTTCAGAAGGCTTATTTGACCTGCGGTGTGCGAAACTGGAATCCTTTTGCACACTATATCCAAATGTTCCCAAAACATGATCTAGACCATAATAAGCTCCGTGAGAATATACCATAGGCTGTGCCTTTTCCAGATGAAATTTTCCGTTCAGATCCATATACTGTTCTGAGATATGGACAGACACAACCTCTGCCAAAAACATATCATGTGAGCCAAGCTTTAAGCATTGTGTCACCCTGCATTCGATATTGACTGGACTTTCCCCAATCAACGGCGGATTTACCTTGGATGCCTTCTGTCTTGACAACTTCAAAGTCTCAAACTTATCTGTCTGTCTGCCAGAAGTAACCCCACAATAATCTGTGGCATATGCAAGTTCTCTAGTTGTAAGATTAATTACAAACTCCCCTGTTTCCTGGATCATATGATAAGAATAACGCTCTGGACGAACAGAGATATAGACCATCGGCGGATTGGTACAGACTGTACCTGTCCAAGCCACTGTGATAATGTTATCTCTTCCCTCTTTGTCTGCCACAGTCACCATCACCGCTGGAACAGGATAGACCATATTCCCGGGCTTCCACTCTTGTTTGCGACAGGCGGACACATGTTGTAAATGATTTTGATTTGTTCGCTGCTTTTTCATTTTCTGCCGCATCCCTAATTTTCCTGTAACGCCAGCATCAAAGCTGGAATTAACTGTTTCTTTCGGGAGACTACCCCTTTTAGCAAAAGGCTTTCTCCCTGATCAACCGCATGTCCATGAAATGCACTCTCAGCAATCTCCTTTGCCTGTTCTCCTACAAAAATCAAATTTGTATTCTCCTCCAAAATATTGGTAAGCATCACATAAATCATATCCAATTTTCGTTCTTTTTGTACCTGTGCCAAATATGGCTTTAATTTCACTGAAACTGCCTGCAGCTCCTCCTCGCTCATAGCGCTGAGCTGCCCTACGCCAAACTCTCTTTTTTCAGCATAGAACGTCTTAAAATCCTGGTAAAAAATTTCTTCTGGAGATTTTTCTCTAAAATTGCTCCCTGCGCGAAACATTCTCTTGGCATGTTCCTCTATGTCAATACCAGCAATCTCAGCGAGCACTCCCGCTGCCTGGCGGTCCGCCTGGGTACAAGTAGGAGAACGGAACATCAAAGTATCTGAAATAATAGCTGAACACAATAATCCTGCGATCTGCTTTGAAATTTTTACTCCCTGTTCCCAATACATCTGATAGATAATCGTGGAGGTACACCCCAATGGCTGGTTACGGAAAAATAATGGCGAGACCGTCTCCAAACTTCCCAGTCTGTGATGATCAATAATCTCTAAAATCTCTGCCCCATCAATTCCGTCCACTGCCTGGGTACGCTCATTGTGATCTACCAAAATCACTTGCTTGCGCTTCATGTTCAACAAATTTCTGCGAGAAATCATTCCCACATATTTTCCATTTTCATCCAAAACAGGAAAATCCCGATGCCGCACCTGTGACATTACTTCACGGATATCATCCACATACTCTTCCAATTCAAAAGTAACTAGATTTTCTTCCCGCATAAAATATTTCACCGGCATACTCTGGTTGATCAGACGAGAAACTGTGTAAGTGTCATACGGTGTGGTGATAATAATACAGCCTCTTTCTTCTGCCAATTTCTGAATTGTTTTGGAAACTTTTGCATCAGAGCAGACAATGATACAACTGGCGTTCATCTCAATGGCACAGAGCTGCACCTCATAACGATTGCCCAGAATCACCATATCATCATCTTCAATATATTCTTCCATCAATTCTGGACTTTCTGTGGCCGCAACTACTTTTCCTTTTACAAAATATCCATGAGCATTTCCTGCAAGCACTTCCCCCTCCAAAGTCTCTGCAATATTTTTATACTGCGTCCGCGCTTTGGCAAGAATCCGATTATCATATACATCCATATAGGAAGTCGCAATATCTCCTGTGATAATTAATCCCTCCAAAATTTCATTGTGACTCGTAATTGGAAGAGTGACAACATTCTGTGCTTTCATGGTTTCCCAGGCCGTTTTCAGAGAAATATGGCTGCCTACCCCAGGAGTTTTGCGAATCTCTATATCCTTAACTTGTGCTCCAACATCTGTTACATATTCCGGCAAATCCACATCAAAATATCCTAGCACATACTTAGTCTCCTCGTTGATCTGACCGGCTCTTTTTGCCTCATAGGACATCGTACCAGTTTTATTTTTTAAATCCGCATAGGCAATCGCGCCACAAATCGAATCTGTATCTGGATTCTTGTGACCGATCACCCATACTTTCTTTTCCTGCTCCATATTATTCCCTCTGCATTTTGATCTAATCAAAAGAAGCCAAACATACGGGCAATCACTGCGGCCAATCCAGCTATATTGACTACTGAAAGCAGAATCAGAGCTCCAAAATAACCTTTCATAGCATTCAAACTCTGTGCCCCCGTATCTTTACTGTCCATCCTCTGTTCCAATTCCTCCACTAAAGTCTGGATATTACGATAACACTTTACATTCTCACTGTGTACTTTTTCACCCAGCTCAGCCTTCAATACATCCAGTTTGTCTTCCACCTGTTTTGGGGGAAGCTCTGCAATTGATTCCATATTTTTGATTGCATCCTCCAGTTTCGTGGAAATTTCCTCCAATGAAGCCTTGATTGCTTCTGTCTGCTCTTGTGAATTTTTCTCAGACGCCTGTGAAAAATATTGGAACTGCTTGTCTATCTCTGCCATCTGTTGTCTGGAATTACTGTTCAGTTCTGATACTTGTTCACTGAACCGCTCGTCCAGGGAATCAATCTCACTGCTGACATTTTCATCCATTGACTTTAATTGGTCGTCCACTCTGACAATCAGTGCATTGATCTGCGCCTGCACAACCTGTATCAGCTTATCAGCTTCTTTTTTATGCTGATCAAGCACACTTTGAAGCTGTTTTGCTCTCTCTTCGCGTTCCGCCAATACACTCTGAAGCTCTTCCACTTTACTTTCTTTCGTCATCAACAATCCTTGGAGCTGCTTTGCTTTCTCTTTAAATTCATCAATCTGATTCAATAAAAAATCTTCTTTTTGCACCTTATCCTGCATCCTTTCCTTTTCCATATCCTGTTCTTTTGCTTTATTTGTCTGTCGTTGCTTTTTATCAAATATAATACTCATTTTATCCTTCTCCTGTAAAGGTGGTTTTTAAAAATGTTATTAGCAATTTACAAAAAATTTATGCAGACTTCATTCTAAGCCATATAGAAAATTCAGGGAAGTTCCTATATGATAAAAAAGAACCGGGAAACCGTTCACTGACGTTTCCCGGATCTGCTTTGCCATCTAAAACTATAAGAACCCAAAATGTTCTTTGAGCGGCGCGTGTCAGCTTTGCTGGCAACAACTCCGCATGCCTGTCATCTACCGGAGGCATAGATCGGAGTCTGCCTCTCTATACTTTACACCTGCCAATGTGATATATGGAATAGTGATATGGCACTGCTCACAACATATACAAATTATAGCACATCTTCAATCTGCCAGTCAATGGGCTGCATACCATTCTCTTCCAGAAATTGATTGGCCTGACTGAAATGTTTACATCCAAAAAATCCGTGGGATGCTGATAAAGGACTCGGATGAGCAGCTTTCAGAACCAAATGTTTGGGATTGTTGAGCATAGATGCCTTGCGTTGTGCCGGTTTTCCCCACAACATATAGACAATCGGGCGATCCTGTGCATTTACGGCCTCAATAATTGCGTCTGTAAACTGTTCCCAGCCTTTGCCCTGATGAGAAAGGGGTTTATGTGCCCGCACGGTAAGCACCGTATTGAGCATTAATATTCCCTGTTTGGCCCATTTCACCAAATAACCATTATTGGGAATTGCACATCCGAGATCCGACTGTAATTCCTTATAGATATTCTTTAAAGAAGGGGGAATTGCCACATCCGGCTGCACAGAAAAACATAAACCATGTGCCTGTCCCTGATTGTGATAAGGATCTTGTCCTAAAATCAAGACCTTAACCTCACTCAACGGCGTCAAATGCATGGCATTAAAAATATCATCCGAGGGAGGATAGACGATCTCATTACTATATTCCTCTTTTACAAATTTATAAAGATCGGTATAATATGGTTTCTTAAATTCTCCTCCAACCGCCTCTAACCAATCATTTTGCAGCATTGCCATAAAATATACTCCTTTCTCTTTTGTCTCTCACATTCTCACTGAAACACCTTTCTGTGCCAGATATTGTTTTAAATCTAATATTTCCAGTTCCTTGTAATGGAACAAAGAGGCTGCCAAAGCAGCTTCCGCGCCGCCTTCTGTCAATGCCTCATAAAAATGTTCTTTCGTCCCTGCGCCGCCAGAGGCAATGACTGGAATAGAAACATTGTCTGCAATCATTTTGGTCAATTCCAAATCATAGCCCGCTTTTGTTCCGTCACAATCCATACTGGTGAGCAAGATTTCGCCAGCGCCCATGTGATTGGCGCGCACCGCCCATTCCACTGCATCTATTCCGGTGTCAATGCGGCCGCCATTCTTATATACATTCCAACCGCTGCAATCTGCTCTGCGCTTGGCATCAATGGCAACCACCACACACTGGCTGCCGAATTTATCTGCTGCATCGCTGATAAGTTCAGGTGTATTGATCGCTGAGGAATTGATGGAAATTTTATCTGCCCCTTCTCTTAGAAGCAGTTTAAAATCTTCTACCGTACGAATACCGCCGCCTACTGTAAATGGGATAAATACGGTCTCCGCCACCCGACGCACCATATCTACCACAGTGTCTCTGGCGTCTGAAGAGGCCGTGATATCCAAAAATACCACCTCATCTGCACCAGCCTGATCATAGGCCGCCGCCACAGCAACCGGATCTCCGGCATCGCGCAGATTGACAAAATTTACTCCTTTTACCACACGTCCGTTATGTACATCCAGACAGGGAATAATTCGTTTTGTAAACACCTGTTACACCTCCCCTATCTTTGCGAAATTCTCTAAAATCTTAAGCCCCACACTGCTGCTTTTCTCTGGGTGGAACTGACAGGCAAATACATTTCCTTGCTCGACGGAAGCATGTATCTGTGTACTATACTCTGTAGATGCCTTCACAATCCTTGTGTCTTTGGCTCTCAGGTAATAGGAATGTACGAAATATACAAAACTGCCCTCCGCAATCCCTTCAAAGAGCCGCCCCTGATTCTGTAAATGCAGAGAATTCCAGCCAATATGAGGAATTTTAAGTCCAGGCTGATCTGGAATCCTTACAATCTCTCCCTCCAAGATATGTAACCCTTCCACACCATTGTTCTCCTCACTGCCTGCAAACAACAATTGAAGACCCAGACAAATTCCCAGAAAAGGGATTCCTTGCTCCACAACCTCATGGATCACCTGATCCAGCTCATAACGTCTCAATTGTTCCATTGCTTCTCCAAAGGCACCTACTCCCGGAAGAATCACCTGATCCGCAGTGCGTATTTCTCTGTGATCTCTAGTGATACAGCTCTCCTCACCCAAAAATTTCAGCGCCTTCTGGACACTTTTCAAATTGCCGGCACCATAATCAATCACTGCAATCATGCTGTCACCTCTGTCTTCTACTCAAGTCCTAAGTCCTCGATAATTTCATACAATTTCAGCGTATAATCTTCTTTCTCACGAATATCATACAATTCTCTTGCTTGATCTAAGGTCAGCTCATAATGCTTCTTTAACGACTTTTCAATCTTTTCCAGCATCTTTTCATACTCTACCGCTGCCCCTGTAGCTGCCGCTTCATAAGCATTTTTATCGTATCGTCCCACACCAAGAATTAACGCACTTAATGCCTCATGATACATATCCCGCTTTTGATATACCTGATAACTATCAATCTGCTGCTGCACATATGCGGTAAGTCTGGCCTTATCGTAAAGCTCTTGATCTGCTGCTTTCGCCTTACCCTGCTCAAAACAACCATAGGCCGCCACATAATCTCCCTGTTCATAATATTCTTTTGCCTGGGAAACACTGATCGCATATCCCACCTGACTGGTAAGAAGATTAATTAAAATCACCAGAGAAACGCCTACCAACATAATCAGGACGACTGGGCCCTTGGGAAGTGGTTTGCCTTTCGGAACTGGATTTGGATCTTTTGGTTTCTTTTCTTTCTTGGGTTTTGCTTGCTTTTCCTTCTCCTTTTGAGCCTTCTTTTCTTCTTTTTCTTTCTTCTTCTGCTCCTGTTTCTCCTTCTTCTCCTGCTTTTTGCGCTCCTTGGCCTCTTTAGCCGCCGCAGCATTCGCTTCCTTTGTGGCAGGATCTTCTTCCGGTTCCTCATGATCTTCCCCAAACAGGAGCAGTCCTAACCGCTGAAAGAACCCTTTCTTCTCTTCATTCGTCTCTTCCTGTTCAGACTCCTCCTGAGGATCTTCTTTGGGCTCCTCGTCCAAGATGGAAAGCTCATCATTCTCCAATCCCAGACCTTCCAATTCCTTTGCCAGCTTCTCTACAGCATCCTCCACTTGCATCGGCTGATCTGGTTCTGAATTCGTCTCCAAATCCAAAGATGCTTCCAGTGATTCCTCCTCTGATGGCGCCTCTTCTTCCATCGCAAAAGAATCCTCCTGCGATTCTAACTCCTCTGCAGGAGGTTCTTCCCCTATTCCAGACAACATATCCAAAAGTTCCTGATTAGCCTCTCCTGGCTGATATGCTGTATCTCCTTCTCCGTCCAGATTATTTACCACAAAATCTGATTCTGCGTCCTTATACCCTGTTCCAATATCATCAAATCCGGTATCTTCCTCTGCATAATTCTGCAAAGACTCATCAATTGATAAATCCAATCCATCGTCCAGGGTGCCGAATTGATCTAAATCTTCCAAAGTGCCGTTTTTGACATTATTTACAATCTGATCAATGTCTCCCATATCAAAATCCCTATCCAACCCCATATCGGATGTATTGGAAACACTTTTTTCAAATGCCTGAAGGAAATCATCCTCTGGCTCTTCCGAAAATGCACTGCCTAAACCGCTGAAAAAATCCTCCTCCGCGCCTGGTGCTTCCTCTGAGCCAGGTTCTTCTACCCCCCGCAATAATCTGTCCAGATAATCTTCTCTCTCGTTCAAAGATTCCACCTCCGGTGTTTTTTCTCATACTTGCATCTATATCATAACACACTGTACCACATTTCTCAATCATTTCTCAACTTTCTCAATTTTTAAAACTGTGCACAGGCGCTGGTATTCTCCCCTTGCGGTCGATAAATGCCTGACATCCATACTTATTTACCTGCATCACCGGCGCATGGCCCAAAAGACCGCCAAATTCTACCATTTCTCCAATTCCTTTTCCAATGACAGGAATCAATCGCACGGCTGTAGTCTTCTGATTAATCATGCCAATGGCCATCTCATCCGCAATAATACCGGAAATCGTAGCGGGAGGTACATCTCCTGGAATTGCAATCATATCAAGTCCTACAGAACATACACACGTCATAGCCTCTAGTTTCTCCAATGTCAACGCGCCTGCCTCCACCGCATCAATCATTCCTTGATCTTCGCTGACTGGAATAAATGCTCCGCTTAAGCCCCCAACGTAAGAGGATGCCATAATGCCGCCCTTTTTCACCTGATCGTTGAGAAGCGCCAGCGCCGCGGTGGTTCCAGGCGCTCCGGCATATTCTACACCAATCTCCTCTAAAATCTCTGCCACAGAATCCCCGATTGCCGGCGTTGGAGCGAGAGATAAATCAATAATCCCAAAAGGAATACCCATGCGCCTGCTAGCTTCCTGCGCCACCAATTGTCCGACACGAGTAATCTTAAACGCGGTCTTCTTAATCGTCTCACAGAGCACTTCAAAGCTCTCGCCACGCACTTGCTCCAATGCTTTTTTCACTACTCCAGGACCGGAAACACCGACATTGATAATGGCGTCCGCCTCTGTCACCCCATGAAAAGCTCCTGCCATAAAAGGATTGTCATCTGGTGCATTGCAAAATACTACTAGTTTGGCACAACCCAGAGAGTCATTGTCCTTGGTATATTCTGCAGTTTCGAGCACGATTTTCCCCATCAGCTTTACTGCATCCATATCAATACCTGTTTTTGTGGATCCTACATTTACAGAACTACACACTCGCTCCGTCTGCCCAAGCGCCTGCGGAATCGAACGAATCAGATTCTCATCTCCTGCTGTCATACCCTTAGACACCAGTGCCGAATATCCGCCAATAAAATTTACGCCAACCGTTTTGGCCGCCCGATCAAGCGTCTTTGCAATAGTCACAAAATCTTCTGGTTTCTTACAGGCTGCCTGCCCTACCAGAGCAATTGGCGTCACTGAAATACGTTTATTTACAATAGGAATACAATAATTACGTTCAATTTCCTCTCCTGTCTCCACCAGCTTCTTGGCTTTGGAAGTGATTTTATGGAAAATTTTATTGTTTAAACTTTCCAAATCCGAATCGATACAGTCCAGCAGGCTGATTCCCAATGTAATTGTGCGCACATCCAAATTTTCCTGCTCTATCATTTTATTGGTTTCATTTACTTCCCAAATATTTATCATTACGCCGCCGCTCCTTAAATTCTATGCATCTTATTAAATATTTCTTCTCGCTGACACTTAATATTCACACCAATTTCTTTTCCCAGCAATTCTAATTCTTTCGCACACTGATCAAAAGGCTTGTCAGAATTTTTGAGATCCGCTATCATCATCATATTAAAAAATTCCTGTACAATTGTCTGACTGATATCTAACACATTGATCTGATGCTCTGAGAGATAAGTACACACCTTGGCAATAATTCCCACTGTATCCTTTCCCACCACAGTAATAATTGTTCGATCCACGTTCTTTTCCATAGTTTCCTCCATTCTACTACAACTTTTTCCTTCTTGACTAAATCTCAAAAATATCTGACACCATATCGCGCTTTGCTACATGTATGGGAAAATCCCCCGCATGGTAGGGATTATCGGCCATATCAATTTCCAGGCGCACTGTCTCATACGCCAGCTTTTCATAATTATTTTCCTTGCTCAAATGCCCAAGAATTACTGCTTTGAACTGATCATGAAGTACTTCACTTAGGAGTCTGCCTGACAACTCGTTTGATAGATGCCCCCGATCCCCCAATATTCTCTGTTTTAAATAATAGGGATAAGTTCCTACCTGCAGCATATGTACATCATGATTTGCCTCCAACAGCAATAAATCCAGATTTTGCAGCCGCTCCGTGATATAGCTGTCATATCTGCCCAAATCTGTCATCACAGCCATCTTCTTTTTTGCTTGCTGCAGCACAAATGCTGTGGGTTGTGCTGCATCATGGGAGATAGCTATCGGGGTGACAATCATATCCCCAATCACAATCTCTTTATCTGGTTGGATTTCTTGAAACAACTCTTTGGGAATTTCACCAACACTTTTAGATTTTAATATCGCCTCTTTTGTCCCTTTGGTAGTATAAATAGGAATGCCATAACGCCTGGCAATTACTCCCAGTCCACTGATATGATCAGAATGTTCATGCGTTATTAAAATTCCATCCATCTCCTTTGCTGTCATTCCAATCTGATTCAAGCCCTGTTCTACTCGCTTTCCACTAATTCCAACGTCAATCAGCAGACTGGACTTATCGGAACATGCAAAGATACAATTCCCACTGCTGCCGCTTGCAATACTGCACAATTTCATCTTCTGTCAATCCTCCCAGTAAATCTCTATCACATCACCGTCCTGAAGCAAAGCAGTATAAGCTGTGGTTTCCCCATTTAATTTGGTGACAATTGACCGGCCATTTCCAGCATTCAGATCAAAAGAAATAGCATCAAATACATCCACAAATACATAGGATTTTTTACCAGTCAATACTACTGGACGCTTATTGACGATTACCTGAAGCAATATCTGTTCTTGAGGAGGCAGCGGAGATGGTTTGGCGGGCTTTTTGACAATAGTTGGACGGATATCATGATCTGCTGCTCTCTGAGATTCCCAAAATTTTTCTTCCAGCTCTTCTTGGGTCAATTCCCGCTCTAGTTCACCATTTTCTTCCGAATTAACTCCATCAGCAAAATTTTGCTCCTGATTGTCTGCTGTCCCCGGATTGGCGGACTGCTTTGTGCTAAAATAATTTTGCGGCATTTCCGATTCCTGCATCTGCTCTGTACTCTGTTCCATCTCCTCCCGAGAAGTTCGGTATGACAGCTCATTCCATTCAATGGAAAAATTCTCATACACCAGCGTATCCAGATCTGCTGGTCTGTTATTGACCAAAATATCACTGGACATATCAATTTCCACATCCATAAATTCTATAATCTGTGCCACAGTGTAATAACTGCACATCTCAATCTGGTCATCTTCCTGTATCATATAATTAGGCGACTCCATCCTCCCATTGACATCCGCAAATTTAGGACAGGAAATCAGACGCCCATTGACCTCAAAAGTCAACATGGAAGACCCATATTCCTCCAAATCCTCCAAAAGACAGACTGCATCCTCTCCAATGGTGGATGGCTCAATGACAATATTACTGTTAGCCTCCAAAGGTGCATTGATATTTGTCTGCCGCCCATTGACGCATACAATGGCAGATTCTCCGGTTCCCCCCCGAACAATCCGCTTCTTGCCGTTGATAGAAAAATTAAGCGCCCTGCCGCGCCGCGGAAAAAGCTGCTCATTGGGAAATCCAGCCTGCAGCGCTGCATCGACAATCGTCAATTTATTATTGTCATATAATTTGATCCGTTCCCCATTAAAACGCACAAAGATAAAATTATTTTTCTGATCATAATAGCTTAGGCATATGCCGACTGGCGTCACCAACAGCGGATCTTTTTTGACCTCCTGCTGTTCAAAATGAATCTCTTGCAGCACTTCTTCCCCTCTGAGAGCCACCCGTTCGGGAGGCAATTCCAACTCAGAAGCCAGATGTTCAATAAAACCATGCACTTTTCCACCGCCGCCCACGACAAAGGTAGCGCTGACACTCTTCCCCCCATTCAGTTCCTTGATTTTAGCCGCAATTCCCTCTGCAAGCTCCTCCACCAAAGGCTGAATCAGATCCCATACTTCCTGTGCGGGAATATTATGCTTAATCAGCATAATATCTTGATATTCAATTTCCTCCCCAGTGGTAGAACACAGTTTAATATACTCTGCCGTTTTAAAATCTACCAAATAATGCTGTACCAAAAGTTCAGTGATCTCGTCGCCGGCACTGGGAATCATACCATAAGCAATAATACTGCCATCCTTGGTAACAGAAATATCGCTGGTGCCTGCCCCTACATCTACCAATGCAATATTCAGCATCCGAAATGCCTCTGGGATGGCCACATTGATTGCCGCAATTGGCTCTAACGTCATATTTGCCACATTTAATCCTGCAAGTCCTACTGCAGAATACAAACCATCCACGACATCTTCTGGAAGGAAAGTAACAATAATATCCTCACTGACCACCTCTGCCTTATGCCCCTCCAGATTGGAAATGATATAACCATTCAAATAATATTTTACAATTGAGTAGCCCACACAGTAAAATTTAAAATGCGTGTCATTGTTCTCATTCAAGATCTCTTGTGCTTTCTCAATCCCCAAAAGATCTAAAGTATGCACATCTTCATCTGTGACTACTGTCTCCTCAGGAAATGTGTATTCTACCGTAGTAGTCACTGTCTTTAACACACGTCCTGCGGCAGCGATGCATACCTCGTTCAAAGTCAAACGAAGCTGATCTTCCAAGGTCTTTTTTACGGTACTAATTGTTCGCCCCACACGCCCAATATCGTGTATCTGCCCGTCCATCATGGAACGTGTATCATGTTCTTTGACGCACTCGCCTACCACAATAAAATCATTTTCCTCCCGATAGCCTACCATACCAACCACATTTCGGGTTCCGA
>Ga0137306_103002_pt1 | contig 13122 bp, 12 predicted proteins | sample Inofroosms_March_FD_97187 | JGI IMG/M metagenome (GOLD analysis project Ga0137306, IMG submission 97187) | Mouse cecal microbial communities from Vienna, Austria - N-Acetylneuraminic and N-Acetylglucosamine D2O microcosms_March | ecosystem: Host-associated > Mammals > Digestive system > Large... | reverse complement strand
TGGAAATGACGGCGCAATCTTTTATTTCCCCTTTCATGCTAATGGCGTGCTAATGAAAACAAAAGAGGGAGATGTAGTCTTTTATAAAAGTGAGACCGTAAAGGGATTGAACATCGCGGGTGATCAAAAATTGCAAAATGAAAGTACATGTACATTGAACTGTTTTTGTGAAAAGTTAGAATTGCAAAATGAAAAAACAATAAATGGTATTGATATTGGGACAAAAATTGTACTGGATATATGCAAAACAGTTTAAATACCTATAAGTATATGAAGGGCCAAGATGAAACGGACAAATAAAGGACATTAGTTTGACTGATTTAGTGAAATGTTTTCTAATGAAATGAAAGTCTATATATATGGTGTGTGTGAAAGTGGTAAGGACTTGTTTTCACATTTCGTAAGCTTTACCAGATACAAGGGAGGATATAATTAAGTATGAAAAAATCCAGACTAAAAATCCACTTTGCTGATGAATTATCAGAAAAAATATATTTTAATTTACTCAATATTAGCGAAAAAGAAGATCTGCGCTATTTGTCAAAAGCAATCAAATTATCTGGAATTGATCCGGATCCCGCTTATCAGTGGTATATGGACTTAAAAGAAATGGAAAATAATGGCGTGCAGCTTATTTTATACGGGTTAGGAGAAACAGCAAGAACCATATGGCAGACAGAACTCGACAGGCGGGGAACTCCGGGATATTTGCATTTCCCTTTTTTAGGAGATATTGACTGGTTTGGTGTGTGTGATAAAAATACAGATCAATTTCCAAATGGATTCCTTGGAAAAAAAGTCATGTCAGTAGATGAATTACTTTTATTAAAGGAAAAGAACATCTGTGTTTGCATAGGGGCTCCTGATTATTATGAAGAAATAGAAAAGGAGCTTGTAGAACTGGGAATAAAAAAAGAGCAAATCGTACGACATATATATCCCAAAACAATTTGTTATGAGGATAAACAATATTTTGATGATTTCATGGAAGTCAAAAAGGAAAGTACAGTAATTGATGGGGGCTGCTTTCGGTGTGATAGTTTAGAGAGATTTATCCAATGGAATAAAGAAAAAGGATACGATAGTATTATTACATATGAACCAGATCCTATTAATTATGAAATTTGCAAAAATAAGATTGAAGAGAAATCATGGAACAATGTAGAAATAATCCATGCTGGTTTATCCGACAAGGAATATATATGCAATTTTATAGGGAATGGCGATGATACATCTTATGCAAGTATGGACGGTAGTAATCAAACACAAATGCTTTCTATTGATAAAAGTACAGCTGGAAAACATATTTCTTTTATCAAACTGGATGTTGAAGGATTTGAACTAGAAACATTAAAAGGCGCAGAGGAATGTATCAAGCGCAATCATCCAAGGATGGCTATATCATTGTATCACAAGGCGGAAGATCTTACTGAAATTCCATATTATATTCAGACGCTATCAAACAGTTATAAATTTTATTTACGTATATACAGCAATGCATATCTAGAAATTATTTTATATGCCGTATAAGCAACATTATGTTTTCAGGAGGAATATTATGAAATGGGAAAATAAAGGGCATGAATTCGATAGACTCAGTGAAAGATTCGCTCCAAATATGAAAGTATGGATATATGGGGGGGGGCAAACTTGGGACAGAACTGCTATCCAGAATGAATTTTGCTAACTGTGTGGAGGGGGTTATTGATAATGGCTTATCTGCAGACAGTCACTGTGGAAAAAAAGTTATTTCTGTCATAGAATTTATGGATCTGCATAATGACAATATAATTGTAGTAGTCTGCGCTGACAGACATAACGAGACTTTCATGATGAACCAAATGAGACAAATCGGTTTGGAAGAGGGAAAGACATTATTTGAATATCATGGATTTATCCATTTTTGGCTTCCTATTTTTGCGATGTACAGTTGGAAAAAATTATACTTTCATGGGATTGCATTTTTAACTACAACATATTGCAATTTGAATTGTAAATACTGTTTGGAATTTACTGCCCAGAATAAAAGAAAGAAACGATTTGATATTTCTAAAATGAAGCATAGTCTGGATTTAGCCTTTCGTGCTATAGACTTTATGGGATTGCTGAATATAGCAGGCGGTGAAGCATTTTTATTTCAAGATGACCTGGTAGAAGTTCTTCAATACATTGAAACACATTATAGAGAACAAATAGGACTTTTATATATCACAACAAACGGAACTATTATGCCGTCGGATTCACTTTGTCAGATTATGGCAGAAACAGATATTACTCTTCAAATTGATGATTATACTGGAGCAATAGATGATTCCAAGATTTTAATAGCAGATATTGCAAAAAAATGCAGTGCTTATGACATAGATTATGTGATAAATAAAGCAAATGAATGGATTAATCTGGAATTAGGAAATGTAAATAACTCGGAACTTACGGAAAATCAATTATGCCATTATTTTATTGCCTGCCAGCAGGAATGGATTGAATTGTATGATAATAAACTTTCAAATTGTAATTACAATTCTTATGCTGTCCGAGCCGGATTATTAGAGGAACATCCAGAAGAAATATATGATTTAGAACACTATGATCCTATAAATAAAATGGAACTTTTTGAATATGGCAGAGGATATAGCAAAAAAGGCTATTTTGAAATGTGCAGACAATGCGGTGGATATTGGGGAATCAACAGAAGAAGGGTTTCCGTGGCAGAACAGGAAAAGATCTAAACCATATACAGTAGAAGGCTCTGATGCGATTTTATACTATGAACATACAAAAGTATTAGCTGAGAGTAATGACAATCGCAGGCACGACGCACTTCTGATCCTGAGAGATACCAATTCCGCTCTGTCTGCAGTTTCTGCGAAACTGCTCAAAATCCTAATCTTCCACATGGAGGCCGGGAACCGCTACTTTGATGAAAATTTGCCGGAGGAAAGGGCGGTAAGCATCGTTGTAAAGGAAAGGTTGTTTACAAAATGGATATTGAAAAACGTTTAAACAAATTAATATTAAAATATAAAATAGACAGACATACACCCGGATTTAAGCCTTTCCTTTCAGCAGAGAAATTGGTAAGGAAACTTTTTAAAGCATTATCACAAAAATATCAGACAATATATTTAATCGGCTGCCAGCAAACTTCTTTATCATGGTTTCAAAGGAACATCTGTAAAAACACAGCAAAAGAATATATCGTTTATGATGGCAATGCATCTGAATTGGCTTTAAAAAAAGAGGCATCTGAATTTTACATGGTTGTATCATATGAATATAAAGATCAGATAAAAGCTAAATTAAATGAGTTAGGCGTTAAATGTATTTGTATTTATGACATATTTGAAAGTGAACACTTGTATTTCACGCATGATTTTTACGATATATATAGTCAAATATATCATGATTTTAGAACCGGACAGGCAACTAGAGATTTTAAAGACTTTGATATAAATGAAATTTTTTTCTGGCATCGAAGAAATTTTGAGTTGGAGAAGGATTGGAATATTAGAAGAAAATATTTAGAAAAAATAATTTTTGACTGTGTATATGCAAAAGATTTTCTTTTACTAAAACATTACATAGACATATACTGCCAGGACTATGACGATGAAAGATATTCGAAATTTTATCAAGAAATATGTGTTCTGTTAGAAAATATATCTATACTTTTGAAAAAAAGAGGCCAAAACGACTGCCTGATGATTTGGCTCGATGCTCTAGAGTATGGAGAAGACGAAAATATGCCTTTTTTACATGGGCTTGATGAACAATCCATAGTTTTTGATAATGCGTATACGGTAACTCCTTATACTGGTGCAACATTTAAAACGTTATTTGGTAAGCTGCGTGTAATAGAAGAAAAATCTTTTAATGTTATTAAAATAGGGAAAACGAATAGTGCCTTTTTTAGAGAACTGTCCAATAAAGGGTATTCATTTAAATATTATGGAGAATTAGATTTATTAGAACCAGAACATATACCAGAATATTACTATTCCATTTATACTTCCATGACGCAAATATTTTGGAACATACTAAGGGATATTGTACTTCAAAAAGACGGAGAGAAAGGCTTTTTTGTATTACACGAAGTATTACAGACTCATATTCCGTATATATCCTTAGGACTCATGGGGAATACATATTCTAATCGTGAATCGTGGGCGGGACAGCAGGAAGAAAATGATAAAACACTAAAAAACAGACAAGTGATTGAATCGAGATTATATGTAGATAAACAACTTGAATTTTGGAACAGGATACTGCCTAAAAGTATGTACAAAATTTATATGAGCGATCACGGTCATACACTTTTAGGAAGATTTCATACTATTATGAAAATATGCCAAAAAGATATTGAGGCAAAACGTTGCAGAAATCTCTTAAGCTATTATGATTTTGATAAAGTAATACTGCATATTTTGGAACATAATGATATAGATCATCATTTGTTTTCTGCTGATTATGTTATCGTCCAGGATGTAGATTATTATTACAAGGACTATATTTTGGACTATATCAAAGAAGACGATTTTACTCCGGACGGCTTAATTGGATATCAGGGTGTAATAACATGCAAAGATATGTTGATTTCCTATCAACATGGCGTTGAATACTATCAAAAATATGAGAATGATGAAGTCTGTGTTACGAATGAAAGGTTAAATTATTTGCGAAGCTGTCTGAGCAAGTCAAAAATTGACATTTATCAAGAGGAAAAATTTAAATATTCCAGAATTATTTGGAGGGCCTATCAAAAATGTTCCAAAAGAACGGCTGATATAGAAAAGCGAAAATATCAAATTATTAAACAGATATTTGAAAAAATACCGGAATACAAAATCATCGCTATACGTGGAGGAGGAATTCATACATTACGGCTGTTAATGCTATTAAGCTCTGTTCAAAGAGAACGTGTATCTTATATTATTGATAGAAATCCAAATTGTTTTGCGTGCAAAATTGGAATTAAAGTATTGCGGCCAGAAGAAATGCAAAATATAAACTTGGATTATATTATTGTGTCATCCTATGAATTCGGAGAACAATGGAAAGCAGAACTTTCAGAAGAGAATAGAACAAATAGTGTGACCATAATAGATCCGTATGAAGAATTTGCCAAAAATGATATTGTTTGCAAGAAAGAGTTTTATAAAAAGGACTTTATCAGAGAAGATTTCATTTAATAACGGAAAGAATTTAAAATTAGTAACAGATGTTTATTACATTGTCAAATAAATGCACTAGGAGTAAATATGAGCAAAAGCGGACGTTTATATTGGATTACCGGTCTTTCCGGTGCCGGTAAGACAACAATCAGTACATTATTGTATGATTATTTAAAAAAGAAACAGGATAATATATTTTTAATTGACGGAGATAAAATTCGTGAAGTATATCAAAATACAGACTATACGGAAGAGGGCAGAAAAAAGATCGCTTACATGAATATGCGGCTTTGTAAGATGCTGACAGACCAGGGAATTGATGTCATCATTGCCATAATAGGAATGAGAGATGCATATCGGGAATGGAATCGGAAAAATATAGAGCGCTATTGTGAGATATATTTGGAAGTTCCTATGGAGGAGCTTATCCGCAGGGACAGCAAGCAAATATACAGCAGAGCGCTCAAAAAAGAGCTCAAAAACGTTTATGGAATAGACATTCCGTATGAGGAACCTAAGACTCCTGATATACATATTGTTAATGATTCATCCAATTCACCGGAGGATATCTGCCGGATGATTATTGAGCAATTAAGTTTATAGAAAAAATCATATAAAACCGTTGGAAACATAAACAATTGATTACATTAAAAAGAGTAAACTATGAAGAAAACAAATTATCTCATTCTAGGTGTTAACGGCATGGCAGGCCATGTCATTGCGCAGTACTTAATCGAAAACGGACATACGGTTTCCGGGTTTGCCAGGGAAAAAAGCCCGGTATGTAAAACCTTTACCGGGGATGTGCGAAACAGGCAGGATGTGGAAGATTTACTAAAAGAGGCCAGGCATTATGACGTGGTCATCAACTGCATCGGCATACTCAACAGGCTTGTGGATGCAAAGCCCTCCGAAGGTATTTATTTAAACAGCGTACTCCCCCACCTGCTGGCTGAAAATCTAAACCATACCGGTATCAAGCTGATCCATATCAGCTCCGACTGCGTCTATGAGGGAACACGGGGGAATTATACAGAGTCGGATGTCCCCGATGCCGTTTCTTATTATGGGCGCACAAAGGCGTTGGGCGAGGTGAAAGACGGACAGAACCTTACCATCCGGACCTCCATCGTCGGCCCGGAATTGAAACCCGCCGGCATTGGTTTGTTCCACTGGTTTATGAACCAGGAGGGAGTTGTAGAGGGCTATAAAAACGTGATCTGGAGCGGAGTGACCACGCTGCAGCTGGCAAAAGCAATTGAAGCCGATATTGCAAAGCAGGAAACCGGCCTGTATCACCTGGTGAATAACCAGACCATCAATAAACACGATTTATTAAACCTGTTTAACAGGGTTTGCCGGAGCCGTCCGGTTGAAATCCGGGAAAACAGGTCCGTGGTAAGCGACCGCTCTGTCCTCAATACGCAAAAAGACCCGGCGTTTCCGGTGCCCGGGTATGAACAGATGGTCTGTGAAATGGCGGACTGGATGAAAAAGCACCGCAGATTATACCAGCAGTATGAGGAGGCTATGCGATGGACAAGCTGAAAGTAATGACGGTCGCAGGCACAAGGCCGGAATTGATCCGCCTGTCTGAGATCATAAAGAAGGCAGATCTCTACTTTGAACATACTTTTGTACATACAGGACAGAACTACGATGCCAGGCTCAATGACATCTTTTACGAGGACTTAGGCATCCGCAGGCCGGACTATTACCTGGACGTTGCAGGCGCAAACCTTGGCGAGACGATGGGAAATATCATTGCCAGATCTTATACACTGATGCAGGAAGTCAGGCCCGATGCGCTTCTGATCCTGGGGGATACCAATTCCGCCCTGTCGGCGGTTTCTGCAAAGCGCCTGAAAATACCGATTTTCCACATGGAAGCCGGGAACCGCTGCTTTGATGAAAACCTGCCTGAAGAGACAAACCGCCGGATCGTAGACCACATCTCGGATGTGAACCTCCCTTATACGGAGCACGCAAGAAGATATCTGATCGCGGAAGGTGTTCGGAAAGAGCATATCTATGTAACAGGCTCCCCGATGAAGGAGGTCATCCTTGCACACCAGGAGGAGATTGCCGGGAGCAAAGTCCTGATGCAGCTCGGATTGAAGGAAAAGGGGTATATCGTACTGTCCGCCCACCGGGAAGAAAACATTGACAATGAGGCACATTTTGAAAGCCTGATGAACGCCGTAAATACCATGGCAGAGACCTATCAGATGCCGGTGGTCTATTCCCTGCATCCAAGGAGCGCAAAGTTTGTAAAGGAGCGCAGCTTTCAGTTCCATCCGCTGGTCACGGCCATGCCTCCGTTTAACTTTACGGATTACAGCGCATTGATGCGCCATGCCTACTGTGTCGTATCAGACAGCGGAACGATGCCCGAGGAAACGGCGGTAAGCAGGTTTCCTGCGGTATGCATCCGAACCTCCACAGAACGTCCCGAAGCGTTGGATAAGGGCTGCTTCGTGATCGGGGGCATCACCGGGGAATCCCTTCTGCAGTCCGTAGACATGGCCGTAAAAATGGCGGAACAGGGAGATTTTGGTGAAACAGTCTCTGACTATGACGCGGAACATGTTTCATCTGCGGTCATCAGGATCATACAGAGCTATACAAGGATTATAGACGACAAGGTCTGGAGGAAACAGGGATGAGTATATTTTCAGGGAAGACACTTATGATCACGGGCGGGACAGGCTCTTTCGGGAAAGCGGTGCTGGGCCGGTTCCTGGATACGGATATCAAAGAGATCCGCATCTTCTCGCGGGATGAAAAGAAGCAGGACGATATGCGCAGGCACTATAACAATTCCAAGATCAAGTTTTATCTCGGCAATGTACGGGATATGAGGAGTGTGCAGAATGCGATCCACGGCGTAGATTACATTTTCAGCGCGGCCGCGTTAAAACAGGTTCCTTCCTGCGAGTTCTTCCCCATGGAAGCCGTGCGGACCAACATTGACGGGACAGACAACGTGCTGACCGCGGCAATCCAGGAGGGCGTAAAGAAGGTGATCTGCCTGTCCACGGATAAAGCGGCCTACCCGATCAATGCTATGGGTATCAGCAAGGCCATGATGGAACGGGTTTTTGTCGCGAAATCAAGGACAACCGACAGCACCATGATCTGCGGGACCAGATACGGCAATGTTATGTGCTCCCGTGGGTCTGTCATCCCGCTTTTTGTTGAACAGATCCGGGCGGGAAAGCCGATTACCGTCACCGACCCGGAAATGACCCGTTTCCTCATGAGCCTTGACGAGGCGGTGGACCTGGTAATGTTCGCGTTTGAACACGGGCAGGCAGGAGATATTATGGTGCAGAAGGCGCCGGCCTGTACCATCGGCACCCTGGCCCAGGCAGTGCGGGAACTGTTCCACGACAAAAACGATATCCATTACATCGGCATCCGCCATGGAGAGAAAAAGTACGAGACGCTCCTTACCAAGGAGGAATGTCTCCACGCATACGACATGGGCAATTTTTACCGGGTTCCGGCCGATAACCGGGATCTGAATTATGAACAGTACTTTGAGCAGGGGCATACGGAAAAATCCCGGCTGGATGAATTTACATCAGACAATACGAAACGGCTGGATACAGAACAGGTCAAAGAAAAGCTACTGTCTCTGCAGTATATCCGGGAACAGCTGCAGGCTCTGCAATGAGGTTAAAGTATGGTAGAAGCATTGATTATCGCAGGCGGAAAAGGGGTGCGGACCAACCAGGACATCCCGAAGCAGTTTATTAATATTGACAACATCCCGATCCTTGTCTATACCCTGAATGCATTTCAACAGCATCCGGAGGTCGATGAAATCCTGGTGGTGTGCATCGACGGCTGGCATGAGATCCTCTGGGCTTATGCACGGCAGTTCGGCATTTCCAAGTTGAAACAGGTCATCCCCGGCGGCAGTACCGGACAGGAATCCATCCGGATCGGAATTATGGAATTAAAGAAACACCATGACGGGGAAGACATTGTGCTGATCCATGACGGCATCCGCCCAAACGTATCGCAGGAAATCATATCCGGCTGCATTGCCCAATGCCGGCTGTCCGGCTCTGCAATTACGGTGATCCCCTGTGCGGAGGCGATGCTCCTGCGGCAGGATGAGGGCGGAAGCTCAAAAGAAGTGGTTGACCGGGAATGCCTTGCACGGACGCAGACGCCCCAGGCATTTCCACTGAAAAAACTGCTGTGGGCACATGAGGAAGCGGAAAAAAGAGGAATCACAAATTCCGTGGCTACCTGTACATTGATGATCGAGCTGGGAGAAGAAGTTTGCTTTTGCGCCGGTTCGGAAAAAAATGTAAAGATCACTACCGTGGAGGATATTGAGATCTTCAAGGCACTGTTATATTCCAGAAAAGAGCCCTGGCTGAAATAAATAGCCTGGCATTATCCGCTGGCTGGAATGCGCAGCAGCGGATCACTTTTCGGGCGCTTACGCACCGGATCACAGTAAAGGAGCACGTATGTATCGCAGAGACCTGAGAGAATCCATCAATTCTGCTTTAAACTTTGAAAGCCTGTACCATAAGTCCTTTCTGATTACCGGCGCGTCCGGATTGATCGCATCCTTTTTGATCGACCTGCTGTTCTATGCAAACGAGACCATGGATGCAGGGATCAAAGTGTACGCTCTTGTACGCAATAAAGCCTGCGCGGAAATCCGGTTTCAAACACTGCTGGAAAATCCAGACTTCCATCTGGTCGTGCAGGATGTATGCAATCCCGTCGATTTGAAGGAACGAACCGACTATATCGTCCATGCGGCGGGGGACGGATATCCGGGCGCCTTCCGGGAGCATCCGGTAGAGACCATGCTTCCGGCCGTTATGGGGACCTTTCAGCTTCTGGAGTATATGAAAAAAACTAACGGCACCCGTTTCCTTTACGTCTCATCGGGAGAAGTCTACGGTTCCGGTCTCCGGAAAGAACTGCTGGAAACCGACAGTGGGTATGTGGATCCTATGAAAAGCAGGTCCTGCTATCCGTCTGCAAAACGGGCCGCGGAAACACTGTGTGCATCCTATTTTGCGGAATACGGCCTGGATACGGTGGCAGCAAGGCCGAGCCACGTATACGGCCCCTGCAGCCATGCAAAAGACAACCGGGCATCCGTACAGTTTTTCCGTGACATACAAACCGGGCGCGACGTGGTTTTGAAAAGCCCGGGAACACAGTTGAGAAGCTATACCTATGTTGCGGACTGCGTTTCCGCGCTGCTGACAATCCTGACAACCGGAGTTCCCGGCGAGGCTTACAACATTGCCAATCCCGCTGCAACGGCAACCATTGCGGATTTTGCCAGGACTGCCGCCTGGATCGGCGGAAAGAAGTGCCGCTTTGCGTGTGACAATGAAAAAGGACTGCTGGAAAAAACACCGGTTTCCTATGCCGTATTAAATTCCGAAAAGCTGCAGGCGCTGGGATGGAGGGGAAGGTACAGCATAGAAAGGGGAATCCGCCACACATTGGAGAGCCTGACCCGGCAGCCGTGATAATCATGACTTGTCCGAACAGGGCCAGGTATATCTTTGTCGGCTTAAACGGTTGGCATGATGCCGGGGCGGAATAAACACGAATAAAAAACAGGCAGGTATCGTATGGAGCAGAAATATCAGATATCGGAGGCGGAATTAAAACAGCTTCAAAGAATTGAACTGGAAATGCTGGTCGAGTTAGACCGGATCTGCAGGAAATACAGGATCGAGTATTCCCTGGACGGAGGGACACTCTTAGGCGCGGTTCGCCACAAGGGGTTTATCCCTTGGGACGATGACGCGGATGTGATCATGCTCCGCCGGGAATACATGAAGTTTCGGAAAGCCTGCAGGAAGGATCTGGACCATACAAGGTTTTTCCTCCAGGACTACCGGTCAGACCCTGAATACCGGTGGGGATACGCAAAACTCCGCCGGAAACATACAAAATTTGTCCGCCAGGGCCAGGCAGACTTCAAGCAGCAGGGCGTATTTCTGGATATCCTGGTAGCCGACAATGTCCCCGATGGATTTGCCGCCAGGAGGGTGCACCATTTCCTTTGTTTCCTGATCCGGAAAGCGCTGTATTCAGAGGTCGGAAAACAGCAGGAATGTCCTGTTTTCTTAAAATACATCTACCGGATACTGAGCAGGATTCCAAGGAACCGGATCTTCCGGCTGCGGAACCGGCTGGCGGCAGGGACCAACAGAAAAAGGACGGAATTGATCAGCCATTATACACTGGAATATCCAAAGCACTGCCGCTACGGCCTGCCCCGGGAATGCTTTGATGAAATGGATGAAATGGAGTTTGAAGGAAAGACATTTTATGGATTCCGGAATTACCATCTCTATCTGTCCATGTATTACGGTGACTATATGGCCCTTCCACCGAAGGAAGAGCAGGTACCGAAGTTAGCGATCACAGAATTGGAGCTGACCGAACCGGAGTTCCCGTAATTGGAAGGGCAAAACGGCCATGATGGATGCCCTTGGGTATACTTTGTGAAACGGAGGAGTGAAACGTATGTACATGGAAAGTTCCCCCAGGGTTTCGATTGTGATCCCTGTATATAATGGAGGCAATTATCTGAAAGAGGCCATTGACAGCGCCCTCTCGCAGACTTACCCCAATATAGAAGTGCTTGTTGTCAATGACGGCTCTGCCGACGGAGGGGAGACCGAAAGGATCGCCTTGTCCTATGGGGACCGGATCAGATATCTGGAAAAAGAAAACGGAGGAACTGCAAGTGCGTTGAATGCCGGTATAGACGCTATGACCGGAGACTATTTTTCCTGGTTGTCCCATGATGACGTTTACTATCCGGATAAAGTGGAACTGGAACTCGAAGAAATCCTGCGTTCGGGAAACCCTGCAAGTATCGTGCAGTGTGAATATGATTTTTATGACGAGGCGTCCAAAACATACACGCCGACGGATTTTCATAAATATTACTCCAAAGAGCAACTGACAAACTCTGTTTTTACCCTGCTGCAGCTTCAGATCCATGCGTGCGGGGCGTTGATACATAAATCACACTTTGCGCGGGTTGGGGTTTTTAAAGAGGAACTTAGATGTACTCAGGATATAGAATTATGGTTTCGACTGCTGCACGGGCAGAAATCCTTATGGGTTTCGAAGCGGCTCTTTATGGTCAGGGTACATCCCGAGGCGGATTCCAGACGTTATCAAGAGATTCTGGATCGGGAAAATGCGCACCTGTATTATGAATTTGTCCGGAAAATGTCAGACACGGAACTTGCATCCATCTATGGAACCGCAGAAACAGCCCTCTGCCGTATGATCGGTCTGATCCGCAGCAGAAACGGTATTGAAGAGGCAGAAACATTGGAGCGGCGGCTTCGGGAATGCCGCAAACGCAGAAGTCAGAATGAAGGGATTCTGGGATTTCAGAAAAAGTTAAAGGAGCTTTGCGGCGGAAAAGAAAAAGAGATCGTAATATTCGGCGCCGGGCAATATGGACGCAGACTGCTCTATGAACTGGTAAGCCGCCAGTACAAGGCCGCCTGCTTTATGGACAATGACCCGCTTAAAAACGGAGTGCAGATCGACGGGGTGCCCTGTAAGAGCGTAGATGCATTTATAGAGCAAAAGGAAGAGATTTTCGTGATTGTTGCACAGATGGTCTGCACGGAAGCAGTCCGGCAGATGAAAAAACTGGGTTTTCCGTATGTAATCACACGATGGGAATTTGACGGAATGATGATCCGATATTCGCCGTAGCAAAGGAGAGCAATTATGCAGTGGAAAAACAAAGGGCATGAATTTGACCATGTGTATCAGAGCCTGGCAGGAAAAAAACATTTCTGGCTTTTTGGAGCAGGGATGTATGGACAGGCTGTATATGAAGAGATAAAAAAGCTGGGAGACGATGTACACGGCTTTATAGATAATCATGAATCACGGATACATACAAAATATCTGGGGG
>Ga0137306_101757_pt3 | contig 13142 bp, 8 predicted proteins | sample Inofroosms_March_FD_97187 | JGI IMG/M metagenome (GOLD analysis project Ga0137306, IMG submission 97187) | Mouse cecal microbial communities from Vienna, Austria - N-Acetylneuraminic and N-Acetylglucosamine D2O microcosms_March | ecosystem: Host-associated > Mammals > Digestive system > Large... | reverse complement strand
AGCCAACTGGACTAAGTAAGAACTCATTTGTTCGAGGTATTCGGGAGAAACGGTTTTATCATCCATCCAAAAGGATTTAGAAGGTTCGGCCGGAAGCACGACGACCCGGCTTTTATCTTCCATTGCTACGATGCCTCCGGCCAAGATGAGGTTGACTCCGAGGCTTGCGGCAAAGGCGTAGATAAAGAACTTTCTGACGGCCAAACGGCTCGCAAGCTCGGATGTGTATTCATGGATGTTCATAACAAATTAACCAATAAATGTTCTGCGGGCAGAAGCCGGCATACGTTTAAACGGATTCATGGGCAGATGCCAATAAAGGAAGTGGAATCCGTAAGCCGGATGTCTTCCCGCTTTTGTTCTTACCCATGCCCAAACAAAAGCAATGGAAAAGAGAAGTCCTAAGGGCATATTGTTGGCAATAATGCCGATGCCTATACCGGCAAAGCCGGCAGCGACCGTGTCAAAGTCCCATAAGAGAAATCGAGGCGGGGCATCAAGCCTTTTAGGAATCAAGTGAGATTTATTTTCTGAGTAATGCATATGAGTGGGGATGACCCAAGGAGGCGTAGGCGCCTCCCGGGTTTATTAGATTAATCCGGTGAAGATGTTGTCGATGATGTCAGGTCCGATGAACAAAGCCATGGCTGCGGCAACGCAGACAACAGCGCCCATGATGGAGCCGCGGATAACACCGACGCCAAGGCCAACCAATAAGAACATCAAAGATATAGAACGGCCCAACGTACCTTGGGACCAGCTTTGAAGCTTGGTGTAAAGGTCTTGGAAGTCAGTGTCGCCGTTAGCTGCAAAAGCAGCGGAAGCGGCGAAGAAGAGGGCGCAGGCGCCGACGGATTTCAATGTTGCTGTGTTAAGTTTTTTCATGAAGAAAACTCCTTAGATAGTGAATTAACAGGATTTTTAGAAAAAGCTTCCCTAAGGGCGCCCCTGTTAAAGCGTCCTGAGAAGAGAAAAACTGGTAAATGGGGTTTTAAGAAGCGATGGCTTTAAGCTTCTCCCGAGTCTTGTCGTCTAAAGACTGAAGATTTTTAAAAACTCTCCAGGCATACTTTTGTCTGGCATCCGTACAGTCTTGGCCTTTGAGTCTGGAACAGCCGGCGTTATAAGCTCCGACCGCTTCCCAAGGATTTTCAAAACGCATCAAGTTGTCTTTTAAAATTCGGGCGCCGACTTCAATGTTTAAGCAAGCGTTACTCAGCAGTTCCGATTTCGACAGGTTCCATTTAGAAAGCCATTGAGAATTAATTTGCATCAAACCTATATCCTGAGAACATTTAGGCCCGGCGAGTGCAGACGGATTGCCGGAAGACTCCGTGATAGCAATTGCGCGAAGAAGGTCGGGTGCTACGCCGAAGTTTCGGCCGTGGATGTCAAAGCAATCGGCAAAGACCGGCTGAAATGCACAGATTAAAAAGCCGACTAACGCGGATGCAATTTTGTGAGTCAAAGGAATCATCAAATCAAACAAAATTCAGTTAGTTAGTTAAATTTATGGAAATTGGCTGTGACCGTATGCAGAGCAATCAGAAACACGACAAAAGCGCCTTGAATCAGCCAGACGTACGCCGGGTAAGGCCAAATCAGCGATAAGGCAAAGAAACCGCCTAAATAAATCGGAGCCGAAAGCGCAACTTTGTAGAGAACCGGATGCGGGGCAGCTGTGGCTTCAAATTTGAGCTTTCTTTCAAAGAAGCCGTCAACGAGGACTGCCAATGGAGCCGGCAACAAAACCAGAACCCAAACCAAGGCAATGAATAAACGGAAAACTGCTAATTTAGTCAGAGCTCTCAGACTTTGGAAATATGGAATATTCCAAATGTTGTCGCGTTTTTCTTCAAATAAAGCTTCACTTTCATCTCTGATTTTGCTTTCCGGAAAAACCGTTGTCTCTTTAAGTGACGTGAGCTTTAATGCATTGTGCGTTACCCAATCCCTCAAATCTTTGTGAAGAACGGTACTGACCTGGCGGACTTCTGCAGAAAGTTTGGATTCGAAATGAACTGAATCAAAGTGAAGTGGCATCCACATATACACGAAGATGAAGCTCAGGATGAAAAGAAGGGCGGCTTTGGAGTTCATGCTTGCTCCTTCTTTTCTTCTGCATCCTGCTCAAGCAGTTCGAGTGCTTCACGGATTTCCTCGTCAGCGGTTTTAGCCGGTTTGGCCGAGTCCTTTTCAGAGGCAGTTTCCTTATAATCATTCTCATCGATCAGAATCGGAGAACGCAGCTTATAGAGCTTGCCGCCGCTGACGTTCGCAAAGAACTGACAGTTAGGAAGCATGCTGTAATACTCGCCGGGAATAATATCTTCACGTTTAGAAGAGCTCTTGTGAGAGGCTCCGGCGTTATAAGACGGTATGCCGCTGTAGTTATCCGCGTGAGTAGACAAAGAAGTATCGACATGCTTGATATAGGTCTTGCCCATAGTTTCGGTAAAGACGTCTCTGGTTAATCCGTCTTTAGTACGCAGAGCTACCATGTTGTTCAAGTTGCCGATAACCTTACGGGCTGCAGCAACACTGCCGAGGCGTTCTTCTAAGTCAGCCATTGTCTGCATGGCAACTGTCGTGTATATGCCTCCTTCTGCGCCTTTATTTAGGATTTCAATAAGCGGTGCGTTGACAACATTACTGACTTCATCAACGAACAAGCAGATTCTGACACCGCCTTTCTTGAGCTTATAGCGATGACCGGCAACGGATGCTAAGTCCGCAAGCATCATGGAAGCCGCTGCGGTTGCTACGTCTGCGTTCTGCATGGAGCCTAAAGCAATGTAAAGAACTTGCTTTTGTTCAATTACGTCTGGCAAAGAAATGATGGGACGAAGATCTTTCGGATCATTTCTGTCCGGAGAGATAATCTTCTGCATATCGCCGTTATTGAGCAATGCAAAGACCGGAATCAAAGAAGCCGTAATCTTGGCATAGTGTTCTGCGCTATGGTGATAGACCTTTAAAGCACTCTCAATCGGACGAATGTGATGAGTTTTATCGAGAAAGTTTTCGTACCAAGAAATTTTGAGTTTTAACGGGTCAACGTTTTCTAATTCCTTTTTGCTGCCTTTAATGAAGGCCAAAGCCTTTTGTCTCCATTCGGGACAGGCTTTGTTTTCGATAAGCTTATCCAACATTAAACCCAGTAATTCATTGATGCCGTTATTGATATGCGTTTCAATCGTGCGGACGGAAGGACTGATATTAAGCTCTATCAAAGCTTGTGCGACGGTATCAACGGCAGCCCAGGCAAATGCGCGGAAAGTGCCGTCAGAACTCGGGGGCATGACGGAAATAATGCGGGTGGCAATTTCTCCGGAGGAGCCGTAGGTGTAAAGCGGATCTAAACGGACGGAACCGGGATCATTGTCGGTGGTAAAAATCAACGGTTCATCACGGCCGACGATAGCGCAAGTTTTACGGATAACGTTTTCCATCCGTCCGCCGCCTTTCGGGTCAATGGTAATAACCACATCACCCCGGATAATTGCTTGTGCAATAGCTGTACCTAAGAACACACCTTTACCGGCTTGGGTTGTGCCGACGATACATAAACCGCCTTCAAAGTTTTTAAGGGGACGATAGATATCGGTTTCTCCGCAGTTAAGACCATGAAGGGCAGCTAAACCTTGATCGTCATCGGACATGACGGATTTGCTTCTGCCGGTCAGCCACAAAGCGAGCTTATTGAGGCGCCAATGCTTAGCACTGTACTTTGATAAGTCATAAAGCTTCTGAGAATGGTCAGGCGTCCATTCAAAACCAAGGCCGAGCCATAAATGATCTGGATTTGTTTTCTTGATTAAGGTCTGAATACTCATAAAAGCGGTTCCATAACCGTGAAGATAACTGCGTGCAACCAAAATGCTCCAGCCTTCATAAAGGCGCCAAAAGAACATGGCTCCGCAAAGGCCGAATACAATTACAGCTAAGTTTCGGTCAATAATTTTCAATTGAAAAAGACCGAAGAAATAAACGGCACAGAGCATCCAGCCTATGGCTGAGCATAATTCCCATGCGTTGCGGTAGGGCTGCTTAAACCGGCGGAAGTAAGTTGAATCAGCTCTCATTTCATCTCCGGCTTAGGAAAGTAAGCAAAATCGAATACTTCTTCCGGGATATATTTGTTTCGGAAGTTGTACCAGTAGGTTTCGTTGTAGACGCCTTTATAGGGTTTAAGCTTCGGACAGCCGATGTACTGCAATCCTTTGGCTCGAAAATATTCCTTCCATCTTTGAACTTGTTCATTGAAATACAGAGCTCGGGCTTCCGTGTTGGCTCCAACCGTAGCTTTCCAGCGGGCGCGGCGGCGCATAAACAAAATTTCAGATGAAGAAAAAGTTCTGAAAGCTCTCTCGATTAATTTCTTTTGTTCTTTTTTAAGCTGACGGTCACTTATGCCCATCTTCTTGACTTCTCTCTTCACTAAATCGAATACGTAATCGTTTTTCCATTGACGTCTATGAGGACGGTTAGCTTTGTAAAGCTGTTCGAATTCTTCATGGGAGTAACGCATATTGCCGACATGAAGCAGTTCGTTTGAAGCTCTTGATTGGCGGTAAGCCGCACGGCAGTCGGCCAAGAAGTGCCAATACTTTTGGTCTAAATCTTCCAAGGTTCTATAACCGCCTTCGCCGTAGCTCGGCTGATACTCGGGGCGGAGGATTCTTCTGGCGGTTTTATAAACAACCTGACCGTAAGCGTTTACTTTGCTTTTAACTCTGTCTCTCTTAATAGGCTGTATGCGGTTTGCCACGGCGGTAATCACCATGCCCTGGCCGTAGAGAACGCAAGTTCTGGCCAAGTTGGATAGTTGTCTTTTCTGCATCCCGTTAAGGACCGGCAATTCTTTATCTGTTGTCATGTTTTAGTCTTTTAGGCGTTATTACTTCAATCCGAATCTGCTTACGAACAAGCTCACACCCAGGTGTGAAATTTTGCTGGGGAGCGGTGCCGGCGGTTCAGATTTCTTACTGTTCTTGCGACCGGGTTTCTGTGCTTTTCCTTTGACCTCTTTTTTGGCTTGCCCTCGAATAGTTGCCAATTGAGCTTCATTGATTTTCTGGGCGCGCGTTTTCTTGCCGGTATGCTGTTTATCCGGTTCTTTATTCTCCGGATTTGTCAGCTTGACAACGTCGGCTCTGATGGTCAGTATTCCGCTTTGGTATTCTCTTCCGGCGGAAGAAGACCCAAACATATGAGTACGCGTGATTACGCATTGATCTCCTAAAGTGGGGGCAACGGACGTTTTTGCAGAAGGGTGCTTAACTTTGCATGCTCCTTCCGGTAATTTGTTAGAGCCGGAAGTTGAGCCTGGTTGGACTTTAGAGCTTGTAGCCTTTGCAGAATGGTTTGAGCGAAGTTCTGCGTCATCTGATATCTCATCGTCCGAAACAGAATAAATAAACTGAGCTCCTTTAGCTACCAACGGATTATTCGGATCCGAGATGAATTCTTTGATTGCTTTTGCCACAGCAGGTGAGCTGGATTGCCTTTTAGCAGGTCGGCTTAAATTAGCCTTCGCTTCCGAATCTTCAGAAAAGAAATCCTTCACATCCATGGAAAACAATTGAGCCAGTCCCTCTTCAAGAGAAATCTTGTCTGAATCAGACTCGACATCAGCTTCTTGACTGTCGACGGCGCATTTTTGTTCTGCAATGGAAACAGATGCCGGAGCACAAAGAAGCAAAGGCTTCGAAGGCAACTGAAGTTCGGTGACTTGAGGGCAGATAAATTTTTTCTTTACTACGTTCTTGTCGGATACGATGTCCGTACGAGAAGAGGGCTTTTCTTCCTTTTGAGTCTGAGTATTGCAAACTTCTTCCTGTTCTCCTGCTCGAGATGATTCTTCTAAAGAAGGGGAGAGGAGGTAAGAGGGGGAGAGGAGTTTTGCCTCCTCAGAAGAAATAGGAAGACCTACGCCGGCAGTATGCTTCTCCTTGAAAAGGGGAGAAAGCAGAAGGAGGACTTCGCCTACCGTAGAGTTGCCTTCTAAAGAAGTAGGCAAGACTTCAGGAGAAGAATTTTCTTGAGAAGGTGTCTTCTCCTCGGCTATCTTCTTCGCTGCCGACTTCTCTGCGAGCGGCTTCTCTGGATCCTTCTCTCCTAGGGTTGTCTCCTTTAATGTCTTCTCTTCCGCGGAAGTCTTCTTTTCCTCTTTATTGGAATTGATAAAAGCTGTAGGCACCGGTTCCACCAAGGCAGGCTCATCCTCGGAAGGGAGGCTTGTCGAAGTAAGTATGCGCTTAGCGGGAGATGATTGTTTCTCTGGAGAAACTTCTTCGCCTGGGGAGATGTTCTCGGTAGACGCCCCCTCCTGAGTAGGGGACTCCTTCTTCTGAGTAGGAGCCCTATCTCCCGCGGGGATGGTCGGAGAAGATGTACAGGAGGCCGGAGAAGGGGAGGCAGACTCTGCGGAAACCGTTTCTCGTGAAAGGAGATGTTCCTTAGAAGATGGCTTCTGTTCAGGAGACGATTCCTGTTGAGAGGACAAGTTTTCCGCAGGAGACAGCGAGGAGGGAGAAACTTGATTAGCAACTTTCTGGCTTGCGTTCGTCTTCTTTGCAGAAGAAGACTTCTGAGGAGAATGACTTCCAGTAGGGGAGTTTTCAGTGGCCTTCTCTTCAGTAGTTGGTTTTTGAGTAGGTGTCTTCTGAGGAGACGACTTCTCAGGAGACGACGTCTTAATAGTCTTCTTCTGGGTAGACAACTTCTGGGAAGACAGGTCTTTGCCTCCTGAAGTGATTTTTTCTTCTCCTGCCTTCTTCTTGACAGTTGAAGTAGATACTTTTCCTTTTTCGGAGGAGACAGAAGTTTTGCTGGAAGATGCCTTTGGCTGATTCTTCTTAGTTGAAGAAGATAATTGACTTTCGGTCTTTTTCTGTTTGGAAGCTCCATTCGAAGCGGAGGACGCAGCCACAGATTCGCTCTTTGACTTTTTAGCCCCGGTAATTGGAGTCAAACCTTGGAGTTCTGCTTTAGGTTTACCGGCAACGGCAAGAATGTCGTTAACTCTCTTGTTTTCTTTTCTTGCGGCAGCGGCTTTTTCTTTATTGTGCTGTTTTACGGCTTCATTACGAATGTCGGTTCTTGTTTGGCCTTCAGAATTTGTTCCTTCGCTGCTAATCGGCTTGGATTTAGCAGTTGAGGAGGTCGCTTTTTCAGAATTCTTTTTGTTTGCAACATCTTGCGAAGGCTTACTGTCTTTAGCTCCTGTCATTTGAGTCTCAGATTTCTTCTGAGCAGAAGCTCCGTGTGCATTTACGGTTTGATTCTTAGTGTTTGAGTTTAGCTTGTGTGAAGCCTGTCCAGACGCAATGACAGAATCTGCTTTCTTATTAGAAACTGACTTAGCAGAAACGGATTTAACCTGGCTTTGAGCCTTGGTAGCATTTTCAGCCTTATTTGTCTTGGCGGATTTGTTGGGAGAAGAATTCTTAGTTGTTGCGCCAGTAGTGGGCACTTGCTTAGTATTTTCTTGTTTAGAGGACTTCTTGGCCTCAGAGGATAATTTGTTTGAGTTCTTTTCTTTAGTCGAAGATGTCTTTAATTGGGCTGTTTGTTCCTTTGACTGCTTGTTGTTTGGAGAGGAACCGGAGGAATCCTGTACTCCATTGTTATTTGCAGTTTTAGCGCTTCCTTCTAAGGAGCATGAGCCGGAAACAGGCTTCACATCCTTAGATGCTTTGGCGGCTTTTACGTTTTCTTTTTGTTCTTCTTTAAATTCAGAAGAGATTGCTCCTTTCGGACTTACATCCTTTGAGGAAGCGGAGCTTTTCGATAATTCAGAAGGTAGAACTTCTGCTTTCGGTCTAATTTCTTCTGTTTTAGCCTTATTTTGTGAGGGCTGGTCAGACTGTTTCCGGACGGTTTGCTCAGTAGCTTCTTCAACTGTAGAAGCCGGTGTGTTCGAAGATTTTGAATGGTCTTCTACACTGCTTTCTGCTGAAGAAACTTCTGTAGCTACCAGGGAGGTGAGTGATTCTTTACTTGGTTCTAAAGAATCGGCAGAAGCGGAATTTTCTTGGCCAGCAGTACTGGTTTCAGGAGATTTTGGTTCCAACGATTTTTGGGAGCCTAAGGAGCCCGTCTGCTCCTGAGTTGAATGAACAGAGTCTTCTTCGGAAGAGAAGTTTTTTTCGGTTTCGGTTAAGGGCTGAGAAAGCTCCGCTTTCTCAGAAAGGTTTGCAATGGAAGAAGCACCAATTGAAACGGTCTCCTGTTTGAGAGGTTCCGCTTCTTTCATAGAAACTGGAGAAGCCTTGGTTTCGGAAGAATTCTCAGGAGCTTCGTGCACTGTCGGCTCTGCTGAAGCAACCTTTATTTCTTCTGTAGAAGAAACTTTGTCTTTAGAAGCAGCTTCAGTGGGGGAAACATAGTAAACATCATCTTCAGCCGAGACATTATCGCCTGTTGGGACACTTAAAGAAGCTTCTTTCGAAAATTCAAAAATCTTGACCTTCTTAATAGACGCAATAACTCCTTGAAGCTTTGAAGTAAAGCTCCTTCCAAAACCTTTTAAGCGGTTGCTTAAAGAAATGCCCGCAGCCTCAGAAGTGTTGATTTCGATCGGTCTATTATCCGGTGCATTTGAAGATTCACCGGTAATCGAATCTTGCTCGGTGGAGAACATGGCGGCATCTCGAGAAGGCTTCTTCGGGGAAGACGGCACTACATCGGTTTCTTCGGATCTTGTTGAGGCCTGTGCAACGGGAGCCGGCTTGGTGGCAGCGGCCTTTTTGTCAGCGTAAGGATAAACATTCTCATCGGAGAGCTGAGTTTTGATTTCTTCCGTTTTTTGATTAACTAAGGAATCTTTTCGGGATCGTTTGGCCTTAATCACGGCAAGTTCTGCCGGAGATTTCGGCTCGGAGTCTTTATTTATTTTGCTCTTCGCATCCGCATCCCTTTTAAGAGCCGGAAAAATAGCATCAAACAGCTTAGAAAAGCCTTTACTTCTTTCTGTCTGCTTTCCGGAAGAGTCATTAGAAGAGATAACATATTCGGCGACACAGGTTTCTGCTTCGAGTACGCTTAAACCATTTTCTCCATACTCAATCTTTTCTTTTATGAGACGGGAAAGATTATTTTTAACACGGTCTTGGTCGTGATACTCGCGTGTTTTGGTTCCCTCTGCTAAATACTGGGATGGGTTGGAAAGGGCAACGGCATCAGCTTGAACGGTAACCGCTTTAGTCTTCTGTACCGGAAGTTCTGGCTCTTCAACAAATTTGAGCTTTATCATCAAAGAATTGGATTCTTGTTCAACCATACGGCTTTTGGTCATATAGGAGAGAATCTTCTTCGGGTTGATGGGAATATGAGAATCTGCCCAGCGGCTGTCAAGCCTTTCTTCAATGTGAGAAAAGGCCTCAGGGTAACGAAGGTAAACTTTGCCTGCATGGAAAAGAACCATGCTGTTGCGCAGGGCTCCGCCCGTATCAATAGACCATTCGTTCTTAAAGAGTTCCGAAAGAATTAATGAGAGCTCTCTCTTAAGAGTCGGAGCTGTACGATCATCCAGATAACCGGAATTCAATAAATGGTTTCTGTCCGAGATTTTCTTTTTAGCTCTTAAAAGGCAGTCGAATAAAATCGGGTCAAGGCTTTGGGCATCCTTCATTCTGTTTTCTACAAAGGCACAGACAAAACCGTACAAAGAGGAAAATTCATGGTCAGGAATCTTATCCAGAACTTTCTTTCCTGCTTCGTGAAGAATTCGGGAGGCATAAGACTGATAAAGATGAAAATCCGGCTCTGTTTTTTTCCATAGGCGAACTCTTACGTGATCTTTTTCGAAGAATCGGGCTAAGGGAAGGCAAGGTGTCTTAGTGGTGCGGTTATCGTCCGCATCAAAGCCGTCAATGCGGTAGCGGACATCGCCGTCGGCAATGTTGCTGAATAAAGCGCAAAGGACAATGGAAAAGAAAACTCGTTCTTTTTGTTCTTCTCTTTTTACCAATGGCAAGTCCATATGAACGGGAATGCCTTTAAGCAGAACAAGAGCTTCGTTAGCTAAATCCAAAGCGGAGTGCATTGCTCCTTCTTCACGGTCGTAATCTGAAGCTTCGTGAAGGGGCAGACGCTGATGGTGCGCCTGCACTTCTCGAACGACATGAAGTACCTCTGAGAACTTGGATCCATAAGGCCAATTTCTCTTAAGTGCATTCAAGCGGTCCTTATTTTTCTGAACGAATTCAGAAAAAGGACGCGGGCGGACAAAATCCGCTGCGTGAATGTGCTGGGAGGTAGAAGGGGAAAGCATTTGTATTTAACAGTGGTAAGGAGTATTCAAAATGAAAGAAGTTAAATGTTTGCCGCTGGCACCTTGGTATTGGCTGTATTTAGTATCGTTTGTTTCTTCCTGTTCCCCTTTGGCTTTTATTTCGGAGAATTTCTCAAGTTCTGAGTCGTCCAGATAATTTTGGGCAAAGTTGGCAAACGACCAATAAAGATATTTCTGGGAACCATACTTTGGGGAGAGATGCATTAAGAATGAACAAACTCTTTGCTTGGTCAAGTAAAGTGTGTAAACGGCCGAGTCTCTCTTACAGAAACTGAAATTGGTGCGCCCCCATTTAAAAACAGTCATGATATCGCACAAGAAACGGATCACTTTGCAGTGACATTTACGTCCGGATTGTCTACATGCCACAGGTGTGTTTTCTGCTTGGAATTCTTTGTCGTTTTGGATCTCTCCTATCCACTCTCCTTCAGTTATATAGGACGGAAAAAGTTTTAACTTGGCAGCAATTTTATAAATGCATTTTTCCCAATTTTCTGTTGTTTTAGGAAGAGCCAATTTGTTCCCATAGGCATCAGTAATGGCATCGGAAAACACTTCTTTAAAGATGTCGTGATCCCAGGTCGGGTCTTTCTCTTTAGTTTTCAATTTTTTAAAAAATTTTTCGACGATGGGCCGAGTCGCTATACGATAAGACTTGCAAGACGCTACCATCCAAAGATGTTCGTCAACTGTTCCATTAAGGTTCAGTCTTTCATCTTTTTTTCTTAAACCTCCGGCGAGTTGATAAGGCAAAGGAACTTCCTCATTTTTGAGGACATAATCCTGCAAACTCTGAAAATGTCCCTTAGGAAGAGCAAATAGCTTCTTGCTCAAGGGAATATCGGCAATGACTCCTTTACGGAATTCGTTAAGGAATACATATTTCAAAACCGCTTGCCAACAATCTTTGCTATTGAAACTCGGAAGATATCTGAGTAATTTCTTTTCTGCTGCAGCAATCCTTTCTATATCTATTGCCAGCATGCTGTTAACGGCTTCTTCAATTAATGCAATGGAAGGAAGCCGGGCGGAGACGCCGGTTTTGCGCTTCTTAATGTCCGGAGCAGCCACGACAGAATAGGGTACACGGTAAGCAAATGTGCACATTGCTTCAGTCAGGTCTTTCTGGGGCAGACCTGACTGAGATAGGATGTCTTTTTGAAACATATACGTCATCGTGATTGCGAATCGGTTAATTGAAAAAATAAATGGCAATGGTTGTTGGCAAAAAGTTTCCGAGGAAATCTTTTTAGAACTAATGTTTGTTTCTTTCATAGCAACCTCTTGAAGGTGAACTTGACCGGTACTCCCGGGGCCCCAACGAAAGTTGGGGGTTTATCCTACCTATGAGAGCTTAGCTTTACCCCTAGGGTAATTCAAGAGCTAAGAAAGATTTAGCCGCCTAATTTGGTCTTCTTTACTCCAGTAATTACTTAGGAGCTGAAAGACTTTAGGAGCAAGTTGATTTACTTCAGTGATTGTCTCTTGATACTTAAACAAGCGTTCAACATCGTCGCCGATATTGATGCAAAGAATCTCAAACCCTTTCTTCTCTAGGAGAGAAGCGGTCTTTTCTATCTTGTCTGCCTCCGGACAAAGTCCGTCGGTGATGATAAAAATGATTTTCTTTGCCTCAGGGCGAATGGATAGCTGAACGGCTGCCGTATTGAGACTCTCAACGACGGGCGTGAATCCGAATGCTTTGACAGAAGCAAAACGGGACACGGTTCTTCTGCACGTATCGTTAAAGTTTTTAACTTCCAGCAGTGTTTTTCTGGTTAAGCCGGGAAAGGCATAACATGAAGAAACACAACCTTCCAAAGACTCAAACATTTCTGCAACGGAATAAGCACAGAGTTTTGCTTTTTCAAGCATCTCTTGAGTCATTGAACCGCTTCTGTCTAATAAAACAGCACAGGCAGCAGATTCTTGAATCTCAAAGTTTTCTTTCTTGAATACACGGCTGTCACCCACATTAATGCGGCTGAGAACCGGATAGTCAATACAGCTTCCCGTTCTTCCTCTTAAAGAATTAGTTAACGTTTTAGCCTGAAAGAATCTTCTGAGCTTATTGGAGTGCAGGCCGCAAAGTTCTCTGGCTTCCGTCAGAAAATTTCCCGGATTCTCACTCATAAATTCATCCCTCTTTACGGTCCATACGGCAAAGCCGTAAGGTTCTTCGGAAGAAAAGTCTTCTGCGCATTGTTTGGAATCCAACAACTGCTCGCAGTTCTTGCCCAGATCAAGATCATGGCAATCTGCAAAAGCAGCCTCCAGAAATTTTTCCGCTTTCTTTTCGGCAAATTTCTGTTCCACCGGAGAGAGCCGAGGATTCGTTCCCATCGAAGCGATTTCTTTAGGAGCGCTCGGACATCCGGCAGGAACAAATTTAGCCAAAATTTTGCGGGCGATCTCAATGATTTCAGCCGTGCATGAAGCATTAACAGTAGGTTCTGCCATGGTGCATAAACGAGTAAATAATGCCCGTCCATACTTTTTGCAGAACACTTGTTCTGTCTGCTGAATCGGAAGATTCTCCAAATGAAAACAATGCACCTTGTCAACTAAATGCCAGTAAAGCGCTAAACACAGCAGTCTCAGCGGAGAATCTTCTTCTTTTGCAAGAGGAAGTTTGCCGAGTTTGGCAAATGTTTCGTAAAGATCCCGGCGCATGAGATAAGAACCCGGGCAGCGGTCTGCCATGACTTTATCAATGCGGATATCTTCTAAAACATTTACCAGCGGTTTAAACGCTTTACAGTCTTCCAAGCATTCAAACTCGGAATAAAGTACATGAGCAATTTCATGAACCGCATGGCCGAACAGAATGGTTGTCGCTGCA
>Ga0137306_102994_pt1 | contig 13160 bp, 11 predicted proteins | sample Inofroosms_March_FD_97187 | JGI IMG/M metagenome (GOLD analysis project Ga0137306, IMG submission 97187) | Mouse cecal microbial communities from Vienna, Austria - N-Acetylneuraminic and N-Acetylglucosamine D2O microcosms_March | ecosystem: Host-associated > Mammals > Digestive system > Large... | reverse complement strand
AGCGGTTGCAAAATTTGGAAAAGCTTCGGTGCGCACCATTATGATAACCGGAGACCATGCAGACACCGCATTTGCCATTGCGAAAGAGCTGGGGATCGCGAAGAAGCCGGACCAGTGCATGACCGGGGCGCAGATGGACAATCTGTCGGATCACAACCTGCGGGTGCGCTTAAAGGAAACCAACGTATTTGCAAGGGTTTCGCCGGAACATAAGGTACGGATCGTGAAGCTTTTGAAGGAATGCGGCAACATCGTGGCCATGACCGGAGACGGGGTCAATGACGCGCCGTCGCTGCGCACCGCGGACATCGGCATTTCCATGGGATTGTCAGGAACAGACGTGGCAAAAAATGCTTCCGACATGATCTTGACGGATGACAATTTTGCCACCATTGAAAAGGCCATCGAAGAAGGGAGGAGTATTTTTCAAAATATCAAGAAAACCGTGCTGTTCCTGCTTTCCTCAAATTTCGGGGAGATCATCACCATGTTCACGGCGGTGCTGCTGGGGCTCGCCGCCCCGCTGAAAGCAAGCCATATCCTATGGATCAATCTGATCACGGATTCGCTGCCGGCCCTGGCTCTGGGGGTGGATGAAAATGATAAGGAGGCGTTGATGCGGGAGCCGCCCCGGAGCGCAAAGGAGGGCATGTTCGCAAACGGCGGCCTGGCCTGCACGATTTTTTACGGGCTGCTCATTGCCGCCATCAGCCTGACCGCATTTCTGAAAATCCCGTGGGAAGTGCTGGCAGAAGGGCAGAAAGAGTTTTGCCTGTCAAACATTGCGGGAGTATTGCAGGATGAGGCGGTGCTGGCACGGGCGCAGACCTACGCATTTACCGTGCTGGGCATGTCGCAGCTCTTCCACGCCCTGGGAATGCGGGACGTGCGGATCTCCGTATTTTCCGGAAAACGAACCTTCAATCCGGTGATGGCGGCGGCCTTTGTGCTGGGAATCCTGCTGCAGATGGCGGTCACCGAGATTCCCTATCTGGTGAACATGTTCGGAACCGCGCCGCTTGTCTGGCAGGAATGGGCGGTACTGCTGATCCTGGCGGCATTTCCGGTGCTGGCACACGAGATTTTCGTGCTGACGGGGAATGGGGAAGAATAAGGAATTGTATGAAGCCTATGGGCTGCTTGCTGCATTATGAAATGGGGCGGCAGGCAGCCTTGGGGCTTTTTTTGCTTTGTGCAATAAAATAGTTTGAGGCTTTTGAAGAAAATCCGAAACCTTTTGATCTCCCGGATTGTATATAATAGTAAGAACATACAAAATATATCATTTCCAATGTACGGACAGGGTGTCGATCCCGCAGCCCTCTGTACTGCATCCGTACAGCGGGACAATATTTGAAAGGGGGATGGGAGATGGCCTGCAGCGAATTGGTGATGCGTTTAAAAAGGAAAGACCAGTCTGCGCTGGAAGAGCTGATCAGAAAATACAACGCCTATGTCGCCGCGATCACTTATACGATTCTCCAGGGGCATTTGCCGGAGATCGACATACAGGGCGTGATCAACCAGGTGTTTTTCCGGCTTTGGGAGCATGCGGAGAACCTTCATATGGAAAAGGACGAGGAAATCAAACCGTACATCGGTGCAATTGCCCGGAACGCCGCGCTCAATGAAAAGAAGAAGATCATTTCCAGTATGCCCCTGGAGGAAGAGATCCTGGGCGAATTTACGGATTCCTTTTCCCAGGTGGAGCTTCGAAAGCTTCTGCTTGACGCACTGAAAGAGCTGAGCACGGAAAACCAGGTTCTGCTTCTGAAATTTTATTTTCAGGGGAAAACGATCCGGCAGATTTCCGAGGAGGAGCAGCAGCCGATATCTACAATAAAAACAAAACTGAGACGGAGCAGAGAAAAACTGCGGTTCATTTTGGAGAAAGGAGGATATACTTATGAAGCTTAGTATGTACGAAGCATTTGACCTGGTTGCGGAGGAAGCGGTCGAATTATTGGCGGAATATGACCGGACGGCAGAAGCGGTTCAGGAATACTCCGCCGAGACAACAATCCGAGCCGTATTAGGCGATGGGAAATCCTTTCCCGAGCATAACAGCAGCATTTCAGACGGAGAATTTTCCGATTTATCCAGATTAGGAATGGGCAAAAAAACAGTGAAAAAGCGTTCACGCAAAATGACCTGGAAGGTACGGCTCCTGGCTGCGGCAATCATTGTCACGGCTTTTTGCTCCGCTTCATTTGCCCGGTTCAGGGGGAATATGCGCAGGATCGACGGCGCCGAGCTGGTGGACGAAACAAACCGGGATCTGGTAGGAAAAGTGGAAACCGGCATTGCGTCCGTTTACGACGCAGACGGGAAGCTCGTCAATGGGGATGAACTGTACGAAGCATACGGCGACCCGGACCCGGATCTGTTCAACTGGAGGATCAGCTCTGTGATACGCCAGGTAGCGGATGGAGTATATATTCCGGCTACTATTGATGAATTTCCTGTCCGGGAAGCGGACGGAGAATACCGAACCCCGGAGGTCATATTCAGAAACGGAGCCATGGTCATTTTTACGAAAGAAGACGGGAGCGGCTGGGATTTGAAAAAAGGGGAGACTCTGAGATTTGAAGTGGAGGAATATCCATCGGAAATCGGATTCGGAAAAGGACAGAATGTGTCATTCGTGTACATTTTTAATGGGCTGATGATGGACGGAGAGGCATATGAAAACCGGGACGAATTGGAAGTGTCCTTTGCGCTGACGGCGGAAAAAGCAGGGGAATACTATGTGGGCGTGATGGGGGTGAGCTCTGATCCGATTACGTTTCGGGAAGGGAAGATAGTAAAAGCCCCGCGGTAATTTGCGGGGCTTTTCAGAGGACTCGATTCGGCAGATACGCTGTAGATGACAGCGTAGGATAAAACGCACGCAATAAGTGAAAAAAGAACTTATTTATGCAGCTTGATGCTGAATAAACTTTTATCGCTTCGGATGAAAGAACGGCTGTATGCAATCAGCCGTCCGTTGTTATCGCGGTAATTACAGGTGAGCATAATTAAGGCGATTCCCTCGGGCGTATCCAGCAGCTTGCTGATTTTGGATGCTCCGTCGATGATTTCCATGGACTGGCTCATGCTGCAAAGCTCGATTCCGTAAAAAGCAAAAATGTCTTTTATGGTGAAAATGGAAGAATCTACGATTTCCAGTTCCGGCAGAATCTCTTTCGGAACAAAAAATTCTTCCAGCGATACAGATTCGCTGTCCAGCGTCACGAAATGCCTTATATAAAAAATGAGATCGTCCAGTCCGATATTAAAATGATTCGCATATTTATTTCCAGCAGGACGGAGCATTTTTGTCTGTTCTTTGATAGAAATACGCTTGTGCCCGCTTCCACCGGAAAAAGTGCCGATAAAACCGCCCTCTTCTTCCAATGCCTTTTCATATTTGTTTCCTACGACAAATACTCCCTTTCCCTGGACCCTGTGCAGAAGCCCTTCGTTTACCAATGCGTCAACCGCATTTCTCACCGTAAGGCGGTTGATACCAAATGTTTCGGCGAGCTTGTTTTCGGATGGGATTGCGGTTCCTGGAAGATATTCACCTTCCTCGATCTTGCTCCGTACGATCTCACGGAGCTGAAGATAAATTGGCATACGGTAATCCAGCTTGGTTTCCACGGTCTGGCTGCCGTCTTTTTTTTCTTCGGATTCTAAATGGGTATTCATTCTGCTCACCGCCTGTTCATTTGTAAATTTCACTTACAAACTTAAATCTATCTGAACGGATCAATTGTTTGTAATACATAATAGGAATGGAATTTTCATCCATAATGACTCCAGAGGTGAAAAACAACGGCGCGTGCGGTGTGACTTCCATAATCTGCGCCTCATCTGCGCTGGCATAGGTTACGCTGATGTGTTCTTCTCCGGAGGTCTGGTTTTTGTGATAGACATTTTTGAATATATAATCCATGGAAGTATTTTCCGTATAATGCTGGTCAAAATCCGGATATTTCTGGCAGTCGATGTATGCTGTTTCTAAAATAGCCGGTACATAGTCTACGCTCCGGCAGCGGATATATTCGTAAACCTTATGGCCCAAAGGAATTTTAAGTTTTCGTGAAATCTGCTTTGTGGCTTCGATAACGCGGGCGCTGATGATTTTTTTTGATAAAAACATTCCCTGCTGGCGCAGCTCTCCAATCATGGAATCAACACCTACCATGTTGCGGGAAATCTTTGGTACGGAAACAAAGACCCCGAACCCCTTTACACGGTATAATACCCCCCATCCTACCAATGTATCTACGGCCTGACGCAGCGTAGAACGGCTGACGCCCCACATTGCACACAGATCCCTTTCGGAAGGAATCCTGGTATTGGCGGTTAATCGGTTCACTGCAATAAAATCTTCTAACTTTTCTACCGCTTCTGTCCCTGGAGGTATATGATAATCCATTCTTTTTCGTCCTTTCAGCAAAAACTCAACAGCAAAAAATTCTGAGCCTGTTGTTTCATAATTCTAACATATTTCAAGGAAAAAAGATATCCAAAAACAAAATTTGCAAGAAATAATGTTCCTGCATTAGAGGGGACTTTCTTTTTGCTGCAATATTGCTGTCAGGAGCTGGATTGGTCATTGTATGTTCATATGTATGTTTTTTACATAATGCACTTCTCCTTTTTGGAATATATAAGTTGAATAATAATATAACACAAATATAGTTTAAAAACAATATGTTGTTGCTTATTTTTTTGCGATTTAAGTTGATTTTGGCAATAATAATAAAAAATGATGATATAAAATGTGCAATATTAACAAAACAAATAAGTTCATGATTTAGCAAAATAAAAGTGCGTAAAATGTATATAATATGTAGAAAAATATCAGATAATAGTGATAATATACAAAATATAAAGAACAATATTGTGAAAAAGGTAAAAAAATATAAAGTTGTCAAAAAAGCATTGAAATATACAAGTTGAGTAAATATAATACATAATATGATTAATTCGTGCGAACTTATCAGTTTTAAAATCATCTAAAAGAAAGGAGAGTGTGTTATGTCAGCAAAAGATAACACGAAAGTTTCCCCGAATACAGGCGGAGGAGAAAAGGAATTGGCCCGCAGACTCGGGTTGATGTCAGCGATAGTTTTAGGTGTAGGTACAACAGTTGGATCTGGTATTTTTACTTCTGTAGGGGAGGTTGCAGGAACGGCAGGCACTCCGATGCTGACCGTACTGGCATTTCTGATCGGCGGTATTATTATGATTCCGCAGAACCTGTGCTACACGGAGCTGATGACTGCTTATCCGGAAGACGGACTGTTCATCGTATACTTTCGGGAAGCCGGCTGGAATTTCCTGTCATTTTTCGGCGGCTGGTCCTGCTTCTGGGCAACGGACCCTGTAGGTATCGCGATCATGGCAATTGCAGTGGGGAATTATCTGGCTTACTTCACGGGATGGACAACTATGACGGTGCGTATCGTATCGGTTGTTTTGATCGTAATATTTACCGCGCTTCACATGATCAAAATGGATGCAGGTGCAAAATTCCAGAATGTGATTACGAGTATTAAGATCGTTCCATTCATCCTTCTTGTAATCGTAGGCTTATTCTGTGTTTCCGGAGGCAATTACAGCGCGCCTGCAGTGCAGGGGGCGCAGACCGGAGCTATGGCTCTGATCCTTGGCATTGCGGCAACGACCTGGTCCTTTGACGGTATGCAGACCTGCGGAACGATGGCCGGCGAGATCAAAGATCCCCATCGAAACCTGCCGATTGCATTGATTGGTACGGTTATCCTGTGTACATTGCTTTACACAGGTCTGACGGCGGCAGCGGTCGGGCTTTGCGATATTTCAATCCTTGCGGCGTCTGAAGCGCCGATTGCGACTGCATTTGAATTTGTTCCGTTTATTGGAAAATCAGCAGGAACAATTGCGGCGATTCTGGCAATTGTGGTTGTGACAGGTTCCCTGTCTTCCCTGATCATGTTCCAGGCACGTGTGGAATATAAGGCTGCGACAGAAGGCTATTGGTGGAAATCCTGGAGTAAGGTGCATCCTGAATGGAAAACTCCGCATGTATCCATGTTATGGCAGAGCGGCGTTGCAATCATTTTTGTATTCTTTACATCCATCCAGACATTGCTGGGATACTTTACTTTGATCTGCCTGATTCGAAATATCCTTTGCTTTTGCACCTGGTTCAAGGTGAAAAACAAGAGCAACTACCATCCGACATGGAAGATGCCGGTAGGCCCTCTGATGGCGGTTCTGGCAATTGTTCCGTCCTGCATCCTTGTAGTAACGACATTTATCAGTGATCCGTTGTTCAGTGTGGTCGCAGCCATTGCAGCAATTGGTTCGGCAGTTCCGTTCTACTTCTATTTTAAGAAGGCGAATGCAGACATCATAGCAGAGAAAGCGGCGGAGCGGGCTGCAGCAGAACAATAGGCAGTAAAAGAAAAAGAACGCTGGAAAGCGGGGATATTTTTACATGACATATACTACCCGATCCTGTGGCAAAAACATGGCGATTGGGTAGTAATGGTTTCAAAACTATATATCAGGGAGGAAGCAGATTTGGAAACAAACAGACTTACAAAGGACGAAATTTTTAAATGGTGTTCTATTCCGAAGGAGGAGCTTCAAAACCAGGAAGGTCTTAAGGTGAAAATGGAAGTCCGCAGGGATAAGGCGGCGGTCATGACGGAGCTTGGCCATATGATGGCTGATGAAGTCATAGAACATAACCGGCTGGGAATCCCTACAAAATGGGTGCTTCCGGCAGGGCCTACGGAAGAATATGATATTTTTGTTGAACGCGTCAATTCAGAGCGGATCAGCCTGAAAAATCTTTGGATCTTCCATATGGATGAATTTCTGGACTGGGAAGGCAGGCCGCTTCCCGTAGCGGATACCTATGAAAGCCTGGAAGGAACCATGAACGCATGCTTTTACGGACGTATTGATGCAGAACTCAATGTGCCGGAGAAACAGAGAATCTGGCCAAGGATCAAGGATATTGATTATCCCGATGAGCTGTGTGAAAAACTGGGCGGTATAGATACCGTATGGGCAGGAATCGGCGCAACCGGGCTGGTTGCATTCAATGAAGCGCCGCGCAGCTACTGCTACCGCTTGACGGTGGAGGAATATGCAAAGGGAAAGACGAGGATTGTGGAGCTCAACGATGATTCACTGATTGCGATGTCCCAGCGTTCGTTCGGCTGCTGCCTTGACCGGATTCCGCCGAAAGCGATTACGCTTGGTTTTAAGATCATGCTTTCGGCAAAACGCTGTATCTATATGGTGGCGACGGGATCATGGAAACAGACGGTTTGCCGTATCCTTCTGTTTAGCGAACCCACTGTAGAATATCCGGTTACAATCATACCGAAGTATGTTCCGGATGTAACATTGTATACGACGGATGAAACGATTGACCATCCAATGTCTCATGAAACGAAAGGCTGGTAAATGATGAAACGAAAAGATGTGATTGTACTGAACAGCCATGGCGTAGGGCAATATGCCTATACCGACCATATGCCCAAATGGGGAGAAACATTAAGCGTAAAAAACTGGTACGTTGCGGAGGACGGCGGAAAAGGAACCAACGTAGCCGTGGCTCTGGGACGGCTGGGGATTGATACAGCCTATATTGGAAAAGTCGGTATGGACCCATGGGGGGACCTGGGAGAAAAGTGGCTGAAAGAGGCCGGCGTGGATGCGGAATATATGTATCGGACAGATGAGGTCTCTACAGGAACCGGTCTGATCCTGATTGGGCCCGACGGCCAGAATACCGTGATTGACGGGGACAGTTCAAGTATTGCATTGAAAGAAGAGGAAGTGTTTGCGGCTCTGGATGCAATGAAAGGCTCACGTTATTTTGTAACAGGATTCGAAGTTCCCATGCAGATCGCCCTTGCAGGCGCAAGACATGCCAAAGAACTGGGGATGCAGACTGCGTTGAATCCAAGCCCTCTCCCGGAAGAGGAAATGGGGAAGCTGGATTATATTGATTATCTCTTTATCAATGAGGTAGAGGGAAGGTATATCTGTAATGAAGCGGAGGATGAAGTCACGGACTTACACGGGCTGATGGAAAAGGTAAGAGCGTCCTGCGGAGTTTCTAATGTCATTATGACAATGGGAAGCGAAGGCAGCGCGGCGCTGTGCGGGGACGAATTTTGGACAGTACCGCCTGTACATATCGAAAAAGCAGTGAATACAGCCGGAGCAGGGGACGGATTTATGGCCGCGGTGACGGCCAACCTTGTCTGGGGAAAAAATCTGCGGGAAGCCATGGAATGGGCAGGATATTATGCAGGACTATCTGTAACAATCAATGGAACGATTCCTTCCTATCGTCCGCTGGAGGAAGTGAATGCATTTATAGATCAAACAAAAAAAGGAACGACCAGGTGAAGGAGGCGGGATATGGGACAGCGCTATGCGATGATGGAAGAAATAAAAGAACAATCCGCGCTGCTTCGAAGCCTGTATGACGGCCGGGAGGCTTTGTGCGCGGACTTTGCAGATCTATATGAGAAACATGTATTTAAAAAGATACTGTTTGTGGGGAACGGCTCCCCGTACTATGCGGGATGCGTGCTGCGTTTTGCGGCGGAAAAACTGCTGGGAGCAGAAGCGGAGTCTGTTTTTGCGGGCATGTTTCATCATCATATGGTTTTTGACGTGTCCGGTAAATTCCGGCCGGAAGAAATTCTGCTGGTGTGTCCTGCGGAGTCGGGGCATTCCAAAGGGCAGGTGGATGCGGCGCGCCGGGCGAAAGCAGAAGGGTGCTGCGTGATGTGTACGACCCTGAATCCGGAAGGAGTGCTGGCACGAAGCTCGGACGTTGTACTGGCCAAGCCAGGAAGGCACGAGACGGCGATGGCTTCGACCAAGGGGCAGACGATGGCGATTTTTATGATCTTCCTGAATTTTTTGGAAGCGGCATACCGCGCAGGCAATATTTCACAGGCAGAATATGAACGGTATCTGCAGGCATGTGAGAAAGTGTCGGGAAATGTGGAAAAAAACATTATGAATACGGTTTCCTGGTTTGAAGAAAATGAACAGCGCGTCATGAATGCGTCCAAGTACTTTTTGCTGGGATATGGCGCAAATTACGGCACGGTGCAGGAAGCGGCGCTGAAATTTTTTGAATGCCATGGAAAGCCTGCAATTTCCCTGGAACTGGAGGAGGCACTCCATGGTCCGTTCCGCGCGCTTGATAAAAGGGACATGGTATTCTTTCTTGCGGCGGAGGCCGGCCTGGAGCAGGAACGGATGCGGCGTCTGGCCCAGGCGTCCGAACCATACTGCGACAACCGGATACTCATACAGAGTACGGATAACCCGGAAGCCGGGGATGTGCTTCCTATATATAGTTCAGATGTGGAATTTGTAAATACAATCGAATATCTGATTCCGCTGCAGGTGCTGTCGTTTTTGATTGCTGACAGAAGGGGAATTGATTTGAGCATCCCGCTGGTGGCATCCCTGGATGGAGAGATGTCTCCGGCTTATGAGGATTGACGGGAAAATGGAGACGGATTTATGAAAGAAAAAATGCAGACTCAGGAACGGATTTTGATGGTAGTAGACATTGGCGGTTCCAAATATATGCCGGGATTTGTGGACGGCAGCGGAAATATCTTATATCAGGAACGCAGGGAATGGACTGCGGCAGAACCCGAGGCAATTGTAGGGCAGCTCAAAGAGGCGCTTCATCATATCTGCGCACGATACCCGGAGCTGGCCAAAAAAGCGGAAGCCGGAGGGCTTACAATACCAGGATTTGCAGATCCGATATCTGGGATATGGGTAGAGTCAGATTATCTCATTGTAAAGAATCTGCCGATCTGTGACATATTGAGCCGTGAATTTGGAATCCCCTTTTTTGCGGATAACGACTGCAATGCCTGTGCCTTGGCAGAAAAATACTTCGGGGGAGCGAAAGAACAGGAGGATTTTCTTTATCTTACGGTCAGCACTGGGATCGGAGGCGCATTGTTTCTGAATGGGGAGCTTTATTACGGCGGTTTCTGGCACGCCGGTGAGATCGGGCTGTTTGTAGTAGAAGAAGGCGGCAGGTGGTCAGACAGCGGAAGCGTCCGTGGTGTAGTAGAGATGTACGCGTCAGGCCGCGGATTTGCAGAAAATTATCTGCAGGCCGGCGGTCAGAAATCGAAAAAAGGAGAAATGCCGGGAGGCCCGGAAATTTCCCGATTGGCAAAGGAAGGAGAACCGGCGGCTTTGAAGGCGCTGGAACTGGAAGGCTGCTATCTGGGAAGGATTATTGCCAATGCCTGTGCAGCAGCAGACTTCAGGAAGATTATATTGGGCGGAGGACTTTCCATGCTGTATGAACAGTATCAGGATGCGCTCTGTCAGGAATTTGGCAGAATCCAGCCGGACAGAAAGGTGGAAATCGAAGCTACCCAGTTAGGGTATTCAGGCGCTTTTCTCGGGGCTGCAGCCGTGGCGGCACGAGGGCTGGAAGGTTTTCGGGGAAGCCGGGGAGCCGGGAAACCGGAGGAATGCATCCTTCATGTGGAGCTGGGAGATTCCATAGAGAGTATGCTGGAGGTGGAAGGGAAATGCTATCCGTGTAAAGAGGCAGACTTTGGAAGCTTTCTGGCAGCAGAAACAATCGCATCCCAGGGACAGAAGCTGAAAGAGATTCCGGGAATCAAAGATTTAAAGAAAATAGTACAGGCGTCACGGGATGGTGATGAGAATGCAGACCAAGTTCTTTCCGGGCTGGGCGGACAGATTGGAAAAGGGCTGGCATGTGCCTGCATTCTGCTGGACCCGGGAAAGGTGATACTGAAAGGTACGGGGACACAATGCAGGGTATTTCAGGAAAGCCTGCTGGAAACGGTAAAGCGGGAAACCTATTATCGGGGAACGCTTCCATTTTCGATTGTCTGGGAGAAATAAACGGTGAGGGAAGTATGGCGGCATAAAGGCAGAACAATATCATATGCTTTTTGTGGCTTTAAATGATAAGGAATAACAAATAGGAGGAAACAGATATGGGACACTTTATAACCGGTGTTGTGGATGAGATCCTGACACCTTTTAACGAGGATGGTTCGATCAATTATAAACAGGTAGAGGAACTGATTGCCTGGCATATGAAACAAGGGATTCAAAACTTTTTCATTAACGGACTCGCGGCAGAGAGCCAGGCGCTCTCGAATGAAGAAAAGATCAGTCTTTTAAAAACAATTTACGGAGTGACGCAGGGAAAAGCCAAGATCATGGCATGCTCCTTTGAAAATTCTGTGCAGCAGAATAAGGAGCTCCTGGATCTTTATGAGAAAACGGGGCTTGCAGACTGCTACTGCATCACGGCGCCGCCCCTGTTCCGCCATACGCAGCAGGCGCTGTATGACTACGCGGCAGAGCTGATCGACTATGTAAAGCGGCCGATTTACATTTATAACTGTGCCCAGATGGGAACATTTTTTGAACCGGATACATTATGCAGGCTTGTAAAGAAACATCCGAATCTCAGGGGATTCAAGGACGCGTCCGTGGATATTCTGAATTTTATCCAGTGTACGCTGCGTATTGACCCGGAGGAATTTGATTTTCTGGGAGGCTGCGACGGACTGGACGGCGTCATGATGCTGCTCGGGGCAGTTGGATGCGTATCTTTTATGGCGGTTCCGTTCCCCAAGGAAATGATTGATATTGTTGAAGCCGGGCTGGCGGGAGATGCGAAGAGATGTATGGAAGCGCAGCATAAGGTACTGCGTATTCGGAACCTGTGCAAGAAAGCTCCGTTTAATGCGGCATGGATGTACGCGATGAAATACGGCGGCGGCCCGACGGGGATGCATTCCCGTATGCCGGCAGACCAGGACTATGTGCCGGATGAATTAAAAACGGAACTGGATAAGCTGGCGGGAGAACTGGGATATGACGTGCAGTAAGCGAGATATAAAGGAGATGAAGTGAGTATGGAATTTACAAGAGTCAATTTCAAACCTTCGTTTTTTGGAGACCGGCCTCTGGAGCTGCTCTGCGACGGGGAACTGCGCGCAGCTGCGTTTCGCTATGAGACGGGAGTCTGCGGGCTGCACATCCAGAATCAGCACTGCAGCATGGTCGTGCTGCCGTATATGGGACAGCAGATCTGGTCTGCGAAGTTTCACGGAAGAGATCTGACACAGAGGTCTATTTTTGACCAGCCCCAGGCAACTACGAAGTTTGGGGACAACTATGGCGGCCTGCTTCTCCATTGCGGATTGACCAATATCAATGCGCCGGGCGAAGGGGAGGATTATCCGCTTCACGGGGAATTGCCGTTTGCGGATTATCAGGAAACGTATACGGGGATCGGCCGTGATGAAAAAGGAAAATTTCTGGCGGCAGGCGGTACGTTTGTATATCGGAACAGTCAGGAATACCACTATGCATACAGCCCGGAGCTCAGACTCTATGAGAATGCAACTGTTGTGGAAATGCATATAGATATCCATAATCGCCGGGGAAGAGAGCTGGACTATATGTTCATGTGCCATATGAACTGGCTTGCGGTAGACGGTTCAAGGCTTGTCTACAGCGCCAAAAAGGATAAAGACCATATCCAGGCGGACCCGACGGAACTGGGGGACGATTCGCCGAGAGCGGTTCGGGTGCGGGAATATGGAAAGAAGCTGTTAGAAGATCCGACTCTGGCTGATGTGCTGGATTCTACTGTACAGTGCTATGATCCGGAGATGTGCGTGAACATACGATACGAATCTGACGAAAACGGCTGGGCGCACGCTATGCAGGTGATGCCCGGCGGAGACGCCTGCTATGTGGGATTTCGTACCAATGAGCTTCCGTACGCGCTGCGCTGGTTCTGCAGGACAGAGGACGAAGATGGGATAGGCATTGCATTGCCCACGACAGGAACCAACCGTTCCACGGCTTATCAAAAAGAGCATGGATACTATAATACCCTGGCGCCCGGCGCCCATGAGAGCCTTCGCTTTGATTTTGGCTATCTTGATTCGGAACATGCAAAAACGATGGAAAGCCGTATTCAGAAAATTTTGGAACATGCAAAATAAAAGTTATAAGATTGATTGAGGAGAGAAAAATATGGCTATGAAAACTGCATTATTTACCGCGGGTTTTTCTAATTATCCTATTGAGCGCGTCTTTCAGGC
>Ga0137306_102993_pt1 | contig 13160 bp, 11 predicted proteins | sample Inofroosms_March_FD_97187 | JGI IMG/M metagenome (GOLD analysis project Ga0137306, IMG submission 97187) | Mouse cecal microbial communities from Vienna, Austria - N-Acetylneuraminic and N-Acetylglucosamine D2O microcosms_March | ecosystem: Host-associated > Mammals > Digestive system > Large... | reverse complement strand
CGATTGAACAATTATAGGAGGAAGACGTGGACCCGATAGATTATTACAATAAGTACGCAGCAAAAGTGTTTGAGGATACGGTAGATCAGAATATGGAATCCATTACCGGTGAATTTTTGGCTCTTCTGGATGAGGGTGATACGATTCTGGATATGGGATGCGGTTCCGGGCGGGACAGCCTGACTTTTTATGAACTGGGTTATGATGTAACGCCGCTGGATGCTTCAGAGGAAATGTGCAGGCTGGCAGAGGTACATACGGGCCTGGATGTGCTGCAGATGAGTTATGAGGAGATGGAGTTTGACGGTGCATTTGACGGCGTGTGGGCCTGTGCAGCGCTTATTCATATCCCCAAGGAGGAACTTTCGGGAATTTTTGCCCGTGTGGCAAAAGCGCTTGACGAGGATGGTATTTTCTATCTCTCCATGCGCCTGGGCGATTTTGAAGGTTTTCGCGGCGAACGGTATTTCAGCTTTTATTCTGAGAAAGAACTGCGTTCTTACCTGGAGGCAGACGGATTCTTCCATGTAGAAAAAGAATGGATCACCAAGGATGTCCGCTCAAACCATGCGGACACCCAGTGGATTAATGTATTGGCAAGAAAGCGTTAAAAGCGGAAGAAGGGCTGCTGTTTATACGGACAGCTGCGGAAAATGTTCCTATTATAAGGCAGTCAAGAATTACTGACTGCCTTTTTCTTTTTTGGATATACTTATTATTAAAGTTCAGGCATGGAGGAGAAGATGAAAAAAAGAACAGCAGCGATGGATTATCTGTTATTGATCGCGGGAGCCTTTATTATGGGCTTTGCCATTAAAAATATTTACGATCCGCTGAATCTGGTTACCGGAGGAGTATCGGGTCTTGCAATTGTTATTAAATCAAAGGTGGGCGTGCCGCTCTGGCTGACCAATACCCTGTTAAATATTCCGCTGTTTCTGGCGTCTTACCGGATTAAGGGATGGAGGTTTATCAAACGAACCCTGGTTTCTACGGTTTCTCTCTCCCTCTCCCTCTATGTTATCCCGGAAATGATGATTATGCCTGCGGATGATATCCTGCTGTCCGCACTTTTTGGCGGGTTAATCAGCGGTGTGGGAAGCGGAATGGTATTTATGACGCAGGCGACTACAGGCGGAACGGATATGCTGGCTGCCCTGCTGCAGAAAATTATGCCCCATTACAGTGTACCGCAGATTATGCAGGTTTTGGATGCAGCCATCGTTTTAACAGGTGCGGCTGTTTTTGGCATTCGTCCGACACTCTATGCCTTAATCGCCATCTATGCCGTAACCCGGATGTCCGACGGGATTTTGGAAGGGCTGAAGTTTTCCAAGATGGTCTATATTATCTCGGATCGCTATGAGGAAATTGCGGGGACAATTATGGAGGAGATCGATCGGGGCGTAACCGGTCTTCGGGCCGAGGGGATGTATTCGGGCAGCGATAAAATGATGCTCTGCTGTGTTGTATCGCGAAAGGAGATCAGCCAGATTAAGGAAATCGTTCGGGAATACGATCCGAGAGCCTTTGTTATCGTGAGTGATGTCCGGGAAGTGCTGGGAGAAGGCTTTATCGAATATTGACAAGGCGTATTTACATTTTCTTACGAAAATTTGACATTTCGGATAATTTTTCTTTTCGATGTACAGATTAGCCAAAAAGAAAATTTTCTTTTTGGCTATTTCAAGGGTAGTAAAAAAAGTAAATCTTTTGTATGATTACAGCATGAAGATAAAAGCGTCCGGTGGGGGCCGGAGTTTATTATCTTGAACCACAAATTAAAATGTATTGATTGAGAGAAAGTAGGAGGATCGGTAATGGCTAGTTTATCGTTAAGACATGTTGAAAAGAGATATCCCAATGGATTTGTTGCAGTTAAGGATTTTAACCTGGAAATCGCTGATAAGGAATTTATTATTTTCGTAGGACCGTCCGGATGTGGAAAGTCTACCACACTTCGTATGATTGCCGGTCTGGAAGATATTTCTTCTGGTGAGTTATACATTGATGACCGTCTGGTTAATGATGTAGAGCCGAAAGATCGTGATATCGCGATGGTATTCCAGAACTACGCTCTGTATCCGCACATGTCCGTATATGACAATATGGCATTCGGCTTAAAGCTGAGAAAGACTCCGAAGGATGAGATCGATAAGCTGGTTCAGGAAGCTGCAAGAATCCTTGACCTGTCCCATCTGTTAGACAGAAAGCCGAAGGCTCTTTCCGGTGGTCAGAGACAGCGTGTTGCTATGGGTCGTGCTATTGTCCGCAGCCCGAAGGTATTCTTAATGGACGAGCCGCTGTCCAACCTGGATGCAAAGTTAAGAGGTCAGATGCGTGTTGAGATTTCCAAGCTGCATCAGAGATTGGAAGCAACCATTATTTACGTAACCCATGACCAGACAGAGGCTATGACCCTGGGAACCAGAATCGTTGTTATGAAGGACGGTATCGTTCAGCAGGTTGATTCTCCGCAGAACTTATATGACAAGCCAACCAACAAGTTCGTTGCAGGCTTTATCGGCGCTCCGCAGATGAACCTGGTTGATGCAACTGTAGCAAAGAGCGGTGCAGATGTTACCCTGACCTTTGATAATAATACGATTGCATTGCCGGCTGACAAGGCAAAGAAGCTGGAAGCTGCAGGCTATGTAGGAAAGACCGTTACCATGGGTATTCGTCCGGAAGATTTACACGATGATGAAGCCTGGCTGGCAGCAAATCCAAAGGCTGTATTCTCCGCAACCATCCGTGTATACGAAATGCTTGGTGCAGAAGTTTACTTATACTTCAACCTGGGCGAAACCAGCTGTACTGCCCGCGTAAATCCGCGTACCACGGCAAGACCTGGCGATACGATTAAGCTGGCTATGGATTTAACCAAGATTCATGTATTTGATAAGGACAGCGAGAACGTAATTCTTAACTAACTGATAAAATTGGTCTGAATGGCGAGAAACCGTACAAAATAGACGAAAAAAAGAAGCAGGCGATGAGATACTCGCTTGCTTTTTTTTACGGTTTGCATTAATATAGTATACAGGGACGTTTTCAGGTTACTGTGAGGGTTTATATTTGAAACTTCTGTCACGGCAACGGTTATTGTATTCGCGTAAAAATAAATGATAAGGAGAGAATGGCATGATTTCAAATCAGATACTTCAGACAACAATCGAGGGCTTAAAAGGAATTACCAGAATTGATTTGTGCATCTGTGACACCGAAGGCAAGGTTCTGGCCACCACCTTTAACGATGCAGAGGAATATGAAAGTTCTATCTTGGCATTTGTGGACTCTCCGGCAGACAGTCAGGTAATTCAGGGCTATCAGTTCTTTAAGGTTTTTGACGAACATCAGTTGGAATACATTCTGCTGGCCAGAGGCGGCAGTGATGATGTATATATGGTAGGAAAGCTTGCGGCTTTTCAGGTGCAGAACCTTCTGGTAGCCTATAAAGAGCGTTTTGATAAGGACAACTTTATTAAAAACCTGCTTTTGGACAATCTTCTGCTGGTGGATATCTACAATCGGGCAAAGAAGCTGCATATTGAAACGAATGTAAAGCGCGTGGTGTATTTAATTGAAACGCAGCACGAAAAAGATGTGAACGCCTTAGAAACGGTCAGAAGCCTGTTCGCGGCAAAGACCAAGGATTTTATTACGGCCGTGGATGAAAAGAGCATTATCCTGGTCAAAGAGGTAAAGCCCGGGGAAACGCATGAGGATCTGGAGAGGACGGCCAGCACGATTTTAGATATGCTGAACACAGAAGCCATGACCAAGGTTCACGTTGCCTTTGGTACGGTGGTCAATGAGATTAAAGAGGTTTCCCGCTCGTACAAAGAGGCAAAGATGGCGCTGGATGTGGGAAAGATTTTCTACAGCGGGAAGAACGTGGTTGCTTATGCGCATCTGGGCATCGGGCGTTTGATTTATCAGCTTCCTCTGCCCCTGTGCCGGATGTTTATCAAGGAAATCTTTGACAGCAAGTCACCGGATGATTTTGATGAGGAAACGCTGACGACGATCAATAAGTTTTTTGAAAACAGCCTGAATGTTTCGGAAACCTCCCGACAGCTTTACATTCACCGGAATACGTTAGTTTACCGTCTGGATAAACTGCAGAAGAGCACAGGGCTTGATCTTCGTGTATTTGAAGATGCGATTACTTTTAAGATTGCTTTAATGGTTGTAAAGTATATGAAGTACATGGAAAGTCTGGAATATTAAGGGATTAGGAAATTCTTTTGACAATGCAGGGCATTTGGGAGCAGAAAGATTCTGCTCCTTTTGCCCTTAATACTGCCGAATGGATTTGAAGACACAGCCCAATCCTGGTATAGTGTGTAAAATCCGGGAGATACTAACAGACAGAATATGTTATGGGATAACAGATGGGAGATAGATAACTTGGAAAGTAAGAATAAATTTTGGAAGGGTGTTTTAGTCGGTGTACTGGTTACTGCCTTTGCCGGTCTGATTGTGGTCGGCGGAGCGGCAGGGATTTTTCTTATCGGAAGAAGCGTGATGGAAAACCAGGCGCAGGTGCAGTCTTTAGCTGAAGGGACAGAGGACGGGGAAGTTTCGGCGGTGGACTGGAATCAAGTGGAGATGAAGTCCAAGAGGATTCAGGCCATTATTGAAAGCTATTTCCTTTTTGATAAAGATAACCAGAGGATGGAAGAATATATTTATAAGGGTCTTATGGCAGGACTTGACGATCCTTATTCGGTTTATTATACAAGTGAAGAGTTTGAAGAACTGATGGAAGATACCACGGGGGAATACTGCGGTATCGGGGCATTGGTATCCAAAAGCATAACTACGGGCGTTGTGTCGATTTCCAAAGTGTTTAAGGGGACGCCGGCGGAAGAGTCCGGGCTTCGCGCAGGCGATATTTTTTATGAGGTGGACGGCGTGGAAGTGACGGCGGATTTAGACCTGGATATCCTGGTGAAGCAGCATGTCAAAGGTGAGGAAGGAACAACGGTTCATCTGAAAATGTTTCGGCCAAGCATCGAAGATTACGTGGATTTTGACGTGGTGCGCAGGCATATTGAAGTTCCTACGGTAGAAAACCGGATGTTAAAGGAGGACATGGGCTATATTTCCGTTTCGCAGTTTGACGATGTGACGACACAGCAGTTTGCCCAGGCGATTGAGGAGATGGAAAAGCAGGGGATGAAGGGTCTTCTTGTGGACCTGCGCGGAAACCCCGGCGGGGTGCTCGATGTGGCTGTGGATATGCTGGATTACCTGCTTCCGGATAATCTGACCGAGTATGCACAGGGAAAGAAAAACACCCTGATTGTATCGACGGCGGATAAGAACGAAGAAGGGGAAAGCTATTATTGCAACGACGGACACAGCGTGGATTTTCCTATCGTTATTTTGCTGGACGGGAATTCAGCCAGTGCGTCGGAGGTATTTGCCGGGGCTCTGCGGGATTACGATCGGGCAAAGATTGTGGGCACGACCAGCTTTGGAAAAGGAATCGTCCAGACCCTTCTTCCTCTGGGGGACGGGTCAGCCATTAAGATCACAACAGCCCATTATTACAGCCCCAGTGGATTTGATCTTCACGGCGTGGGATTAGAGCCGGATGTGGAGATTCCCTTCGAGTATCCGGAGGAACTGGAGGAAGATGAGGAGCTTACGGACGAGATGGATAACCAGCTGCAGAAGGGAATGGAAGTTCTGCAGGAGATGATGAAGTAGAAAAACAGCCGGGCACTCGTCAGATTGCTGACAACCTTCCTTGGGGTGCCATGCGCATAGAAAAGAACACCCCGGCGGATACTGAACCTGCCGGAGATGTTCTTTTTTGCAGTTTTATGCAGTTTTTTCGGATTTTCTTTTTTGAAGTTTTTTTGAAGTTTTCTTTGAAGTTTTTTTTAAAGGTTTTTTTTGAAGTTTTTTTCGTTTTTGTATGTTTTGCGTTTATCCGTATGTTTTGGATTTATCCGTTTTGATATAATTTCTTGAAGTCTTTGACAAATTCGTGTACCGCTTCTTCTTTGGTTGCCCAGGAGGTGACAAAGCGCACGACCGTGCTGGTTTCATCATAGGGTTCAAAATCCTGGAACTGGTAGTTTTCCCGAAGTTTTGCAATCAGGGTTTTAGGCAGGATGGGAAACTGCTGGTTGGTTTGCGAATCGGTAGCCAGGGGGACTTTACATTCCAAAAAGGCTTCTCTTAAAAATCCTGCCATGCGGTTGCTGTGGGCAGCCATAGCATAGAAAAGATTGTTCTGGAACAGGGTTTCAAACTGAATACCTAAGAGGAAGCCTTTGGCAAGCATGGCACCTTTTTGCTTCATCATAAAGCGGAAGTCCGGTTTTAAAGCCGGGTGTGTGATAACCAGGGCTTCACCGAATAAAGCGCCGTTTTTCGTTCCGCCGATATAGAAGACATCGGTGAGCCGGGCAATATCGGCCATGGTTAAATCGTTGACAGGGCTGGTAAGGGCTGCACCCAGACGTGCACCGTCTAAGAAAAGATAGAGTCCCTTTTCCCGGCAGAAAGCAGACAGGGCTTCTAACTCAGCTAAACGGTACTGTGTGCCGACTTCGGTGGAGTTGGAGATATAGACCATCTTTGGCTGCACCATGTGCTCGTCAATGTGCCAGTCCAGCGATGCCTGGATAAGCGCAGGAGTAAGTTTTCCGTCCTTTGCTGTCTGGAATAAAACCTTGTGGCCGGTGGATTCGATAGCACCGGTTTCATGGACATTGATATGACCGGATTCTGCGGCGACTACGGCCTGGTGGGGGCGAAGGGCTGCACTGATCACCAGAAGATTGGTCTGGGTGCCGCCGACCAGAAAATGAATATCTGCCTCTTCATTTTTAATTTCTTTTTTTATCCGTTCGCGTGCATGTCTTGAATGTTCATCCATGCTGTAGCCGGTATTCTGTTCCTGTGCAGCGTTAAGCAGGGCATCCATAATCTGCGGATGGGCAGCTTCGCTGTAATCATTATTAAAACAATACATGATATTTACTTCCTCCTTTTGCTGTGCTCTGTTAGGCTGTGGGGCAGAGCAGAAAAAATGCAGCCGTAAAGGTTTAACACGGCTGCTGCGGACCAGCATCCATAATGTTATGATACCATGGAAAAGGCGGAAAAGGCAAGCATGTAAGGGGAGTTTCTGCAAAACTTTTTGCCTGTTTCTGTGAACGTGTGAACAGTAACAAATACGGCAGATAACGGACGAAAGAAAGTGTTGACGCTTGGAAGGGCTGGTGCTATAGTGTTCAATACGGGAATAATGGTCGTACAGACGGGATAAATGGAGGTTTAATGAAAGCGATAGGAATTATTACGGACAGCCACAGCAGTATAGACCAAAAAAAGGCAGAAGAACTGGGGATTATGGTTCTTCCTATGCCTTTTTCTATTGGCGGAAAATGTTATTATGAAGGAGTAACGCTTTCGCGGGAAGAATTTTTTCAGAAACTGGATTCCGGAGAGGATATTACGACATCACAGCCGTCGCCGGAAGAGGTGATGGAGCTATGGGATCGGGCCTTAAAAGAATATGAAACCGTGCTCTATATGCCCATCAGCAGCGGATTAAGCGGTTCCTGTGAAACGGCAGAGATTCTGGCCCGGGAAGAAACCTATGAAAACCGGGTTTTTGTGGTCGATAACGGAAGGGTTTCCACACCGATGCACCGCGCTGTCCTGGACGCCTTAGAACTTATAGAGGAAGGGTACACGGCAGCACAGATTAAGGAAATTTTAGAGAAGAATAAACAGGATATGGTAATTTATATTGCCGTGGAAACTTTGGAGCATTTAAAACGGGGCGGAAGGATTACACCGGCTGCTGCTGCTTTAGGAACCGTATTAAATGTAAAGCCTGTATTAAAGCTGGATGTGGGAAACCTGGACGTTTTTAAGAAGTGCAGAGGGTTTGCTAAGGCAAAAAAGACAATGATTGAAGCGATAAAACACGATATCGAAACCCGGTTTTATGAAGCCTGGGCAAAAGGGGAAGTAACGATTATGGCGGCGGCAAGTACGACAGAGGAGGAACTTAAAGCCTGGGTAAAGGAAATCGAAGAAGCATTTCCCGGTATGCCCGTGCTTTCGGACTATCTGTCCATGGGCGTTTCCTGCCATATCGGCTACGGCGGTCTGGGCATCGGCTGTGCCTGCCGGCCGAAGCGGATGGAGAGGGAATAGATAAAGCCCTGCGTTTTTCTGCGGAAAGTGCAGGGGAGCAGGGCGGGCAAAGTTGGCAGGGGAGGGCAAAAATAATCAGATAATTAAAATTTCTTCCTGGACAGGGCCGTAAATCTTAATCTGCCTATCTAACGTGATATGGACATCGTATTCCAGGCGCACGCCGCAGTTTTCGGTGTAGATGCCGGGCTCGATGGAAAACATGGTTCCCGGAAGCAGGCTGCGGTCGTCATGGGTTTCAAAATCGTCCAGATTTGCACCGATACCGTGGCAGTTATGCCCAATATTATGGCCAGTTCGATGCATGATGCATGATGCCAGTTCTTCTTTTTCAAAATAAGAACGAAGCAGGGCATCGACATCACAGCCGCGCAGGGGGAGATTTTCATCAAGCTGTCTGCGGATATAGTTTAAGGCAAGTTCGCGGGCATGATTTACGATCTTAAAGAGCCGCTGGTACTCCGGGTCAATAGCAGGCCCGATATTCATACACCAGGAAATATCATAATAAACGGCATCTTCTTTCGGAAGCCGCCCGGCGATATCGATGATTAGACGGCTGCCTTCCTGAATGGGTTTTGAACTCTCCGGGGAAGGTTCATAGCCGGGATTGCAGGCATGTTCATCGATACCGAAAAACGGGGGAGAATCCATGTAGATGGGTTCTTTGGCAATCAGCTCTTTCATGTGTTCAAGAAGCATCCATTCATTAATCGGTGTTTGATTATCCAGGTTTTGACGAATCCACAGAAAGGTTTGCTTAAGAATCCGATGGATAATGACGCCGGCCTGTTTGTGGGAATCGATCTGTTCTTCCGTTAATACCGCGCCAAAATGCTGCAGCAGGTCGGCGGAAGATTCCAGATGAACTCCAAAGGTTTTTAAAGACTCAATCAGCCCGGCATCCATGGAACTGACGGTGGGGACATTGCCGCCGGGGGAGTACTGGCAGGCGATGCGTCCGCCTTTGGGAAGAATGGAAGAAAGAGCATCTTTTTGCCCCCGAATTCCCTGGTAGAGGATTTTTTTCCCCGGAAGGTGATCCAAAAGAAGCGGTTCAATGGCAGATAAAAGCTTTATCGGTTCTCCCTTTGCCGGAATGTAGTAAAACAGACGGCGGGTGCATTTTCTTTCGGTTAATTCCAGGAAGTCCCGGGAGATAAAGTCATGACCGTGAAAATCCGTAAACAGCCAGCCGTCAAGCCGGGATGCTGAAAGAAGGTGCTGGATTTTTGACAGATCCATAGAGATTGGCTCCTTTGCTTTATTTGTGGGCAATGCGGTTATACGCAGAGGTAATGGGCACATAGAGAAGCATAATGCCGATAACCGTGAAAACCGCATTAATCATGGTCGCCGGGATGGAAGAAATCTCAGCAATCAGTGCGGCGTTTAAGGAACTTCCCAAAAGAACCAGTTCAGCCACAGACCAGATAAAATCTACCACAATATTGGTAATTCCATAGACGGCGGCACAGATAACGGCATACAGATATTCCTTCTGCTTATTGCCTGCGGCATGTTTTTTCATCGCAGCAAACAGGGCGCCGACAAGCAGACATTTGATGATGGAACTGACGAATACATTAGGAATGGAGTGGATGTAGCCATTCAGGATATCAAAGATAACCAGCCCTAAAACCGAAGCAATCGCCGAGCGCCGCCCGCCCAGGCAGATAACGGCCAGCATAACAAAAATATGACCAAAATGTAAAAACGGTGTTCCCACAGCCGCCGGGAGAGGAATCCTGAAGGACTGGATGCCTAAAAAGATAACTGCGGCAAAAAAAGCGGTCATAACCGTGGAAGTGATATTTGCTGAAGATTCAGGGTTTATGGAGCGGGAAGAAAGCCCTGCTGCTGATTTTCCGTAACGCATTGTAAATACCTCATTTCTTTCAAATTTGTGTTTGTTTTGCTTTATCATGCGCTGCATTTTGTTTTACCATGTGCTGCATGATGATAATTATCGTCGGCATCCGGTGTTGTGGGGGATGGCGGATGCTTTGTTCTTAGGCAGAGTATAGCATTGATTTGGAACGGTTCATATAACCAGTTTTTAATTGTTTTATCAGTCCAGTTGGATAGGGGAAGGAAGGTTATGGTGAACATGTGAACCGTAATGACGTGTGAACAGTAATAATGGAAAGGAGAACGAAATGATTGATCTGCAGTATGCGAAAGAACAGTTTGCCAATTACCTGGAAGGCTATGACCGAAAGGATGATAAAATCCACCTGAAAGAGGTGCATACCTTCTGCGTCCTTGAAGCTGCGGATGAGATTTGTAAAGAGGAAGGGTTTACAAAAGAGGATCATCAACTGGCTCTTTTAATTGCCCTTCTTCATGATATCGGGCGGTTTGAGCAGCTTAAGCAGTTCGGAAGCTTTAATGACCGGCTGTTCAACCATGCGGACTTTGGCGTGAAGGTATTGTTTGAGGACGGGATGATTCGGCAGTTTATTAAAGATTCGCAGTATGATTTGGTGATTCAAAAGGCAATTAAGTACCATTCTCTGTATTCCCTTGACGTGGTAGAAGGATTAACGGAGAGAGAAAGGCTGCATTGTCAGATTATCCGGGATGCCGATAAGCTGGATAATTTTCGTGTAAAGGATACAGAACGGGTGGAAACCCTGTTTGATACACCAAAAGAAGCCGTGGAGATGGAAGAGATCAGCCCGGTGGTGCTTGCGGCGGTGAGAAATAAAAAAAGTGTGGTTTCTGAGGAGCGGGTAACGCATCTGGACTGCTGGGTTTCCTATCTGGCATTTATTTTTGATTTGAATTTTACCGCCAGTGTTCGGTGGATTTTAAAACGGGATTATCTGAACAGAAATATTGACCGCATCAACTATAAAAATCCGCAGGCAAAGAAGGCGATGGAAGAGATTCGTGAGATTTGTAATGCTTACCTTCGGGAGCGGGCGTAGAATGACGAAAAAACGAGAAGAGAAGGAGCGGATTTAACCGCTCCTTTTGCCTGCACCGTTTATAGGTTTTGCCTGCACCGTTTATAGGTTTTGCCTGCACCGTTTATAGGTTTTGCCTGCACCGTTTATAGGTTTTATCTGCACCTTTTATCTGCTTCTTTTTATAACAGAATAATTTTGTGTTTCCTGCATTCCTCCCGCATCTTCTCCGGCCAGATGCTTGCCTGAACCTCGCCGATATGAGCGCGGTTTAATAAAAGCATACATAATCTGGACTGACCGATACCGCCGCCGATGGTATAGGGCAGTTCGCCATTGAACAGCATACGATGATAGGGAAGGTTTCTGCGCTCTTCGCAGCCCGCTTTTTTTAATTGTTCTTCCAGGGCTTTTTCATCGACGCGGATGCCCATGCTGGAGATTTCCAGAGCACAGTTTAAGGTGTCATACCAGAACAGAATGTCGCCGTTTAAACTCCAGTCGTCATAGTCCGGAGCGCGTCCGTCGTGAGGTTTTCCGTTGGCAAGCTTATCGCCGATTTTCATTAAAAATACACAGCCAAGCTCCCGGGTAATCAGGTTTTCGCGCTCCTTTGGTGTTTTGTCCGGGTAGCGTTCTTCCAGTTCCCAGGTGGTAATAAAATGGATTTCGTCGGGCAGGTGCTTTACAGCCTGGGGATATTTGTACCATACCTCGTGTTCCATGTGCTTGATGATTTTAAACAGCTGGCGTACCACGGACTGCAAAGTTTCCATGGTGCGCTCTTCTTTGGTAATGACCATTTCCCAGTCCCACTGATCCACATAGCAGGAGTGAAGGTTATCCATCTCCTCGTCACGGCGGATAGCGTTCATGTTGGTATAGAGTCCTTCGCCGGGCCGGAAGCCGTATTCTTTTAAAGCCATGCGTTTCCATTTGGCAAGGGAATGAACGACCTCTAAGGTTTCGCCGGGAATGCCCAGCATATCAAAGGCTACAGGGCGTTCTACGCCGTTTAAGTCATCGTTTAAGCCGCTGCTTTTTTCGACAAAAAGCGGGGCGGAGATGCGCTCGAAATGCATTTCCCGTCCAAGTTCTTTCTGAAACGTATCCCGGATATATTTGATTGCATCCTGGGTTTCTCTGATGGTTAAATGGGGATCGTAGTGATCTGGTAAAATAAGTGCCATAGATTTTTCCTCCGATTTTGTTCTGATTTTTTGTTTTGCTTTTTGTTTTTGTTTTTCTTTACAAAGAAATATATGCTGCTGCATAAAAAACTCTTTACTATGGTAGCACTTGCCGGGAATTGGCGCAACTGTTTTGCCAAGATTCTTGCAAAAAAAGGCGTTTGGCGGTATACTTTTTCTTAGAATGTCGATGATTAAGGGCAGGTTGAGCAGAAAAAAAGATAAGGAGCTGTTGGGGATGAAGAGTGCAATAACACAGGAAAAGCGATTTGAGATGATGATGAACACGCCGGTTTCCCGCCTGATTCCAAAGCTGGCGGTGCCGACGGTTATCAGTATGCTGATAACGGCGATTTATAATATGGCAGATACCTTTTTTGTCAGCCAGATTGGGACAAGCGCATCGGGAGCGGTGGGGATTATTGCTTCACTGATGTTTATGATCCAGGCGATTGGGTTTACCTTCGGTATGGGAAGCGGGAATTATATTTCGCGTTCCCTGGGAGATCAGAACGGGGAGGAAGCGACAAGGGCAGCGGCGACGGCATTTTTCAGCGTACTGATTATCGGGGTACTGATGATTGCGGTTGGGGTGCCGTTTATGAAGCCTTTCGTTTATCTTCTGGGGGCAACGCCCACGATTGCGCCGTATGCGATGGAGTACATGCGTTATATCTTATATGCTGCGCCGTTTATGCTGTGTTCTTATGTAATGAATAATATTCTTCGATCGCAGGGGATTGCGCTGTATGCGATGTTTGGAATTACTGCAGGCGGGATTTTAAATATGGTTCTTGACCCGATTTTTATTTTTAAGTTCCGCATGGGGATTGCCGGGGCAGCCGTGGCGACGATGCTAAGCCAG